>OKUL01000987.1_pt1 | contig 11399 bp, 10 predicted proteins | sample 1606631 | NCBI WGS metagenome assembly OKUL01 (sample SAMEA3882518, study PRJEB24775) | human gut metagenome | biome: human-associated habitat; feature: intestine environment; material: feces | place: Netherlands | collected 2009/2010 | reverse complement strand
TGGGTGGGGACTTGCTTGTATCAGGAGGAGTGCAAGCTCCTTCTGATAAACTGCGAAGCAGTTATTCGGTGTAGAGCTGCGTAGCGAAGCGGATGATTTTATCCGCTTGACCCGAGTCAAGCAAATCTACTGCAGCACAATTATTCGATGTAGAGCTGCGTAGCAAAATGGATGATTTTATCCGTTTGACCAAAAGTTTTTATAATATCAGGAAATGGGTACTATGTTTCACGTGAAACATAGTACCCATTTCTCACTGACAGATTATATTTCCTGCTGGTAATATTCCAGAAAATCTCTGATTTTGCCGGCTGCTTCTTTTAATACTTCTATTCTTGGTAAATAAACCACTCTGAAGTGATCCGGCTGATGCCAGTTAAATCCACCGCCATGTACAAGCAGAATCTTCTTCTCTTTTAATAAATCTAATGCAAATTTCTCATCATTTACGATATTAAATTTCTTTGTATCAATCTTAGGGAACATATAAAATGCAGCTTTCGGTTTCACAGCGGTAATTCCCGGAATATCTGTCAGCGCATTATAAATAAATTCTCTCTGCTCATAAATACGTCCACCAGGAACAATATAACTCTCCACACTCTGATGTCCGCCCAATGCAGTCTGAACAATTGACTGCGCCGGTACATTAGAACAAAGTCTCATATTAGAAAGCATCTTGATTCCTTCTATATAATCTTTTGCAACTGCCTTATTGCCACTGAGAATCATCCATCCGATTCTAAAGCCCGCGATCATATGTGATTTGGATAAACCGCTGAACGTTACACAGAATAAATCCGGAGCCATTGAAGCAATGGAAATATGTTCTGCTCCGTCCATTACAAGACGGTCATAGATTTCATCAGAGAAAATGATCAGATGATGTTCTCTGGCAATATCTACTATCTGTTGTAATACCTCTCTCGGATACAACGCACCAGTCGGATTATTCGGATTTATAATAACGATTGCTTTTGTTCTGCTAGTAATTTTCTTTCTGATATCATCCATATCCGGATACCATTCTGCCTGTTCATCACAAATATAATGTACTGCTTTTCCACCAGCTAAAGTTGCACATGCTGTCCACAACGGATAATCTGGAGATGGAATCAAAATCTCATCTCCATTATCTAACAGAGCTGACATACTGAGATTAATCAGTTCACTGACGCCATTTCCCGTATAAATATCTTCAATAGATACATTAGGGAGCTTTTTCAATTGTGCATACTGCATAATTGCTTTTCTGGCAGAAAATAAACCTTTTGCAGGGGAATATCCCTCACACTCTGTCAACTGCTGTCTCATATCATAAACCACTTCATCCGGTGTTCTGAATCCAAACGGTGCCGGATTTCCGATATTAAGTTTCAAAACCTGAGTTCCTGCATTTTCCATACGTGCAGCTTCTTCTACAACCGGCCCTCTTACATCATATAACACATTATTCAGCTTAGACGATTTTTTAAATTCACGAACCTGTGCTTCCTCAACTGCCTCTCTGTCATTTTCTTTCATATTATTATAATTGTAATCAAATTTCATATTTTCCATTTGAAATCCTGCCTCATTTGTCTCTTTCTTTAAAGTGTCTACAGATACATCGGTTCCTTTCAGCCATTCAGTTTCTACTCCTAATGTTGTCGCCAGAAAATTAAGAATTTCTGATCTGGGAGTTGTTTTTCCACTCAGATACTGGCTCACATGACTCTTTCCAAGTTTCACGCCCTGCTCTGCCGCCTTTTTTACAAGGTCGATCTGCTTCATATTCTTCTGTTCCATTGCTTTTTTTAATCGTTCAGCAAATATATTATTCATAAATACTATCTCCGTTCTCTGTAAAAAACAAATTATATTGTTATAATCAATGGTTATTGTTATATTTCTTAATTCTTTCGCATATATGTTATAGAAAGAACAAATATATTATATTGTTTATACGGGAATCAAAATACATACAGGCATCCAAACATTAATTAAGTTCAAATGTATTTCTTTCAGTATCATACGCGAATATATGTTCTGTTCATTTTTAAATCCCGCATTTTATCAGCTTTTTCAAGTTTTTTTCTTTGCTATTATACTATAATTGAACTAATAATTCAACGGTAAATTTTATTATTTTCAATTTCATCAGTAAAGTTCAACTTTTAGTTTATTTTATAGTTCATTATTAATTGAACTATATTGAACATGTTGATTATTTTCATTACATTGGTTCAATTAGTTTAATTTATATTTTGAACCATACATTGAACCAGAATTTAGCTTTTCTTATTTCAGTTCAATATATGTTCAATTTAGGTTTTGATGTTTTTGAAATTCCTTTTATTTATGCGGCTTTCTTGTCATTTCGCAGATTCTGTTTGTTCAATTTTAAGTTCAAAAAGCACATGTTTTCGTCGGAGATCAGACTCACATTGGACAATTCTGTCTGAGAAACTTTTTCTATGCAATCAAATTTACAGGCTTTTCCACGCCTTTTCTTTCCTTATTATCTCGTCAGATGATTTATTATGTGATATGAAACATATCATAATGTCGTTCTCTGACAAAAAATAAGTCCACTGCTTACTCCTTTTATAAATAATGCAGTGGACTTATCCGTTAATTTTATTCTTTTGTTATTCTGTAGTTTCGTTGCTCATCTGTACAATTTATATCGCATTGATTTTATTGTACGTTTTATTTCTCTGGATTTACAATTTTACCAGCAATTGCACACGCTGCTGCTGTTTTTGGTGATGCAAGGTAAATCTCTACCTTAGATGTTCCCATTCGACCAAGGAAATTTCTGTTATTTGTAGCTACTACACGTTCACCGTCGGTAAGGATACCTCCTGCACGTCCACAGCATAATCCACATCCGGGATGTGTGATCATTGCACCTGCTTCTGCCAGAGTATCCATAATTCCCTCTGCAATTGCCTGACAGTATATTTTACGACTTGCAGGAGTTACAATCAATTTAACGTAATCTGCTACCTTTTTGCCCTTTAACACCTCTGCTGCAGCTCTGAGATCCTCCAGACGGCCATTTGTACAGGAACCGATAAATACCTGATCTATTTCTGTTCCTTCAAGTTCACTTACATTTTTAATCTTATCTACCTGAGACGGACATGCCATAACCGGTACAAAATCCTCTGCGCGATAAGTGATTGTTTTCATATAGGTTGCATCTTCATCTCCTGTAAGGCTCTTCTGGAACTCATTCAACTCTATGTCACAATATTCTGCAGTTTTTTCATCCGGTGTAAACAGCGCACATTTTGCCCCTGCCTCAATCGCCATATTTGCCATAGTCATACGGCTTGCTACTGTCATATTCTTTACTGTACTGCCGGTAAATTCAAGTGCTCTGTATGTTGCTCCATCAGCTCCCAGATCACCGATCAGACGCAGGATGATATCTTTGGACATAACATTTCCCGGAAGTTCTCCCTCGATCACAACCTTAATTGTCTCAGGAACTTTGATCCACATAGTTCCTGTTCCCAGAATACTTGCCATCTCTGTATATCCGATACCGGAAGAGAAAGCGCCTACACATCCGTAGGTAGTAGTATGGCTGTCTGTACCAAATACAATATTTCCCGGTTTTACATAACCTGCCTCTGTCATTAACTGGTGGCAGATTCCATCACTTCTGTGAACATTTTTCATGCCATATTTTCTGGCAAAAGCATCTCCCGCATGGAAATGTCTGGTATCATCTAACTGACTTGCAGGAACCAGATGGTCATATATGAGTACTGCTTTATCTGGATCCCAGAGCTTCGTAAAGCCCATTTCTTTAAACTTTTCTGCTACAAATGGAATAAATATATCATGAATCATAACCCTGTCTACATTGACCGTTACAATGTCTCCAGGCTTTACTGTTTTTCCAACATTGTTTCTTATAATTTTCTCAATAACTGTCTCGCCCATTTTCCTCTCCTTTCCAAATCAATCCAGCCCATTCAGTTTGCGCATGGCTTTTACAAGTCCGCCAGCCTGAATAATGCTCATCAGATTTTCCGGAAGAGAAGCAATCGGGTACTGTTTTCCATTGTAATCTACATGTTCATTCATTACCACAGTGATTTCATCACCTTCTTTGATATCATCATGAAGATCTGGCTGCTCGATCAGTAACAGACCATTATTAATAGAATTTCTGAAGAAAATTCTCGCAAAAGATTTGGCAATTACACACTGAATTCCCAGTGCTTTGATAATTTCCGGTGCCTGTTCTCTGGAAGAACCACATCCAAAGTTCTTTCCTGCAACAATAATGTCGCCTTTCTGAATCTGTCCTGCCAGTTCCGGACGCAGAGGACTGAATCCGTACTGTTTCATATCGTCGATTGTTTTCAGTGCGAGATATTCTGTTGGAATAATAATATCTGTATCAATGTCATCATCCAGAACCCACACTTTTCCTGTGAATTTTTCCATAATCTTACCTCTTATCTTCTATCTTCACTTGTAACTGTTCAGTACTTTCACAGTCACAAGTTAAAATTCATTCAAACGAATTGTGAATATCCGCTTTGCTACGCGACTCTATACCATACCGAATAACTACTCCGCAGTTTATCAGGATGAGCTTGCTCTCCTCCTGATACAAACAAATCTCCACCTGCTGTCTATTGCTTTTCGCAACCTTCGCAGGAAATTTACTTGATTCGGTTAAATGTTTCACGTGAAACATTTATAATTAGCACCACACTTCACTTGCCAGCGCAATCTTTCCTGTAATGGCAGATGCTGTAACAGTAGCTGCTGATCCCAGATATACTTTGGAGCTTGGGTGTCCTGCACGACCTTTGAAATTACGTGTTCCTGTACTGATCAGAACTTCGTTCTCACCGATCACACCCTGACAGCTTCCCCAGCATACACTGCAGTTCGGATTCATAACAATGGCTCCAGCCTCCATAAACGTTTCAATAAGCCCCTCTTTTAATGCCTGGCGGTAAATAGTCTGGCTTGCAGGCACAACGAGAAATCTGACGCCCTCAGCAACCTTCTTGCCCTTGATGATTTCTGCACCGACACGCAGATCTTCAATACGTCCGTTGTTACAGGATCCCAGAAATGCTTCATTGATTTCAATTCCGCAGGCTTCTTCTGCAGGCACAACATTGTCTACAAAATCAGGTTTCGCAACTACAGGACGGACTTTTGATAAATCAAATGTATATTCTCTCGCATAAACTGCATCCGGATCACTGTGATATACAGCCTTTGGCTCACGTCCATGTTCTTTCAGATATTCAATAGCTTTCTCATCTGCTTCAAAGATACCTGTCTTTGCACCGGCTTCTACTGCCATATTGCAAAGCGCCATACGATCACTGATACTGAGTGTTTTCGCACCCTCGCCTGTAAATTCCATTGCCTGATAGTTACATCCATTTGCTCCGATTTCCCCAATGATTGTAAGAATCAGATCTCTTGCGTAAACTCCTTCCGGAAGTTTACCTGTCAGATTAAATTTTACGCTCTCAGGAACCAGTACCCATGAAGTACCTGTTACCATACCATAAAGGAAATCTGTACATCCTACGCCTGTTCCAAATGCACCTAATGCACCGTATGAACAGGTATGGCTATCTGCACCAAAGATCAGTTCACCCGGACGGACATAATTCTCGATCATAACCTGATGGCAGACACCTTTTCCTTCCCAGAAATCAATGTTATGTTCTTTTGCAAAATCTCGCATCTTCTTCTGAGATGCTGCTGTTTTCGGGCTGTCAGATGGTACATTATGATCCACGATAAACACCAGCTTGCTTGTATCTGCAATGTGCGGATTTTTCAATTTATTGTTATACATATCAACCGTAAGATGTGTGGTTCCATCATTACTCATGAGACGATCGAGTTTAACTGTATGGATATCTCCCGGTTTTACGCTGTCAACACCTGCTGCCGCAGCAATAATCTTTTCTGCAATTGTCATTCCCATTTTACTTCTCCTCCTTGTTCAGAGATGCGATCAGACCACCCTGATTCAAAATATTCTGCATATATTCCGGAAGTTTTGTGCAGGAATATGTTTTTCCGTTAGCTTCAACTGTTCCCTCTGACATATGAAGAACCATCTTATCTCCGGTATTTACTTCGTCCGGAAGATCTTTGCAGACAATTACCGGCAGACCAATATTAATAGAGTTTCTGTAAAAGATTCGAGCAAAAGATTTTGCTACAACTGCCTGTACTCCCAACGCTTTCAGAACACCAGGCGCCTGCTCTCTGGAAGAACCACATCCAAAGTTTTCTCCACCTACCACGAAATCTCCCGGTTTTACTTTCTTTGAAAAATCCGGATCCAGAGATTCAAATGCATGACCTTTCATCTCATCCAGATTAGGAAGTAACAGATACTGTGATGCTATGATCTGGTCTGTATCCAGGTCATTATGAAATTTAAAAATTGTTCCTGTTTCCATAAAAACTGTTTCCTTTCTGTATCATTTTATCTTTTTACAATTTATCACTTGTCTCTCTTTAACGATTTAGTCAGATAAATTCTTTTCCTATTTTAGCACAAAAGACAGGAGATTGAAAACGCCTGTTTTCAATATTCCTGTCTTTTTTTACAATCGTTATTACATTAACTCTTTTAAAACAGAATGTCCAATTGTTCCCTCAGGCATTGGCACTCCAAAATTCTCCGCCACAGAAGCACCGATCACAGCAAAAGTATCTTCGTCTTTTATCGCACCGCCATTTTTCATTCTCTTTGAGTAAGCAATGAATGGTACATATTCTCTTGTATGGTCAGTTCCTGTATAAGTCGGATCATTTCCATGATCTGCAGTGAGAATAAGCAGATCATTCTCTCTCATTTCTTCTAACAACACACCCAGATTTTTGTCAAATTTCTCAATCTCTTTTCCGTAACCTTCCACATTTCTTCTGTGTCCCCATAATGCATCAAAATCTACAAGATTAACAAAACATAACCCTCTGAAATCTCTCTTGCAGATTTCAATTGTCTGCTCCATTCCATGTACAGAGCTGTCTGAATGATGAGTTTCTGTAATGCCTTCTCCGCAAAAAATATCATGAATCTTTCCAACACCGATCACATCAAATCCATGATCTTTCAACACGTTTAACGTGGTAAGTCCGGTGGGTTTCAATGCATAATCATGACGGTTACTGGTACGTTTAAATTCACCTTTTTTCTTACCAATGTACGGTCTTGCAATAACTCTGCCAACTCTCCATTCATCCTTCATGGTAATTTCTCTTGCAATTTCACAGCAGCGGTACAGATTCTGAAGATCAAAAGTTTCTTCATTTCCGCAAATCTGAAGAACAGAATCTGCTGAAGTATAAACAATCATTGCACCCGTCTGAATCTCCTCTTCGCCCAGTTCCTCAATAATCTCCGTTCCGCTTGCGCTCTTGTTTCCTATCACTCTTTTTCCGCATCTTTTCTCCAGTTCTGCGATCAGTTCCGGCGGGAATCCTGTTTCTGTAAAGGTTTTAAATGGTTTTTCTGTTTTGATTCCCATCATCTCCCAGTGTCCGGTCATGGTATCTTTTCCATTGCTAGCTTCACCCAGATGCGTATATCGCCCCTTGGGATTCTCAACACCCGCCATTTTTCCTGCCGGATGAAGATTCAACATTCCCAGTTTTCTAAGATTTGGGATCTCCAGAGAACCCATTTTCTCAAGAATATGTCCAAAAGTATCCACCCCGATGTCACCAAATTTTGCTGAATCCGGCATTGCCCCGATCCCCAGAGAATCAAGTACAATTACAAAAATTCTGTCGTAATTTTTCATTTATGTTTACTCCTTCTCTTACATTTTATTAATCGCTGACCTTTTCCTGTTCCCTTTTATTCGTCATTCACTTTTTTTACTTTTCGCAATTAAAAATCACTTGCAATGATGGGCGTTTACCTTATATTTCTCGGGAATTTATCAGATTTCGTAGTCCAAATCCCAGCGGTAGCAAATCCTTCAGTGTGTAGATATCATAATGTTCTTTATCTATTGCCAGAATAATCCGAAATGTCTCCGGATCACAGAACTCCATCATTACCTGACGGCAGACACCACAGGGAGCTGTATACTCTGTCAAAATCCCATCTTTTCCACCCACAATACAAATTGCGTCAAACTCCCTGACGCCTTCGCTCACTGCTTTGAAAATTGCAGTTCGTTCTGCACAGTTCGTAGGTGTATATGCTGCATTTTCAATGTTACACCCTGTATAAATCTGTCCGTTTTTTGTAAGTAATGATGCACCAACCTTAAAATTTGAATAGGGTGTATAAGAAAATTTGAGCTGTTCCATTGCAGTCTCAATCAGTTTGCTGATCATTGATTTTTCCAGATTCTGCATTCTCTGTCACCTCCGTCCTTACAGAACTTGTCCCTGATCTTCTTTAATCATTCTGCGGATTGCCTCTACAGCTACCCGGATTGCCATGTCTGTGTCATGTACAACCGGATTCTCAAGACCCAGCTTCTCTCTCTCCTGATTTGCCAATACCAACAGACAGGAACCCATCCTCGCCCTGAGTTTACCGGCTACGATGAAAAGTGCCGCGGATTCCATTTCAGAAGCAAGACATCCCATTCGTTTCCAGGCTTCCCATTTATTGATCAACTCATAACCTGCCGGCATTGCTTCCGGCTCATGCTGTCCATAGAAAGAATCTTTAGACTGTACCACACCTGTATGATATATAAATCCTTTCTCCTTCGCAGCTTCAACAAGAGCATTGGTCACATCCAGATTTGCCACTGCCGGATATTCAATTGGCGCATATTCTCTGCTTGTTCCTTCCATACGTACTGCTGCTGTCGCAATTACAATGTCTCCACTTTTTATTTCCGTCTGCATTCCACCACAGGTTCCGATTCTGACAAAAGTATCCGCTCCGCAGCGATACAGCTCTTCCATTGCAATGGACGCTGATGGGCCACCAATACCGGTTGACGTTACACTGACCTTCACTCCATCCAGTGTTCCTGTATAAGTGATATATTCCCTGTTGTCTGCGATCAGCACAGGATTATCAAAATACTGTGCAATCTTTACACATCTTTTCGGATCTCCCGGAAGGATCACATAACGGCCCACTTCACCTTTTGCCACTTGAATATGATACTGTCTGTTTACATCTTCTGAGTAATTTTTCATAATCATCCCATCCTTTTCGTTTTCACGTGAAACATCGGTTGCCACTGTTTAACAATCCTCTTATTAATGCATTTAAGACAGTTCAACAGGATTTCATGTTCTGATGAGCTGAATCAATATACATTATTTACAAAAATTACTATAGTATCTTCCTTTTATTATGATTATAAATCATATACCTGTATGAGAAAAGTTCTTTTTTAGACCTGAATCCAATATCCGTCCATCTGCAAATATCTTCCTTGTTAATTTACGGTTATAAAAAAACTGAGGTCGTCGCTCCACGATAAGGAACTCTGACCTCAATGGATTTGTGGCTGTTTTATAAGTTAACTCTCGAGAGGTAATTAATTCTCATATTATTAACTACATATCTTGAATAAACCGCATAAATAAGCCATTCTTTTGAATCGAGAGTTAATTTTACAGAAAGTTAAGAAGAGTATTTCCATCCGCATCCTGCTCTATCTTTGGATACAGCGCAACTTCAACTGTATTGGCACCAAGCCCTGCAAGAGCTACCAGTGCACGATAAGCATATTCTGTATTGAAATCTCCGATCGGTTCACCAAAATAGTCCCACTGACCAAGCTTTTTTGAGAATTTCTGGCCCTCTTTGATAAGCTTTAGCCGAATTTCTGTCAGCATTGTCTTCCAGTTTTCTGCAACATCACCGGTAAGAACAGAAGTGTCAAATTCCATACCAGGACCTATATTCACAGCTGCTATTTTTTCAAGCATTTCCTTATCTGCAGCTGTCGGAGAATTCTTTACCATCAACTCATTGGCCTTATTAAAAAATGTGATCGGATCCATGGAAAGGACCTTATCAACAGGAATATAATCATTCTCTTCGCTGTAGCTTCCCCTCGGAGGTTCATAAGTGTCTCCGGATATATAATCGGAAAGCGGCATAAGTTTCATTTTTCCTTGGATGGCATACACATTTGGAAGATCCTCTTCTCCTGATAAAACGATTCTGGTAATGGACCATGCCATAGATGTAGGAACATCTATACGGGTAACTCCCTCAGGCAGTTTCCCTTCCCACGTAGAAAGAGTAATTGCATATGCACCAGCCTTATCAAGAACCGCAGCAGTATTTGTCCATCCATCCAGTACCTGAACCTTACAAAAACGATCTGTTTCCGGAAGTTCATAGACCATCGGCTCCTCGCTCAGATCATACCAGACCTGTGAATAGATCGTATCCACATTAGGAGTCACCACAGTCCTGAATTGTGCATCTGCCAGTGCAACACTGTGTATAAACTGATTTACAGGTGCTTTTTTGGTAACAACTTCCTCTGTGTTCGTTGCCGAGGTCTCAGTTGCATCCATGAGTACCAGCGGAAATGCATAAACATAAGCATCTTCCACTGTCTCCCATATATTTTCATCTGTCTCACTTTCAACAGATGCTGCAAATCTTTTCATATTCATATCCTCCTGCTTCCGCCCCAAAACTTTATGGTTCAATAATATTAAAATATTTATACTCTGACGTAACAGTAACCGCATCCATCAATCGTGTCAGGCAGGTCTCATCACCCTCCTGTTCGATCAAAGCAGCAACATTCTCTGCGTTTTTCTGAACAATAGACAACAGTCCGGCACGTTTTGTAGTCCATGTTACATCTGCATCCGCATCCTGTGCATCCTTCTGATAAAGAAGTACGCCATTTTTTACGCGGAGTACATAATTGCCTTCCGGCAATATAATATTTGCTGTAAAAATCAGATCTGAAATCTTCGTCGTATCTACAAAAATTCCCAGATAATCCAGGATCATATCCGGTGTCATATGTAAGAAAACGTCACCGTTACCGCTACTTCGCGTTGCATCATCGGTATTTGTACCATTTCGCAGTTCCTGTGCAGCACAAATATCCAGAGTATCCGGAGAAGCAATAAGACCCTTTGTAGCATTTTCAAATTCCGCAGTATCCTCGAAATCCAGCAATGCATAAACTTCCTGATTTGCATCAATGGTATACTGGGTGGCTGGTTTGCTTTCTGCTGTTAATTCTGATGCGGCAATCGCGCTGGAACTACCGCAGACAGTCATAGTAAGTGCTAATGCAGCGGTAGTCAAAGTAACTGCTTTTTTTCTTTTCATGATATGTTTCCCCCCTTGTTCTGCAAAAAATTCAGATATTTTCTGCTGTGAATCTTAATTGATTGCAAAAAATAATATCTAATAAAAATATAGCATGAATATATCAGGG
>OKUL01000970.1_pt1 | contig 11528 bp, 7 predicted proteins | sample 1606631 | NCBI WGS metagenome assembly OKUL01 (sample SAMEA3882518, study PRJEB24775) | human gut metagenome | biome: human-associated habitat; feature: intestine environment; material: feces | place: Netherlands | collected 2009/2010 | reverse complement strand
AACAGCTCGCGCGGTTGCGCTCAGATTTCCTGAACGTTACCCGATGACCGCCCGTGTAACGTGAAAATTACGCGCGGCCGAGCCGGTGACAGCTATGCGTGGCCGCCCAGCATGGCGATGCCGAATCCGAGCGCCACGCAGGCGAGCGGCACCGCGACCGTGGCAGCGCCATAGCCCAGGGCCATGGCGAAACGGCGTTTGCGAATCAGCGACAGCACCTCGTTGATCGCCGACGAGAATGTTGAGAATCCGCCGAGGAACCCCACAACGAACGTCATTACCGTGCCCATATCCACCGACTGCGCATAGTACGACATCATGGCGATGCCGGCGCACAGGGAGGCGACGCCGTTGATGACGAGCGTGGCCAGGGGGAAGCTATGGTTGCCGTCACGGTTCCAGCTGCGTTGGATCGACACGTCAAGCACATAACGGGCCATGGCGCCGATGCCGCCGAACAGGCAGATCATCCAGGTCATCAGCGCACCTCCCCTGTGGTCGGGTCGGCGACGAGCGGGATTTCCGCGGTGACCGGCTTGGGTTCGAAGCTGGGCAGAGGTGCGACGGGTTGCGATGGCTGCGGCTGCGATTCGATTTTCGGCACCTGCCCGGTCTGCGCGACCTGCTGGGCGACCTGGGCCGCCTGCTGTGCCGCCTGCGCGGCCTCCAACGCGGCCTGCGCGGCCGAATGCGCCGCATCCGCCACCTTCACGTGGCGCACGCCCTGCGCGTCCGGCACGTTGTTCTGCACATTTTGCGCGGCCGGCACGTCCGATTCGCCCGAATCGGCCATGGGGACCGTCTGCGTAACACTCTGCGTAGCCGATACTGCAGTGTCGGTCATCTGGACGTTCTGCACAGTGTCGTACGCGTCCGATTCACCCGAATCGGACATTGAGGATACGGAAGCCGTGGAGGCATCGGCGATCGCGTTACGGACCCGCTTGCGTGTGCCGCGCGCCAGCAACGCCTGCATCAGCGCCACGCCAACCGCGGCCGCGATCAGACCGCCGGCGAAACTTCCCGCAAGATAGCCGAGCGCGCTGCCGAAACGCTGCTCGCGCATGCCTTCCATGGTTTCCAACATCACGCCGGACATCGTCGACAGTCCGCCAAGCAAACCAAGCCCGACGCCACGGCTGACGACCTGCCGTACCCTGCGGCGCAGCCACGACGCGGTCGCCATGTATTCGGTCAGCATCGCAAACAGGAAGCAGGCGAGCATATTCGACACGAACGTGCCCACCACGAACGGCGAACCGTTCACCGACGGCATCAGCAGGTCCGTGGCACGACGGAACCCGACGCCGACGAAGCCGCCGACGAACACCACGAGATACATCAGACCATCGGCAAGAGGGTTGAATCGCGCCTGCATGCGTTTCATCGGCGCGAGCGGAATCTGCGGCGGATGCTTGGATGCGGCGGCACCGGACGGGCGCACATCCGCGCGCGCCACTTCGGCGACGTCGATCGACTGTGTGGCGGGATTCGGCTCATCACCCGCGTTTGGCGAGTCTGCCGCCCGTTGTTCTTGCGATTCCATCACGTTCCCCTTGTACTTGGCTTTCCGCGGACAGCGTCGTTCCGCCCCAGCCATACGGCAACGAGCTGGCCGCAGGTGCCGTCTTCCTAACCTTGTACGAGTCTACACGTGCGTTGCAACCAAACATCGAACATGTCCGATTCGGTGGATAACTGTGGATAACTGTGGATAACTTCGGGTGGCCCTAGACGTCTACGAATGGTTATGGAAGACGGTGCGGCCGCGTCAGACGGACACGTCGCACAACCGCCGCATCGCATGCCGTGCGTCGCTTTCGTCCTCGCCGCTGAACAACACGACCAGATAGTCGCCGGCGCGCAGCCGCGTATCGCCATGCGGCACGATCTGCCGTTCTCCGCGACGCAGGCCGATCACCAGACAGCCGTACGGCCAGCGCACGTCACGCATCAGCTTGCCGTCCGCGGTCGCGCCCATTTCCACAGGCAGTTCCATGATGCCGTTGTCGATGCGATTGGCGATTGCCGTCGTGCCGCCTTGCGCGCGCATGTACCGTTCCAGCAGCTCGCCGTAGATCGGTTTCGTACGCAGCAGGTCGGAGACGAGCAGTGCGATGAACGCGACGGCGGCGACCGGCAGCATGTGCGTCAATGTGCCGGACATTTCCACGGCCAGCAGAATCGACGTGATCGGTGTTTTCACGGACGCGGCCAGCGTGCCCGTCATCACGCATACCGCGAAAATCGCCACGGAATCGGACGGCAGGTTGCCGAACTGGCGCAACGTCTCGCCGCAGATACCGCCGGCGAGTGAGCCAACCGCGAGAATCGGCATGAAAATGCCGCCGGGAGCGCCTGAACCGAAGCTGGTGGAGGTGAACAGCACTTTCGCCACGAACAGCACGCACAGCATGCCCAAGCCGACGCGCGCATGCTCGGCCATGGCGATCAGGTTCGAGCCGCCGCCGAGCACGTCAGGCAGCCAAATGCCGATTGGCAGCGCGAGTGCGATCGCGATCAAAGGGCGGCTCCATGCGGGAAGCTTGCCGTACAGCGTTTGGAAGCCGAGCAGCGAACGGTTCATCAGCGAACCAACCAAACCGGCCACCAATCCCAGCGGAATCAGCCACCCGTATTCGCCGAGCGGCAGTTGGCCGATGGTGCCGAAGTCAAGCACCGGACGCAGGCCGAAACAGTATTTCGATACGAAATCGGCGGTCAGGGACGCGGCGGTGGCGCCCATCAGAATCGCGGGCGAAAAACTGCGATGCACCCCTTCCAAAGCGAACATCATGCCGGACAGCGGTGCGCTGAACGCGGCGGACAGGCCGGCCGCGGCACCGGCGGTGACCAGATAATGCTCCTGCACGTCCTCACGTTTCTTGCCGCGCAGCCGGTGCGATAAGAACTGCGCGCCCGATGCGCCGATTTGGATGGACGGTCCTTCGCGGCCGAGCGAGAGGCCGAAGAGCGATCCGAGCAGGCCTCCGATGAAGCGAACCGGCAGAATCGTCTGCCATCGCATTTTCAGGCCGCAGATCACCACGCCGTTGGTTTGCGGAATGCCGCTGCCGCCGGCCATCGGCTCTTTTTTGACCATCCATGCGATGGCGAGCGCGGCTGCGATTGCGGCGACCGCCCACGGTGCGACCAGCCACGGGGTTTCGCGGATGCGCGCGTAGATCCAGCGCGCGGTGTCGGTGCCGTATTCGATGCCGAGACGGTAGAGGACGACGAGGAAGCCGGAAATCAGGCCGACGAGAATGCCGGCAGCGGCCATCTTCCATTTCAGGTGGTCGAATCGCGGGACCAGTTTGCTGAACCTGTCAAACCTGTCGAACCTGTCGTTAGGCGGCATTGCAGTCATCGCACTCCCCTTTTCCGTTCCTCCGCCGCGCACCCCGTCGGTGTGTATGCGGTGTGCGTCATACGCGCACGCCATCGCACGCACCATACGCAAAGTGCCGGCAGGCACAGGCCCACCGGCACTTGTCATTGACGTTCGTTACCGACGTTCATATCGACGAATCAGCCGAATCAGCTTCAGTCGATCAGCGAGTTGATCTGGATGATGTGGTCGCGCTGCGGGCCGGTGCCGATCACGGAAATGCGACAGCCGGACAGTTCCTCAAGACGCTTGACGTAATCCTGGCAGGTCTTCGGCAGATCGTTGAAGTCATGGACCTGGGAAATGTCCTCGTCCCAACCCGGCATGGACTCATAAATCGGCTTCGCGGCGGCGAACTCGGCCTGGTCGGTCGGCATATCGTCGCGACGCTCGCCGTTGACGTCGTACGCCACGCACAGCGGGATTTCCTTGAGGCCGGTGAGCACGTCGAGCTTGGTGAGCACGATGTCGGTCAGGCCGTTGACCTGGGCCGCGTAACGGTTGACGACCGCATCGAACCAACCGCAGCGACGCGGGCGACCGGTGGTCACGCCGTACTCGTGGCCTTGGGCGCGCAGCCATTCGCCGTCCTCGCCGAACAGTTCGGTCGGGAACGGGCCTTCGCCCACGCGGGTCACATACGCCTTGGAGACGCCGATCACGCGGGTGATCTTGGTCGGGCCAACGCCGGTGCCGGTGCAGGCGCCGCCGGCGGTCGGGTTGGAGGAAGTCACGAACGGGTAGGTGCCGTGGTCCACGTCGAGCATGGTGGCCTGGCCGCCTTCGAACAGCACGGTCTTGCCCTCGTCGAGCGCCTTGTTGAGCACCAGGGAGGTGTTGGCCACGTACGGCTTCAGGCGTTCGCCGAGCTTGAGCAGCTCGTCGGTGGTCTCGTCCACGTCGATCGGGCGACGGTTGTACAGCTTGACGAGCATCTGGTTCTTCTGATGCAGGCTGGCCTCGACCTTGTCATGCAGGTGCTCCGCGTTGAACAGGTCGTGCACGCGGATGCCCACGCGGTTGATCTTGTCGGCGTATGCCGGGCCGATGCCACGGCCGGTGGTGCCGATCTTGTGCTTGCCGAGGAAGCGTTCGGTCACCTTGTCGAGCACGCGGTGATACGGGGCGATGATGTGCGCGCTTTCGCTCACCAGCAGTCGGGAGCAGTCCACGCCACGGCTTTCAAGACCGTCGATCTCCTGGAAAAGCACTTCCGGATCGACGACGACGCCGTTGCCGATGACAGGGGTGGTGTTGGGGCTGATGATGCCGGACGGCAGCAGATGCAGCGCATACGATTCGTCGCCGACCACCACAGTATGGCCAGCGTTATTGCCGCCGTTGAAGCGGGCGACGTAGTCGACCTTCGTGCCGATCAGATCCGTTGCCTTGCCTTTGCCCTCGTCTCCCCACTGGGCACCGATCAAAACAATTCCAGGCATGTTGTTGCACCTCCGTGCGTACGCGATTCTGCCTTAAGCCTTGCGCCTAAAGCCTTACAAAGGTTACTCTTCACCCTCTACCGGGTCTGAGGGATGCTCACGGCTCCGGACCGACCGTAATCGGATTGCAACCGGTCCGAAAAACAGACCAGAAAACGCCCGAAAACAGTTCGAAAGACCGTTGGCTAGTTCAGCGCGCGCCCGGCACTGCCGAGCTGCTTGCATGCTTCGACCACACGCGCGGCCATCGCGGATTCAGCTTCACGACCCCAGGATCGCGGATCGTACAGCTTCTTGTTGCCCACCTCACCGTCGATTTTGAGCACCGAATCATAGTTGGAGAACATGTGACCGGCCACCGCACGGCTGAATGCGTACTGCGTATCGGTGTCGATGTTCATCTTCACCACGCCGTAGCTCACGGCCTGCGCGATCTCCTCCGGCGCGGAGCCGGAACCGCCGTGGAACACCAGGGCGAACGGCTTACCGGGAGCGACATCCAGCGAGTGCGCGGGGTCGGGCATTTCGCCGGCCTTGATCGCGAGCGCGACCGTGGTCTGGATTTCGTCGAGCAGTTCGGGGCGCAGTTTCACCACGCCCGGTTTGTATGCGCCGTGCACGTTGCCGAAGGTGAAGGCGGCCATGTAGCGTCCGCGCTCGCCGAGGCCGAGTCGTTGCGCGACGGTGATGCCTTGCGCGGGCGTGGAATACAGTTTGTCATTGATTTCGGCGCTGTGCCCGTCTTCTTCGCCACCGACCGCGCCGATTTCGATTTCCAGCACGGTGTGCGCGGCTTGGGATTTGTCGAGCAGTTCTTCTGCGATGTCGAGGTTTTCATCCAGCGGCACTGTGGAACCGTCCCACATGTGTGACTGGAAGGTCGGTTCCTGACCGTGCTTCACCTGTTCGACTTCATGGTCGAGCAAGAGGCGCACCCATTCGTCCAAATACTGTTTGGCGCAGTGGTCGGTGTGCAGGGCGATGGTGATGTTGGGGTATTTCGCCGCGACTTCGTGCGCGAAGGCTGCGAAGGCAAGCGAGCCGGTGACGCGGTCGTTGACGCGTTGCCCGGAGAAGTAGGCGGCGCCGCCTACGGAGACTTGGATGATGCCATCGGATTCCGCCTCGGCGAAACCCTGGAGTGCGGCGTTCAGGGTCTGCGTGCTGGTCACATTGATCGCGGGATAGGCGTAACCGCCGCGGCGTGCGGCGTCCAGCATTTGCGCATAACGTTCCGGCGTTGCAATAGTCATGCCTCCATTATCGCCCAACCCTATCCCACTTGTCATGTGACAACATTCGCCATCTTTCCTTTCCGTTTTCCCGACCGTCCGCTCCATATCCAGGTCGCCCGCCCCACTAGAGCCATATGCCGAGCGTTTTCGTCTCATATCCCGACACTTGCGGGACCGACCAATAAACATGGCGAAACCATTGCGATCGTTCCATCGGAAGTCATAGAATGTCCACCGGATCGCGCGACGAAGAGCCCAACCGGGTGTTCCCGCACGGGCATGCCGCCGCACGTAGATGTTGCGACCAATACCCGCGAGGAGGCTTGATGCACCAGGTTTTCGCCATCTTCCTTCGAGACGTGAAACGCATTCTGAAGAACCCCGTGGCGCTCGTCGTCACGCTGGGTGTGGCCATCATCCCATCACTGTACGCATGGTGCAATATCCTCGCCAACTGGGACCCGTACGCGAACACGGGCAACATCCAAGTCGCTGTGGCGAACGAGGACAAGGGCACAACCTCCACGCTGGTCGGCCATCTCGACGCTGGCCAGCAGACCGTCAACCAGCTTAAGAAGAACCATCAGCTCGGCTGGCGTTTCGTTCCCAAGCAGCAAGCCATCGAAGGCGTGGAATCCGGCAAATACTATGCGGCGATCGTACTGCCGGAAGACTTCAGCTCCAGACTAATCGGCACCGTCACCGGTAAAGGCGACCGACCGTCGATCACGTACTACATCAACGAAAAGCTGAACGCGATCGCGCCGAAAATCACCGATACGGGCGCGACCACGATCGACGAGCAGATCAACACCACTTTCGTTTCCAGCGTGGCCGACGCCGTGGCAAAGGAAGTGAAGGAGGCAGCGGGAGAAACCACCGGCAGCGTGAAAAGCGCGCAAAGCGACGTCGTCAACGATCTGACCGACACCATCAACCAGCTCGAAACCGTCCAACAGCAGCTGCGCGACACCCGCTCCACGCTCGACAAGGCCCTCACCACCATCGATTCGGCCAAACAGTCCAACATCGCGCTCGCCTCGGAAATCACCAACTCGCTTGACACCGTCGGCAAGGCGTCCGACTTGCTGAGCGAGACGCGCACACAAACCGAACGATTCTCGAACACACTGGTCGGAGCGCTCGACAACGGCAGCACGCAACTGTCCGGCCTGCAGGTCAACGTGAGCAATGCCACCGGCACCGTGCTCAGCGGACTGAACACCACGCAGGACGCGCTCGACCAAGTGTCCAGCACCATGCATCACGTCAACGCCACCACCGGCAATGTGCTCGACGGCGTGGAGAAGGCGTTGCAGGCCAGCCAGCTGGATCCGAACAGCCAAACGTATAAGGATCTTTCCGCGCAGCTCGCCGAAGCCCGCAAACAGCTGACGTTCCAGCAGCAGCGCATCGACGCCTTCGATCAGGACACCACGGCTGCGATCAACGCGGGGAAGAACACCGCGAACGGGTTCAACGACGATGTCACCACGCTGGCGAAGAACGGCACGGCGTCGATGGCGAGCGCACACACGACCATCACCGGCACGGTCATGCCGAATCTCAACACCGGGCTCGATACACTCAGCCTGGCCAATGGGTCGCTGTCCGGCACGCTTACCACGCTGCAAAGCACGCTGGAACAGGGCAACGGGCTGCTCGACCAGTTGTCGCGCACCGTGACCCAAACGAACACCACCATTGCTGGCACGCAGACACAGCTCGCCAATCTCGCCAAACAGCTCAACACCACGCGCACCGATGTGGCCGCGTTGAGCAGTTCGGCGATGTTCCAGCAGCTTTCCCAAGCGCTCGGACTTGACGCGAGCGAGGTCGGCTCGTTCGTGGGCGAACCGGTGCATTTGGACGAACAGGTCCTCTACCCGGTCAAAAACTATGGTTCCGCGGTCACGCCGTTCTACACGAATCTTGCGCTGTGGGTCGGCGGATTCGTGCTCGTCGCGATCTACAAGCTTGAAGTGGACCGCGATGAGAAGATCCGCATGTACACGCCACGCCAAGGCTATATGGGCCGTTGGCTGCTGTTCGTCACGGTCGGATTCCTGCAGGCGATCATCGTCACGATCGGCGATCTCGCGCTGGGCATCCAATGCGAGCATCCGTTCCTGTTCATCCTCGCCGGCATTTTCGCCTCGTTCGTCTACGTGAACATCATTTACGCGCTCGCCGTGGCGTTCCGGCATATCGGCAAGGCCGTCGCCGTGATTCTGGTGATCATCCAGATTCCGGGCGCGGCAGGCCTCTACCCCATCGAGATGATGCCGGAATTCTTCCGCCGTCTGAAACCGTTCCTACCGTTCACCTACGGCATCAACGCGATGCGCGGGCCGATCGGCGGCATGTATGCCAACCATTATTGGATCGACATGCTCTCGCTGTTCTGGTATCTGCCTGTGGCGCTGTTCATCGGCTTGGTAGTCCGCAAGCTGGCGTTGAACCTCAACCGCCTGTTCGACAACCGTCTGGCGGACACTGATCTGATGATCACCGAACATAACGAAGGCACGGTGGAACCGTTGCGGCTCACCGAGACCGCGCAGCAGATCGCCGAGGAGTTCCCCGAACTCGCCCGCAGACGGGCGATTCATTTCTTCCGCCTGTACCCGCGCCTGGTGCGTTGGGGATTCCTCGCGCTGGCGGTACTGCCGTTCGTGTTCCTGCTATTGCTATTCATCACGCGCATGAAGCTCGCCATGCTGCTCGGTTGGATCATTTCGATCATCGCCATCGACACGTATCTCATCGTGGTGGAGTATCTGCGCGAACGGTATGCGAATTATCTGGGCGAGGAAGCGATGAGTGCGGAAGAGTTCCGCAGCGCGATCCTGCACGAGAACCTGCTGTTCCGGCCGGGCATGCATTACAAGCCGATGCATGCCGTACGTACGAGGCTGTATGAGGCTGCGCATGGTGGTTCGGCCGGACATGCGCCTGAACATGCGGCTGAGTATGCGGCTGGAAACACGGACGGAAATGCTGGCAGGAGTCTGCGTGAGGAGGGGAACGAACAGTGAAAATGATCTGGGGCATCTTCAAGCGGGACATGTGCCATGCCACCCGCAACGTGATCGCCGTGATCGTCTCGATGGTCCTGGTGGTGGTGCCGGCGCTGTACGCCTGGTTCAACATCGCGGCCAGCTGGGACCCCTACGGCAACACCAAGGCATTGAAGGTCGCCGTGGCCAATAACGACAAGGGTTACAAGTCGGATCTCATACCGGTGCGCGTCAACGTGGGCGAAACCATCATCAGCACACTGCACGCCAACGACCAGCTGGACTGGCAGTTCGTGAAAAGCGACAAGGCAATCGACGGGGTGAAATCCGGCGAATACTATGCGGCGATCGTAATTCCGAAAGGTTTCAGCGCCGACATGATGACGCTGTTCTCCCCCGACATCAAACACGCGCAGCTCAAGTACTATCTGAACGAGAAAATCAACCCGATCGCCCCGCATATCACCGATCAGGGCGCGACAACCGTGGTCAACACGATTGACAAAACCTTCGCCAAAACGATTGCGCAAGTCGGACTCGACCTGGCCTCAAGCATCCTACACTATTCGCAAAGCCCGCAAATGGCCGAATACATGCGCAACCTCAACGGCAATCTCACCACCATGGCGGATACGCTGAGCGGCGCATCGCAGCAGGTGACGTCGTATTCGCAGCTGCTCGGCTCGGCGAACGACATCGTGGATTCCACGGGCAAACTGCTCGCCTCGGCGACCAAGGCGGGCAAACAGGCCCAGAACGCGTTGAAGCAAGGCAAATCAGGTGCCACGTCGTTCACTTCGGCAGGTGCGAACGTCACCTCCTCGGTGAACACCGCGCTCGACCAGGTGTCAGGCGCGTTCGACCAAGTAGCTGCCAAGGTGAACAAGGCGTTCGACGCGATCGGCAAGGACTCAGACACCGCAGCCAGCCAGTTGGCAACGTTGAGCGAACAAATCTCCAGCGGCGAATCGCTGTACGACACGTACATCACAAGCCTCAACCACATGCGCGAATCGGTGGAACAACTACCGGACAGTGATTCCGCGAAACAGGCGCTGCTGGAAGCCATCGACCGGGAGATCACGCTGCTGGAAGCCGCCAAAGGCGATTCGCAGAAGCTCGCGCAGCAGCTGAAAGACGCTTCCACGCAGGTCACGCAGGATACCGCAGCCGCGGAACGCTCCCGCAAGGAGATCCTGAACCGCATCACCTCCGCGAAGCAGTCGATCAGCAATGTGCGCGACGATTACGCCACGAACGTCAAGCCGAAAATCGACGCGCTCGCCTCCACAGTCAGCACGCTGATCTCCCAAACCGACAGCATGATCACCCAGCTGAGCGGCACCGCCGACGGTCTGGACGATGTGACGGGCGATGTGGGGACGAATGTGACGTCCATCCGTTCCACGCTCGGCGCGATCGCGAAGAAACTCGACTCGTCGGCAGCGACGGTGAAGGAGCTGATCACGAAGCTGGAGACGGACGGAAACGCCGGTGACGGCAACAGCGATGGTGGCAATGGTGGCAACGACGCCAGTTCGTCCGATTCGGGTGAATCGGACGAACTACGTGCACTGGCCACCGCCAACGCGTCCACACTGTCCACGCTGATTTCCGCGCCCGTCGCACTGCATCGCGTCTCGGTGTACCCGATTGCGAACTACGGTTCGGCCATGGCGCCGTTCTATACGATCCTGTCAATCTGGGTGGGTGCGATCATCCTGTGCGCCATGCTGAAAGTGACGATTTCGGACCGCGAGAAGGCGCATGTGCTGGGCTTGGGCGACACGCTGCCGCGCATCGCCGGCCCGTCCGGCCCGGGGAACGCCTCACGTTGGGGACTGCGCCTCGACCACGAGTATTTCGGACGGTACGCGATCTTCGCACTGCTCGCGTTGCTACAGGGCACACTGGTTTGCCTGGGTGACACGTATTTCCTTGGCGTGCAGGCGAATCATGCGCTGCAGTTCCTTGCCGTCGGGTGGCTTGCCGCGCTCGTGTTCTCGAATATCGTGTATACGCTGACCGTGTCGTTCGGCGATATCGGCAAGGCCGTGGCCGTGGTGCTGCTGGTGATGCAGGTCGCCGGTTCGGGCGGTACGTTCCCTATCGAGACGCTGCCGAAGTTCTTCCAAATGCTCTACCCGTTCCTACCATTCCCGCACGCCATCGATGCCATGCACGCCGCGATGGCCGGATCATACGGCAATGAGTACCTGCTTGACATGGTGTATCTCGCCTTGTTCCTGATTCCTTCGCTGCTGCTGGGATTGGTGTTGCGCAAGCCGGTGATCCGGTTGAACAACTGGGTGAGCCGCAATCTGGAGTCCACCAAGGTGATGTGACGAGGCGGATTTGAACGGGCTGGTTTGAGCCGGTTTAGATCGGTTTCGGCTGGTACACGTGAACGCGCTGCCCGCCATCATCGACGACCTGAAAA
>OKUL01000960.1_pt1 | contig 11614 bp, 10 predicted proteins | sample 1606631 | NCBI WGS metagenome assembly OKUL01 (sample SAMEA3882518, study PRJEB24775) | human gut metagenome | biome: human-associated habitat; feature: intestine environment; material: feces | place: Netherlands | collected 2009/2010 | reverse complement strand
CTTACGGTGATCCGCGGTTTCCACGCAGTGGAGCACAGAATTGAGTTCGTAGCCACCAAGGGCGGTGTGGATTATTACAACGATTCCAAGGGAACCAATCCCGATGCCGCTATTCAGGGCATCAAAGCCATGAGCAGGCCTACGGTTCTCATCGGCGGAGGTTATGACAAGCAGAGCGAATATGACGAGTGGATCGACAGCTTTGACGGCAAGGTAAAATGCCTCGTCCTCATCGGACAGACCAGAGAGAAGATTGCCGAGTGTGCCAGAAAGCATGGCTTCGATAAGATCCGTTTCGCGGATACTTATGAGGAATGCCTGAAGCTGTGTACGGAACTGGCAGAACCGGGGGATGCGGTTCTTCTGTCTCCGGCCTGTGCAAGCTGGGGCATGTTCCCGAACTATGAGGTCAGAGGACAGCTTTTCAAGGAATATGTCCGTGGACTGGCAGATTAAAAAGTAATAAAAAGCAATAATGTTATAGAAAATAGAAATAAGGAGTAAAAGCAGGCATGGCAGAAGCTCGCAGAAGGCGTAAAAAGAAACAACAATCGGAATACTTTTTTGACTACAGCCTGCTTTTTATTGTGCTGTTTTTACTGGGATTTGGTCTGATCATGATCTATTCCGCCAGCTCCTATGAGGCTTATGATACCTATGGAGATGCAGCCTTTTATATGAAGAAACAGCTGGTTGCCAATATCATCGGTTTGGTGGGAATGATCATCATTGCTAATATCCCGTATCATTTCTGGGAACGGTTCGCTATGCTGGGATATGTGGTGTCGATGATCCTGATCTTCCTGGTGAAGACTCCACTCGGCATCAGCTCCCATGGTGCTACAAGATGGATCGGTATTCCCCATACGGGCTTCAACCTGCAGCCGGCTGAGGTAGCCAAATTGTGTATGATCCTGTTCCTGGCAAGTCTGGTGTGCAAGATGGGAAAAAGCGTGCGTACCATGAAAGGCTTTTTCATTATGATGGGCGCACCACTGCCGATCGCAGCATGTGTATATCTCATTACGGATAACTTAAGTTCTGCCATCATTATTATGGGGATTGCCGTCCTGATGGTATTTGTGGCAAGTCCCGATTACAAAAAATTCGTTATCATGGGATTAAGCGTGGTGGCAGCAGCGGCATTGATGGTATTTGTGGTGGTACAGATGGGAGATAAGATCGGTGGCAAGTTCCGTCTGGCGAGAATCCAGGCGTGGCTGAATCCGGAGAGTCAGGCGCAGGACAAAGGATTCCAGACATTACAGGCACTGTATGCCATTGGAAGCGGTGGCATCTGGGGCAAGGGACTGGGACAGAGCATGCAGAAGTTAAGCTTCCTGCCTGAGGCACAGAACGATATGATCTTTTCCATTATCTGTGAGGAACTGGGATTGTTCGGAGCGGTTGCCATTATTCTGATGTTCATTATGCTGTTGTGGCGGATGATGGTCATTGCCAACAATGCACCGGATCTGTTCGGCGCCATGCTGGTAGTGGGGGTTATGGGACACATCGCGATCCAGGCGATCCTGAACATTGCGGTTGTGACCAACTCCATTCCGAATACCGGAATCTCCCTGCCGTTTATCAGTTACGGTGGTTCTTCGGCGCTGTTCCTTTTGGCGGAGATCGGGCTGGTCTTAAGTGTGGCCCGGAGGATCCAGTTAAAAGAACTATAGAAGACATGGTACGAAACCGCATCCCGGGGCATAAGATAAGAATATCTTATGTAATGGGGATGGTGCTGTATGAAGGGAATCCGCATACAGGGCGGCATGCCGCTACAGGGAAAGGTACGCATACAAGGGTCTAAAAATGCGGCACTCCCGATTTTGGCAGCAACGCTTCTTACCAATGAAGTATCATATATTCAGAATTGCCCGAGGATCGAGGATGTGCATCGGTTCGTACATCTGTTACGGGAACTGGGATGTATGGTACACTGGCAGGAGAATGGGATCCGGGTACAGCCGGGAGGCAGAGATGACCTGCCCTGTGAGAGAGCAGAGGCAAGAAGAATGCGCGGAGAAGCCATTACCGGTATGCGCTCATCGCTGTGTCTGCTGGGAGCATTGCTCGGCAAATGCGGTTATGTGACCATGGAACATCCGGGAGGATGTGTCATCGGCGACAGACCCATTGATCTGCATATTCATGCACTGGAACAGATGGGTGTTGAATTCCTCGAAGAGGACGGACTTTTGTCCGCACGGGCAAAAAATCTGCACGGTGCCCAGATTACACTGAAGTTTCCAAGCGTTGGCGCCACGGAGAATATTTTGCTGGCAGCGGTAAAAGCCACCGGAGATACTGTGATCACCGGTGCAGCCAGAGAGCCGGAAGTGATTGCACTTTGTGAATTTCTGACGGCATGTGGGGCTTCGATCGAAGGGATGGGAAGTCCGGAACTTATCATCCATGGCGGCGGAGATCTTCACGGAACCCGGTATACAGTTCCGACGGACCGGATCGTGGCAGGAACGTATCTGTTTGGCTGTATCGGCTGCGGCGGGAGTGTACTGTTAAATCAGGCACCCTGGAGCCAGATGGAAGCAGTGACTGTGGCTGCGGAGAGAATGGGGGCACAATGTACCGTCTCCGAAGAGGGATTGTTCGTACAGGCACCGGTGAGACCCAAGAGTATCGGGCATCTGCAGACCGGACCGTACCCGGAATTCCCCACAGATCTGCAGTCGGCAGCGATGGCGGTACTGACCATGGCAGAGGGAATCAGTTATATTGAAGAGAATATTTTCGAGAACCGTTTTCGAATTGCAGAACCCTTAAACCTTATGGGTGCACAGATTGTCTTAAAAGACGGACAGCACGCGGTGATCACCGGAGTGGAACACCTTCATGGAGAGCAGATGGACGCCTGTGAACTTCGCGGTGGGGCAGCACTGGTTTTAGCAGGACTTGCGGCAGAGGGTGAAAGCTTCGTGACGGGACAACATTTTATAGAACGCGGATATGAAAATATCTGCAGAGATTTCAGAGAATTAGGAGCACGTATTACCAGTGTATAGAGACCGAAGTACCGTTATCAGAAAAATAGTGATCATAAGCGCTTTGCTGCTAATACTGGGCGGAGGCATTTTCGCATTGCACTCCGTATATACAGTCCGTACTGTATATGTGGAGGGCAATGTGCATTATACAGAGGATGAGATCAAAGAGATCGTGATGTCGGGACCGCTGGGGAATAATTCCCTGTATCTGTCGCTGAAGTACCGTGACAGAGGAATTCAGGATGTTCCCTTTGTGGATGTCATGAACGTATCGATTCTGGCTCCGGATACCATTAAAATCACAGTGTATGAAAAGGCACTGGCAGGATACGTGAAATATCTGGATACTTATATGTATTTTGACAAGGATGGTTACGTGGTGGAGAGTTCCGGAATCCGGACCCAGGGAGTACCGCAGATCACAGGACTGACTTTTAATCATATCGTCCTGGGAGAACAGCTTCCGGTGGAGAATCCGGAAGTGTTTGCCGGGATCATGGACATGACAAAGCTTCTGAATAAATATCAGCTGACTGCGGACAAGATTTATTTTCATTCTTCCGGAGAGATCACCATCTACTTCGGACAGATCAAAGTAGCCATGGGCAGTGATAACAGCCATTTAGAGGACAAGCTGCAGCTGTTGCCGGGATTTTTGGAGCAACTGGAAGGGAAAAGCGGAACACTGCAGATGGAAAATTATGAGGAAGGAAAAGGGAAATTTACGTTCAAGCCGGATGCGTGAAACATTTGTGAAACATTTTGAAAAAATAGGTTGCTAAATTTGTAAAATGATTATATGATAGTCTATGTGAAGTTGAAAAGGGTTAAAAGGAGGAACTAACCTTGCTGGAGATTAAGACGAATGACGCGGATACAGCTGCCAAGATCATCGTAGTCGGTGTAGGCGGCGCGGGAAATAACGCTGTAAATAGAATGGTGGATGAGAAAATTACCGGAGTGGATTTTATCGGGGTGAATACCGATAAGCAGGCATTGCAGCTCTGCAAAGCTCCGAAGTTATTACAGATCGGTGAGAAGCTGACCAAGGGACTTGGTGCGGGAGCCAAGCCTGAGATCGGTGAGAAGGCAGCTGAGGAGAGTACGGAGGAGATTTCCGCAGCTCTGAAGGGTGCAGATATGGTATTCGTAACCTGTGGTATGGGTGGCGGTACCGGAACCGGAGCAGCTCCGGTGGTGGCCAAGCTGGCAAAGGAAATGGGCATTTTAACTGTCGGTGTTGTGACGAAGCCTTTCCGTTTTGAGGCAAAGGCACGTATGGTAAATGCTTTAAACGGTATCGAGCGTATCAAAGAGAACGTGGATACCCTGATTGTGATACCCAATGATAAGCTGTTGGAGATTGTGGACAGACGTACCACAATGCCGGAAGCTTTGAAGAAGGCAGATGAGGTTCTGCAGCAGGCAGTACAGGGAATCACAGATCTGATCAATGTTCCCGCTGTCATTAATCTGGACTTTGCAGATGTACAGACCGTTATGAAGGACAAGGGTATTGCTCACATCGGTATCGGTGAGGGCAAGGGCGATGATAAGGCAATGGAAGCTGTGAAGATGGCAGTAGAGAGTCCCCTTCTGGAGACTACCATTTCCGGTGCAACCCATGTCATTATCAATATCTCCGGAGATATCACTCTGGCAGATGCATCCGATGCAGCAAGCTATGTACAGGAACTGGCAGGAGATGATGTCAATATCATCTTCGGCGCTATGTACGATGAGTCCAAGTCCGATAGCTGTACGATCACCGTGATCGCTACCGGTCTGGAAGATAAGGCCAACAGTGTGGTACAGAATCGTCTGGGCGGCGGTGTTGCTTTCAGACAGCCTGCTTCCCATATGACTCCCAGTTCTCTGAAGGGAATGAATATACAGTCTACCGCTCCTACGACATCCCAGGGACAGGGAGGACAGGCTCCGAGACCCATACAGCCGGTGCCCGGTATTCATAAGCCTACAGATATCAGAAGCTCTGTAGAAGAGAAATCTCTGAAGATTCCTGATTTTCTGCAGAAAAAGTAACAGAGAACATTTTATATCGGAAATCGAATAACGTTAAGAAAGCCACAGCACAATCAATGTGTTGTGGCTTGTTTTACATATAAATAATTATTCCTTTTTGTTCCGCGCGTTATGTGCGGAGACAATTTTCTCTCCAATGACGAAGAACGCACCGATCGCACAAGGTAACAGCATGGTGGTGAACCGGTAGAGAAGCACGGCAGACAGGGCTTTGGCCTCCGGCAGGAGACGCCGGAACAGCAATGTGAAGACGGCTTCTACGGATCCAATCCCCGCCGGGGTGGGGATGACACCCGCCAGCGACTGGCTGAGAGAGGTCAGAGCAAAACATTGCAGGAAAGAAAAGGGCAGATCGCCGGATCCATCCCCAGGAGAATTGCAGAATACCATCCAGGGAATGATATACCAGGTAGTGAATTTTAACAGATTGCACAGGAACAGGCGAAGGAGCAGCAGAGGGTCTTTTAATAGAGACCGGCTTTCCGCCTGCAGCTGGGCAAGCTTATGTCCGGCACCGGTGAGCTTTTCCTCCCAGGAGGGATGCTTTGCACGGAGGTGGCTGGCCAGCAGATTACAGGCAGTCTGCATCCAGGGTACGGTAGCGACAGCTAACAGAACTCCTGCAATCACACAGACACCTGCAAATCCCAGCAGAATATAACCCTGATAATCGGCAAATGAAGCATGAATAAATCCATAGGTTACCAAAAACAATAGCAGACTATAGACTGCCATAGAGACCTTGTGGACAATATATTGGAAAAAGTACATGCCCGTGGCATTGGGAACCGGGATCCCGGCTTTGTTCAGGTAATAGATTCCTGCGATGCCGGAACCGCTGCCCAGAGTGGCTGTCTTATAGAAAGAGCAGTAGAAAGCATTGCAGAATCCCTGTAAGCCGGTGTATTCCGGGTGTGTATTATGCACGATCAGCCAGGTGATGTGCCCTTCGCAGATATGGTAGAGGATCACGGTCAGGAACAGGGACATGACCACTTGCGGGGAGATATTGGCAAGCTCCGTCAGCATATCTTCCATGGAATCCTTGAAGCTATAATACAGAATGCCCAGCAACAGGCAGACAAACAGTAATTTCAAAAGATATTTCAAAAGATATTTCAATATAGGGCTCAACACTTTACCCGAATCATGACGCATCATCGCTCCCTCCTTTATCATAGTCTCATTGTCTCTCTTTTTAGGGAGAAGGAAAAGAAACAAATCTGAGAAAACGTAGCCTTTTTCACGCTGAAGTTTATTCTTTTTTTAGAATAAGGTAACAGATTAAATATTGATTGTCGGGCACAAAATAGCTATGATTGATTTATTCCAACAGTTTTAGACCATCTTACAAGAATGAGGAAGGAATCCTATATGCAGGAAGTAAAACAACCTAATAAAAAACCGTTTATCTTTTACTATCTGATCGCGTTGGTAGCGATCATGCTGATCAACAGTCTTCTGGTACCGCAGATCATACAGAGGGCAGTGAAGGAAGTGGATTACAACACTTTTATGCAGATGACTTATGATAAACAGATCGACGAGGTACAGGTCCAGGATAATCAGATCGTGTTTACCGCAAAAGATGACAAGACCATCTACAAGACCGGTCTGATGGATGATCCGGACAGAACGCAGAGACTGTATGACAGCGGGGCCAAATTCTCCAGTGAGATCGTGGAGGAAGCATCGCCGATTTTAAGCTTTCTGATCAGCTGGCTGCTGCCTTTGATCATCATTATTGGCTTCGGACAATTGATGTACCGTCAGATGGCGAAAAAAGCCGGCGGCGACTCCATGATGTTCGGCATGGGAGGCATGGGCAAGAGCAATGCGAAGGTCTATGTGAAGTCTTCCAACGGTATTAAGTTCACCGATGTGGCAGGAGAGGATGAGGCGAAGGAAAATCTGACAGAGATCGTGGAATACCTGCATGACCCCGACAAATACAAAGAGATCGGTGCTTCCATGCCGAAGGGTATTCTCTTAGTAGGCCCTCCCGGAACCGGTAAGACGATGTTAGCCAAGGCAGTAGCCGGAGAAGCCAATGTTCCCTTTTTCTCCATGTCCGGTTCGGAATTCGTGGAGATGTTCGTGGGTATGGGTGCGTCCAAGGTCAGAGACCTGTTCAAACAGGCGAAGGAAAAGGCTCCCTGTATTGTATTTATCGATGAGATCGATGCCATCGGTAAAAAACGTGACGGACAGGTGGGCGGTAACGATGAGAGAGAACAGACCCTGAACCAGCTGTTAACGGAGATGGATGGCTTTGAAGGCAACAACGGCGTTATCATTCTGGCAGCCACTAACCGTCCGGAGAGTCTGGATCCGGCACTGCTACGTCCCGGACGTTTTGACAGACGGGTGCCGGTAGAGCTTCCCGACCTGAAAGGAAGAGAAGAAATCCTGAAAGTGCATGCCCGCAAGATCAAAGTCGCAGATAACGTAGACTTCAATAAAATCGCCCGTATGGCATCCGGCGCTTCCGGTGCGGAGCTTGCCAATATCGTCAATGAGGCAGCTCTCCGGGCAGTCAGAGATGGACGTAAGTTCGCAACCCAGGCAGACTTAGAAGAGAGTATTGAAGTAGTCATTGCCGGTTATCAGAAAAAGAATGCCATCCTTACAGATAAGGAAAAGCGGATCGTGGCATACCATGAGATTGGACACGCACTGGTGGCAGCGAAGCAGACCAATTCCGCACCGGTACAGAAGATCACCATTGTGCCTCGTACTTCCGGAGCACTGGGTTATACCATGCAGGTGGAAGAGGAAGGCAATCATTATCTGATGACCAAGGAAGAGATGGAGAATAAGATCGCCACACTGACCGGCGGACGTGCCGCGGAAGAGATCGCCTTCGGATCTGTGACCACCGGAGCTTCCAACGATATCGAACAGGCTACCAAGCTTGCCAGAGGCATGATCACCCGCTACGGTATGAGCAAAGATTTTGACATGGTAGCCATGGAGACTGTGACGAACCAGTATCTGGGTGGAGATTCCTCCCTGACCTGTTCCATGGAGACCCAGACTGCCATCGATAAGGAAGTGGTGGAACTGGTAAAACGCCAGCATGAGAAGGCAGGACAGATCCTGATGGAAAATCGTGCTAAACTGGATGAACTGTCCCAGTATTTATATGAAAAAGAGACCATTACCGGAGAAGAATTTATGAAGATATTGAATTCCTAAATGGTTCCCGGAGAAGACGGAATCGGTGCTTGTGCCGGTTCCGTTTTTCGTTAAGAAAATCTTAATCATATGGTAAAGGCATCTTAACCCGTGCCTACTGTTATCTTAAAAAAGAAACCACTATACTTTTCCTGTAAGAAAAAGCTGAGGAAGTGCAAATTTGCGGATTACAGGAAAGGACTGGATATTAAGATGCGAAACAGAAACTACTTTAATAACAATAACATGCAAAAAGGAATTGCACTGGCGACCTGCATGGCAATCGTCATGGGACTGTTCACCGGGTGCGGGAAGAAGAACGATCTGCAGATTGCAGCGTCACCTGATGAAGTGCAGAAAGGGCGATATGTAGAGACGGAACTCTCACTTCCGGAGGAATGGAAGGACAAAAATATCAGCCAGATCTTCCGTTCGGGTGATGAATTACATTTTCTCGTGGCAGGCGGATCGGAAGGACAGACCACTCTGGAGGAATGGAAGCTGGAAGAAGGAGATACTCTGACGGAAGTGACGAAGGACTGGCTGAAGGCGTTTCCCGAGGGAAAGGATCTGGAGAACAGTGACAGTTTTACACTGTTGCAGGATGCGGAGGGGAATCAGTACCTGTACGGCAACTGTTACCGGGATGAGGAGAGCTCTTCCGCACATCTGTGGAAGGAAACGGACGGTAATGCGCTGGATATTACACCACAGAAGTGGCTGGAGCCTATCGATATGGATGGCTATCGGTTCTATGATACGCCGCAGTATGTGACACTGACAGAGGACGGATTGTTAGTGGGACTGTCTTATTTTTCCCTGGATGTTGTATTGGCACAGGACGGAAGCATGGTGAGCAGCTAGGAGAGCGACAGCCTGATCGATAGCGGAACTCTGGCGGATAATAAGTGGGTCAGCGCTGTGGGAGACACGTTGTATCTGGCACAGGCAGATGAACAGGGCTCTGTGAACGGATTGTTACAGATGCAGCTGGATGGAAATAACGGGGCAAAAGCTAAGGGAGTGATTCCCTTTTCCCAGGACAGCTATAGCTCTGCTTATTTCAGTGTACTGGAGGACGGCACAGTCTATGCGGCGGATGCAGACGGATTCTTCCGCTGCGACGTGGGCGATACCAACTGGCAGAAGCTGCTTCAGGGAATCGATACCGGTTTTTCTCTGTCGGATCAGTGGTGCAGGGATATTGTGGCGCTGTCGGATGGCAGTGTATACGCGTGGTTTGGAAGTGAGAGCGGGGATAAAATAATGATTTATAGATATGATCCCGATGCGGTGATAGAGGTGACCGAGGAACTGACGCTGTATACCGTGGAGGAGAGCTTCTTTTTACAGCAGGCTGCGGTGCAGTATCATAAGCAGCATCCGGAGATACTGATCCATGTGGATGCGGCAATCTCCATGACGGATAAATACAGCGGAAATGCGGATTATCAGCAGATCTATCAGGATCTGAACACTTCCCTGACCTCCGGCAACGGACCGGATCTCATGGTGATGGATCATCTGAAACTGGACACATATGCCTCTAAGGGCTTGCTGTTGGATCTTCAGGAGGTGCTGCAGCCCATGGAAGAGGACGGAACCCTGCTTTCCAACATTACAACAGCCTATGAAGAGGCGGATGGAAGACGGTATGCGGTGCCGCTGCAATTCGGATTATTGTTAGCTGTCGGCAGGGATGTGCATCCGGAGGAAATGAGCAGCATGGATGCTATTGCAAAGGCGGTATCCGGAAAGACGGAGAGTTATATGGGAGACCGTACCTGCGGCGAACTGGTGGAAGAGTTCTATCCGTTGATCGTGGATGATATTTTACAGAACCGTCAGGTGAATCGTGATACCTTACATCCCTGGCTGGAAGATTTGAAGAAGATTGCGGATAACTGCGGTATCCTGCCTTCCAGAAAAGAAGGCCGTGCAGCGAATATCTGGGATCTGGGATCCGATGTGAGGCTGGTACTTCAGGAGACTGACGGCTTTAATGAGGCAATGATGCCTTATGCAGTGGCGGATCTTTTGAATGCCAATGTGGTCTCCATGGAAAACGCATTTTATCCGAAGATGGTCCTTGGAATCAACAGCCGGAGTGAGCATGTGGAGACTGCAAAAGAGTTCCTGCATTTTGCTCTGTCCGAAGAATTACAGAGCGTGGATACCTATGAGGGCTTCCCTGTCAATGCAAAAGCGTTGGAGACGCAGGCTGCAGCAGACCGCAGCATGGCGGAAGCCTATACCACCTATGATATCGACGGCAGTACCGCAGAGTTCGCCATCAAAGCCTACTCTGAGGAGACCGCAAATCATCTGATGGAGCTATGCAGGGCAGCCACCCTGTGCCTCAAGGAAGATACTCAGATCGAGACTTCCCTGACCGAGAGCCTGCAGGCATACCTAAACGGGCAGGCGGGTGTGGAGGAAGCCATGGATGCTGTGGAAGGAAGCCTGAAGATGTATCTGGCAGAGTAGTGCTCCGCCTGGCATTCAATAGTCGATTTCTGTACGATTTTGTTGATAAAATCGTACGATTTGTGTATAATATAATTGAAAAGAGAGATTCTCTTTATGAGGCGATAAATAGTTATTCTTCAAGAAAGGTGATGATGATATGTCTATTACTGCAACTGAATTGAAAAGTAATCTTGGCAAATATCTTATGCTTGCAGAAACAGAGGATATTTATATTACTCGTAACGGAAAAGTTGTTGCAAAATTGTCTAATCCATATCAGGATAGAGTAGATGTTGCTAAATCATTGTTTGGCGTTCTTTCAAATGATATGACTCTGGAAGAAGCACGGGAAGAAAGGTTGAATACGATATGAGAGTTTTAGTTGATACTTGTGTTATCATCGATGCATTACAGTCTCGTGCTCCATTTTCAGAAGTAGCGCAAAAACTCTTTATATATTCTGCAAATAAGCAATTTGAGGGTTATATTACATCAAAGTCAGTTACAGATATCTATTATCTGACACACCGTTTAACACATAACGATGTAGAAACACGAAAGATTTTGAGCAAGCTTTTTACTTTATTTCATTTGTTGGATACCACTTCTTTAGATTGCCGGAAAGCAATATCTTCTGAAATTGGTGATTATGAAGATGCTATTATGGTGGAAACAGCAATTCGTTCAGAAATGGATTGTATAGTAACCAGAAATGTAAAAGATTATATGAAATCTTCTGTTAAGGTGTGTGAACCTTCTGCATTATTAAAGCTATTAGAGGAAGAAAACGAAACTGAATAAAAACAAGAAGTGAATTGTTCAAATTGGATAATTTTTGATATGGATTGAAAAATAGCCTTATCCTGAACCGACCTCCTATCGTTAGACCTAAAATCTAATGATAGGAGGTCGGT
>OKUL01000959.1_pt1 | contig 11628 bp, 10 predicted proteins | sample 1606631 | NCBI WGS metagenome assembly OKUL01 (sample SAMEA3882518, study PRJEB24775) | human gut metagenome | biome: human-associated habitat; feature: intestine environment; material: feces | place: Netherlands | collected 2009/2010 | reverse complement strand
ACATGTGCGGCGGAGAAAATACTGCTCAGGCTGCAAGTGTGGAATTTGTGCGCCGCCGGCGGACAAATTATGCGCGCAGCAGGCTGCAGGCCTTTTGTCGGAAAACCCGGAGGTTTTCCGACAGACGCAAAAACCGCTCTGCCGTCGGCAGAGCGGTTTTTGACTTTACCATTTGTTGATGACCTTCTCGGCGAAGCCGGGGAGGTCTTTCACGTTCAGCACCGTGCCGTCGTCGAGCACGGCGCGGCCGTTGAACACGCCGAACACCTGGTGCTGGTCGGACTTGATGAGTCCCACGTCCGAACAGCTCGCGCGGTCGAGCACGGGGGTGTAGTCCATCTCGAAGCGGCCGTCGTCGCTCGTGAAGGTCCAGGGCCGCATATAGTCCGGCGTGGCCCTGCCGCCGTCGCCGGGGATGTGGAAGATGACCTGGCTGAGCTTGTGCGCCCGGCCCTTGTAAAAGAGCATGTTCTCGCTCGCGGCGCTCGTGTTGCCGAAGCCGTAGCCGATGTTGAAGCCGAACCGCTCCCCGTCCACGAGACCGGAGGCGCTGCCCCAGTACCACGTGTTTTTATACGTCCACACGCCGCGGCCCCAATCGAGCACGGCGAAGCTGTCCGCCGGGTCAAAGGTGTACGTGCGGTTGTGGTAGCCGTAGGTCACAGTGCCCTCGGCGCGCATGCAGTTGATCTTCTGGTTGTAGTAAAAGTGCTTGTCCTTGTCAAAGGGCGTGGCGATGACCATGGACTCGGCCGGGATGTCCGTGAGCGTCACCTTCGCGTACAGCGAGCCCTCCGGGCCGAAGTTTTTCATCTGCGCGATGAGCACGCGGCGGTCTCCCTCATTCTTGAAGAGGATGCTGTAGTTGCGCCCGGCGCTGTGCACATCGCCGCGTTCACTGCTCTCGGGTAGACAGACCTTGCCGTTCGTGAAAGCCTTCATCGGGCTTTTCGTGATCTCCCACCCCTCGTCGAGGTTGAGCAGGGAGATGGAGTCGAGCCCCATGTAGCTGTTGTCCGCGATGGTCAGGGCGAGGGCAAAGTGCCCGTTGTTGACGCAGTAGTAGTCCCACTCCTTGATGCGCATTTTGCCGGCCTTGATGTCGCTGCGGCGGTAGATGGGCAGCAGGGTCTTGGCATAGCCGGGCTCTGTCAGGTTTCCGCTCGCGTCGAGCAGGGGACGGCGCTCGGTGATCTCGTGCTGATTCATGCTTCGCGCTCCTTTTTGATCTGCCGGATGTCCCGCCCCACGAACGGGAGCGTCTGGTATTCGCCCTCGATGCGCGACAGGATCTGCGGCGTGTATTTTTTCTGCAGCTCCTCGTTGGAGCAGTTGGTGCTGATGATGGTGGCCTTTTTGCGCGTCAGGCGCGTGTTGATGAGCGTGTAGAGCGCGCTCGTGGAGTAGGCCGTGATCATCTCGGTGCCGAGATCGTCGAGGATCATCAGATCACAGCCGAGATACTGCTCCACGCGCTGCGCGGCGGCCTCACCGTTTGCGCTGCTGCGCTGGAACTTTGCGCACTCAAACGCATCGAGCGCGCTTGCGGCCGTCTCGTAGGCGACGGCGTAGCCCGCGCCCGCGACCACGCGCGCGATGCACGCCGACAGATACGTCTTGCCAAGCCCCGTGCCGCCCTGCAGCAGCAGATTCATCGTGCCGGGGCGGAACGTCTGCGCGAACGTGCGGCAGACCTGAAACACGCGCTCCATCTTCGGGCGCGCGCTCTCGTCATAGAGCGTGAGGTCAAAGTGCTCGAACGACTCGTCGCCGCTTTGCAGCAGGCGGCTGAGGTCGCGCGTGAGCTCGGCGTTGTAGCGCCGCAGCAGACACTCGCACGGCTGCCCCTGCACATAGCCCGTGTCATGGCAGCGGGGGCAGGTGTAAATGTCGTCGGTATAATCCACCGGCAGGTGGTACGCCGTCAGCAGTTCGGCGCGCTGCGCCTGCGTGTCGAGATTCGCGCGCTCGAGCGCGCGCAGCTCCTCCGTCGGGTCGCTGCCGTGGCGCATCGTCAGGCCGACGAGCGCGATCATCTGCTGCTGCAGCGTCTGATCGAGCGCGCGCAGGCCGGGCACGCGGCGGTAGGCGTCGTCCACGCGGCGGCGGTGCTCGCGCTCATTTTCCGCGCGCTGCTGCGCGATCTGCTCGCGGGCGCGCGCCAGATAGATCCCATTGCGGGCCATGCCGGTCCCTCCTTAGGTGTTGGTCTGCTCCATCTTGCGGAGCATCTGTTCCACGCGATCGAGATCATCGCGGTCGGCTGCGGGCGCGGCGGCAGCCGCGCGGTGCTTGCCCGCTGCGCGCGGGTCGCCGCTGCTGATCTCGTCGAGCGTGTGCAGCCCTTTTTCGTGCCAGCTCATGAGGATGCGGTTGAGGTACGCCCACTTGCGCGCCCCGGTCGCCACGACCGTGCGGTCATACGCCTCGGCGATCGCCTCGCAGCCAAAGCCCATGTCCAGCCAGCTCGTGATGTAGCCGCGCTCGGTGCGGCTCGGCGCGCGGTCCTGGATCTGCAGCACCTGCAGCACCTGCTGCGCAAGGTCGCGCCGCGCCTGACGCCGCTGCAAGAATTCCTCCGCCTGCGCCGTCGTGTGGATCTCCTGATCGGCCCACGCATAGGCCTCCTTTTCGATCCGGCGCATCGTCGGCGTGCCGGCGTGGCCGCGCTCGGCGCGGTATTCCTGAAACACGTAGTGGATCAGCTCCATGAGCACGTCGGCCGGGAGACCCAGATAGTCGCGCAGGCCCAGGAGCATATTCATCTCGGGCGTCGTGAGCTTGCGGCCGTAGAGCTGCTCGGCCTCGCGGCGCACGGTCTGCATGGGCCCGTCGCTGAGCATCCGGGCGGAGATGTCCTCCGCCGTGTACTGCGGCAGCTCGGCCGCGGGCACGAGCTTCGGCTCGGCGGCGCCCGGCCGGTCAGCTGCGGGCGCGGCGCTGCGCTGCGCCGGGGCAGGCTGTTCTTTTCCGGCGGCGGAGACGAGTCCGAGCGCGCACAGGCGCTCCATCGTCTGGCGCAGTTCGCGCTCGGTCAGGCCGATGCGCTCGGCGGGGAAGGGCTTTCCCCCGGCGCGCAGCAGCGCGAGATATACCAGGGCGCAGCGCCCGTCTTTTTCCTGCAGCAGCTTGTCCGCTTCCTCGATCGGCAGCGACAGGCAAACCGGCCGCGACAGCGTAAATTCGGCTTGATCCATGCAATTACCCCTCGGGTCGATAGAAATTCATGATAGATTCACATTATAGCATGAAAATTGACTTGTAGCAAGAGCACCTGCTGTGCTATAATGCTATATGTATGACTATAACTGGGAGTGGGTCTATGCTGGAATTGCTGGCGCCCGCGGGCAACCTCGACGCCGTCATCGCGGCGGTGCAAAACGGGGCGGACGCGGTGTATATGGGCTTTGGCGACGGATTCAACGCGCGCCGGAGCGCCGATAATTTCACACGGGAGTCGTTTGCCAAGGCCGTGCGCTACTGTCACATCCGCGGCTGCAAGGTCTACGTCACGCTCAACACCCTCGTGGGCGACCGTGAGATGGACGCCGCCGCCGCGCTCGCGCAGCAGGCGTCGGACGCCGGGGCGGACGCGATCCTTGTGCAGGATCTGGGCCTCGCGCGCGTGCTGCGCGCCGCTCTGCCGGACATTCCGCTGCACGCCAGCACGCAGATGAGCATCCACAATCTCGCCGGGGTCGAGGCCGCGGCCGAGATGGGCATCACCCGCGCCGTGCTCGCGCGCGAGCTCTCGCTCGAGCAGATCCGCTTCATCTCGCAGCACGCGAGCATCGAGACCGAGGTGTTCGTGCACGGGGCGCTGTGCTTCTGCTATTCCGGCCAGTGCTATATGAGCGCGCTCATCGGCCGCCGCAGCGGCAACCGCGGCGCGTGCGCGCAGCCGTGCCGCATGCAGTACAGCATGGGCGGCCGCATGGACGAGTATCCGCTGAGCCTGCGCGACAACTGTCTGGCAGACTACTTGCAGCAGCTCGCCGACGCGGGCGTCGCCTGCGTGAAGATCGAGGGCCGCATGAAGCGGCCGGAGTACGTCGCCGTGGTCACGGACGTGTATGCCCGCTGCATCCATGAGCATCGCGTGCCCACGCAGGAGGAAAACGACCGGCTCGCGCTGGCGTTCTCGCGTCAGGGCTTCACGCAGGGCTACCTGCTCGGGAAAAAAGGGCCGGACATGCTCGGCACACGCGCCGCTGAGCCCGACCGCGAGGCGGAAAAAATGTTCACCGCCGCGCGCAAGGCGTATGCCGACGGCGAGCGCCGCCGCGTGCCCGTGAAGTTTTATGCCAAGGTGCAGACCGGCGAGCCGGTCATGGCCGCCGTCATGGACGAGGAAGGCCACCGCGCCGTGCTCACCGGCCCCGTGCCGGAGCCCGCGCAGCGCGCGCCGCTGACCGGGCAGAGCCTTGCCGATCAATTTGCCAAAACGGGCGGAACGCCCTATTATTCCACCGGCACCGAGAGCCGTATCGACCCGGATCTCTATCTTCCGGCGGCCGCCGTCAACGACCTGCGCCGCCGGCTCATCACCGGTCTGAAGGACGAGCGCGCGGCGCTGCCCGAGCGGCGCAGCCTGCCGCTGCCGCTGCGGCCGGAGGGCAAGCGCTATTATGCCGACCCCGTGCTCATCGTGCAGGTGCATCAGGCCGAGCAGCTCACGCCGGAGCTCGCGCAGCTGTGCCCGGCGTATGTGTATGTGCCGGTCGAAATTCTTGACACGGATTTTCCGCGCGTCGCCCCGTTTCTGGAGCAGGGGGCGCAGGTCGTGGCGGTGCTGCCGCGCGTCATTACGGACGATCAGGCGGAGGATATGCACGCAATGCTCTCCCGCGCCGCCGAAAACGGTGTGCGTGAGGCGCTCGTCGGCAACATGGGGCACATCTTCTTTGCCCGCCGCGCGGGCATGCGTGTGCGCGGCGACTTCGGGCTCAACGTCTTCAACTCCTTCACCGAGGGGGTCTTGCAGCAGGCCGGGCTCGTGAGCGCGACGGCGTCGTTCGAGCTGCGCGTGGCGCAGATCCGCGACCTTGCCAAGGCGGTCGACACCGAGATGATCGTCTACGGCCGTCTGCCGTGCATGATCACCGAGCAGTGCATCATCCGCAACAGCGCGGGGCGCTGCAACTGCACCGTGCCGAACAATCTGGCCGACCGGCGCGGGGCGCTGTTCCCGGTGCTGCCGGCGTTCGGTCACCGCAACCAGATCTTCAACGCGCACAAGCTCTACCTCGCCGACAAGCATGAGGACTATGAAACGGCGGGTCTCTGGGGCGTGCGCCTCATGTTCACGACCGAGACGCCGCGTGAGTGCGTCGCGGTCACGCAGAGCTATCTGGGCCTGACGGATTATCGCCCGAACGGGCTGACCCGCGGCCTGTATTATCGGGGCGTGGAATGACCCGCCCGGGAGGAACGACCATGAACTGGATTCTAGCCTCCGGCTCCCCGCGCCGGCGGGAGCTGCTGGAGATGCTCGGCGTGCCGGACCTGACGATCCGGCCGGCAAAGGGCCCTGAGTGCGCGACGCCGGGCGCCGGCCCGGAGCAGACCGTGCGCGAGCTGGCGCTGCACAAGGCGCAGGAGGTCGCACAGACCTGCGCGCCGGAGGACATCATTATCGCGGCGGACACGATCGTCTATCTCGACGGCGCCATCCTCGGCAAGCCGCGAGATCATGACGACGCCGTGCGCATGCTCACGGCCCTTTCCGGGCGCGAGCACATCGTCTACACCGGCGTCGCCGTGCTGCGCGGCGGCGAGCTGCGGCAGGCGGCCGAGCGCACGGCCGTGCGCTTTCGCCCCCTTACGTCCGGGGAGATCGAGCGCTACATCGCCACCGGCGAGCCGATGGACAAGGCCGGCGCTTACGGCATTCAGGGCCGCGGCGCGCTGTTCGTCGCGCATCTGGACGGCGATTATTTCAACGTGATGGGCCTGCCGCTGTGCAGGCTGGGACAACTGCTGAACGAACTGGGAGTCGAGCTGCTTTGAACTGGAAAACGTATCTGAAAAAGAAGGGCGCGCGCGTCGGCGCGATCGTGGTCGCGGTCGTGCTCGTGCTCGCGCTGATCGCCGGGGCGCTCGGCGGCAAGGCGGGATTCCTCACGAATCTCGACGGCATCGTGCGCGCGCCGCTGCAGAAGGCCGCGACCGTCACGGCGCAGTGGCTCGAGAGCATCTACGGCTACATTTATAAATATGACCAGCTCCGGGCCGAAAACGAGCAGCTGCGCACACAGCTGGCCGAGGCTCAGGCGCAGGCGCGTGAAGGGCAGGAGGCGATCGCGGAAAACGAGCGCTATCGTGACCTGCTGGGCTTCACCCAGCGGCACACGGACTTCGAGCTCGAGCCCGCGAACGTCGTGTCCTACGGCGCGTCGAACTGGTCGAGCACGCTCACGCTCAGCAAGGGCAGCGACAGCGGCATCGAGGTCGGCGACTGCGTCATGAACGAGTCCGGCGCGCTCGTCGGTCAGGTCATCGAGACCGGCAGCACCTGGGCGACCGTGCGCACGGTCATCGACGTGGATATGAGCGTCGGCGGCTATGTCAGCGGCAGCGGCGCGACGGCTATGGTCCTTGGCGACTTCACGCTCATGCAGCAGGGCTGCGTCCGCTTCGGCTATCTGGCCGAGGGCATGAGCATCTTCACCGGCGACACCGTGCTCACGTCCGGCAAGGGCGGCGCGTTCCCGGCGGGCCTCGTCGTCGGCACGATCACGGACGTGCGCACCGAGGCCGGCGGCCAGCAGACCTACGGCGTCATCACGCCCGCGTGTGACCTCGGCGAGCTGCTGCAGGTGTTCGTCATCAAGGACTTTGACGTGGTGAGCTGACATGTGGGCGGATCTGATCAACAAGGAAAAGATACACCGCGTGCTCTGGTGCGCGCTGTACATGGCGGTGACCGTTGCACTGCAGACCACGGTCTTTGCGCACATCGCGCTCTTCGGCGTGCACGCCATGTTCGTGCCGGCAGTCGTTGTGGCGGTCGGCGTGTTCGAGGGTGGCACGTGGGGCGCGGTGTTCGGCCTCATCGCGGGCTATTTTGGCGCCATGGGCTACCCCGGCACGGGGATGCTCTTCGCCGTGCTCTTCGCGGTCATCGGCTTCGGCGCCGGTATGCTCGCGGAGTATCTCATCAACAACAGCCTGCTGCCGTTTCTCGTGACGTGCCTGGCTGCGTTTCTGCTCACGGCCTTCTGCCAGATGTTCCGCCTGTGGATCTTCCACGGCGCGTCGTTCTGGCGGCTGCTGGCCGTGGCGCTGGGGCAGAGTGTGTTCTCGCTGCCGCTCGCCATCCCGTATTACTATATCAGCCGTGCGTTTCACCGCCGGCGTGCCCAGCGCTGAGGCATTCAGCGCGCCCGTACCCCCGAAAGGATCTTCGCTATGGAAAAACCCATCAAGCCCGGCCGCATCACCGCGCTCGCGTGTATGCTTATGCTGCTCGTGATCGTGTTCGTGGTCGCGCTCTACAAACTGCAGATCGTCGACGGTAAGGCGTACTATGAGGAAAACCGCAACAGCGTCGCCAGCTCCCAGACCGTGGCGGCCGCGCGCGGCAGCATCCTCGACCGCTACGGCCGCGTGCTCGTGTCGAACACGAGCTGCAATAACCTCGTCTTCAATCCCGACGACCTCTTCGAGCAGGACGATCCGAACGGCATCCTCCTGCAGATGGCGCGCACCGTCGCCGCCTGCGGCGACACGTATGTCGACGAGCTGCCGGTCACGGCCAAGCCCCCGTTCGAGTACACGGACATGAACGACACGCAGCGCACCCAGCTCAAGGGCTTCCTCAAATACGCCGGCCTCGACGAGGAGGCCACGGCCGTGGAGCTCATGAGCTACTGCCGCGAAAAGTTTGAGATCAACAACAACTATTCCGCGGCCGATATGCGCATCATCGCCGGCCTGCGCTACTCGATCAAGACGCGCTATATCGACAAGCTCTACCTGCCGGACTATGTCTTCGTTCAGGACGCGAGCATGGAGCTCATCACGTCGCTGAAGGAAAATAATGTCCCCGGCTTCGAGGTCACGGTGTCCTATACGCGCCAGTACCACACGAATCTCGCGGCGCACCTGCTCGGCTACACGGGCAAGATGAACGCCGAGGAATACACGACCTATAAGACCCAGGGCTACCCCATGAGCGCGACCGTCGGCAAGGACGGGGCCGAGCTCGCCTTTGAGAAATACCTCCACGGCACGAACGGCACGGCCATCGTGACGAAAAACGCATCCGGCACCGTCACCGGCACGACGTACACCAAAGAGCCGGAGCCGGGCGATCAGGTCAGCCTCACGATCGACCTCGATCTGCAGGCGGCGGCCGAGCAGTCGCTGACCAGAGGCATCGAGAACATGAAGTCCAAGTCGACGGAAACCAGCGATGCCGTCGGCGGCGGCGCGCTCGTGGCGGTCGATGTCGCCACCGGCCAGCCGCTGGCCATCGCCAACTATCCGACGTTCGACCTGCAGACGCTCTTTCAGAGTCAGGAGAGCTACGACGCCGTCAAGGACGCCGAGAACGAGCCGCTGTTCAACCGTGCGCTGCTCGGCCAGTATTCTCCCGGCTCGACGTTCAAGCCCTGCACGGCCATCGCCGGCCTGACCGAGGGTGTCATCACCACCGGCACGCGCATCCAGTGCACCGGCACGTTCCGCAAGTATGAGGACACCGGCTACGCGCCCAAGTGCTGGATCGCCTCCTCCGGCACGACGCACGGCAATGACAACGTTACCGAGGCGATCCGCGACTCGTGCAACATCTTCTTCTACACCGTCGGCGACAGTCTGCCGATCGACACGCTCGCGCGCTATGCCGCGGCCTTCGGCCTCGGCGAGCACACCGGCATCGAGCTGCCGGAGAGCACCGGCCAGATGGCCACGGAGGCCGTGAAGAAAAAGCTCGAGAACACGAACTGGTACGTCGGCGACTCGCTGCAGGCGGCCATCGGCCAGTCGTACAGCCTGTTCACGCCGCTGCAGCTGGCGGAGTACTGCGCCACGATCGCAAACGGCGGCACGCGCCACAGCGCGTCCATCCTGAAGTCCGTGCGCAGCTACGACGGCAGCGAGCTCATTTACGAAAATCAGGCCGAGGTACTCAGCGCCGTCGAGACCAGCGACTATAACTGGGCCGCTGTGCAAAAGGGCATGTACCTCGTCGCCAATGACCGCGCCGGCAGCGCGTATGAGACCTTCGGCGACTACGGCGTGAAGGTCGCCGCCAAGACCGGCACCGCCCAGCTCGGCGACAACCAGGTCAACAACGCCATTTTCATCTGCTATGCACCGTATGACAATCCCAAGGTCGCCGTGGCGGTCGTCGTGGAGCACGGCAGCGCCGGCGCTTCCATCGCGTCCATTGCGCGCGATTTTCTCGACGCATATTTTACCGTCAAGACCGTCGATACCGCCCCCGAGAGCGAGCTCTCGCTGCTGCAGTGACGGCCCCTGACCAGACAGAGAGGAGTTATCCATATGAACATTGCACTCATCGCTGACGACGGCAAGAAGGAGCTCATGGTCCAGTTCTGCATCGCATACTGCGGCATTTTGGCCAAGCACGACCTGAGCTCGACGTTTACGACTGGGCGGCTCATCTCCGAAGCCACCGGCCTGAAGGTCCGCACCTACCTGCACTCGGCGCAGGGCTGCCAGCAGCTCGACGCGCGCATCAGCTATAACGAGATCGACCTCGTGCTGTTTTTCTGCGACGCCGAGAGCGGCCATTTTGACGAGGTCAACCGCATGGCGCGCCTGTGCGACCAGCGGCAGATCCCGTTTGCCAGCAACGTGGCCACGGCCGAAGTGCTCATTCTGGGCCTGAACCGCGGCGACCTCGACTGGCGCGACATCGTCAACCCCAAAAAGAAATCGTAAGCCCGAAAGGAAACCAAGACATCATGGACAAGATCAAACCCCGCACACTGTCCGGCTTCATGGAGCTGCAGCCGGACAAGCAGGTGCAGATGGACAAAATGCGCGCCGTTCTGGCCGAGACCTACGCCCGCTATGGCTTCACCCCGCTCGATACGCCCGCGATCGAGGCGGCCGAGGTGCTGCTGGCCAAGGGCGGCGGCGAGACGGAAAAGCAGATCTACCGTTTCACGAAGGGCGACAGCGACCTCGCCCTGCGTTTTGACCTCACGGTGCCGCTGGCGAAGTACGTCGCGGCCAATTACGGCCAGCTCACGTTCCCGTTCCGCCGCTATCAGATCGGCAAGGTCTGGCGCGGCGAGCGCGCGCAGCGCGGCCGCTTCCGCGAGTTTTATCAGGCGGACATCGACATCATCGGCGACGGTGCGCTCGATATTTTGAACGAGGCCGAGATCCCGGCCATCATCTACGACACATTCACGCGCCTGGGCCTGCACCGCTTTCGCATCCGCGTGAACAACCGCAAGGTGCTCAACGGCTTTTTCGCCATCCTCGGCCTGAGCGAGCAGGCGGGCGATGTGCTGCGCACCATCGACAAGCTCGACAAGATCGGCGCGGACAAGGTGCGCGAGCTGCTCACCGATACCTGCGGCGTCACGAGCGACCAGGCGGATGAGATCCTGCGCTTTATCGCCTGCCCGGGCACGAGCGCGGACAAGCTCGCCTTCCTCGAGCAGTACCGCGGCCGGAACGAGACATTCGATACCGGCCTCGACGAGCTGCGCACCGTCGTGGGCTACCTGCCCGCGTTCGGCGTCCCGGAGGAGAACTTCGAGCTCGACCTCACGATCGCGCGCGGCCTCGATTACTACACCGGCACGGTGTACGAGACCGTCCTGCTCGACCATCCCGAGGTCGGCAGCATCTGCTCCGGCGGCCGCTATGACGACCTTGCGGGGTATTATACGAACAAGTCCCTGCCCGGCGTCGGCATCTCCATCGGCCTGACGCGCCTGTTTTACATCCTGCAGGAGCAGAACATGATCTCTGACGCCGTGCTCACCGCCCCGGCGGACGTGCTCATCCTGCCGATGACGGACGATCTGTCCGCCGCCGTGTCGCTGGCGTCCATGCTGCGCGCCGGCGGTCTGCGCGTGCAGCTTTACAGCGAGAAAAAGAAATTCAAGGCCAAGATCGGCTATGCCGACAAGCTCGGCATTCCGTTTGTGATCTTCCTCGGCGAGGATGAGATCGCGCAGCACGTCTGCGCGCTCAAGAACATGGCCACCGGCGTGCAGGAGGCCGTGACGAGCGCCGCCGCGCTCGAGACCATCCGCGCGGAGATCGCGCGGCGCACCGCCGGTGCGATCCTGCGTGAGTCTTGATCCGGTCAATCCGCCGCCGCACCGCCGGAGGCGATATTCGATAGAAAGAAAGGGAATCAGGAGTATGTTTCAGTCCCGCACACACACTTGCAACGAGCTGCGGCTCGAAAACGTCGGCGAGCAGGTCCGCATCGTCGGCTGGATGGAAAATGTCCGCGAGGTCGGGCAGAATTTTGCCTTCGTCGTCGTCCGCGATTTTTACGGCACGACCCAGGTCGTCATTGAGACCGAGGACATGATGAAGGTCGTCAAGTCGCTCAACAAGGAGTCCACCATCGCCGTGGAGGGCACCGTGCGCGAGCGCGCGAGCAAAAACCCCAAGCTGCCCACCGGC
>OKUL01000943.1_pt1 | contig 11838 bp, 9 predicted proteins | sample 1606631 | NCBI WGS metagenome assembly OKUL01 (sample SAMEA3882518, study PRJEB24775) | human gut metagenome | biome: human-associated habitat; feature: intestine environment; material: feces | place: Netherlands | collected 2009/2010 | reverse complement strand
AGCAGCTGCCGCACCTCGCTCGCCGTATCGGCACTTAGAATTATGCGGTGTTGCCTTAAAAATTGTGGAAAATCCGGCTTAAAGTATCGTATCTTATCCCCCGCGGCCCCGGTTTTGCACCGGCGGGCTGCGGGGATTTTGTTTTGCGCAAAAAATCCCGGAAATAGCGGACAACCACTGGCATAAACCGCATAAATATGATATAGTATTAAAGTGTAGTGTTATGCCATACAGCCAGGTTCCGGCGGCAAACTGCCCCGGAACCGGCCGAAAACAAAAAGGGAGCATACCTGACAATATGAAACAACAAGTAAACAAGATCCGCGTGGCCCTGCTGTTTGGCAGCTGCTCAAGCGAGCATGAGGTCAGCTGTGTTTCGGCTGCTGCATGGGCGGATGCCCTTGCCACCATGCCGGACCGATATGAAGTGATTCTGGTGGGCATTACCAAACAGGGCCGCTGGCTGAAATACAGCGGCTCTACCGAGGGCATGCGCAGCGGCAGCTGGGAGCAGGATGCTTCCTGCGTGCCCTGCGTGCTCAGCCCGGACCGCAGCGACCATGGCCTGCTGGTGCACAGCGCCAACGGCTATGAACTGCTGCCGGTGGATGTGGTCGCCCCCATCCTGCACGGCAAAAACGGCGAGGACGGCACGATTCAGGGCCTGCTGGAGCTGGCTGCCATCCCCTATGTGGGCTGCGGCGTTCTGGCATCCGCTGCCTGCATGGACAAAGCCGTTGCCAATACCATCATGGACGCCTATCATGTGCCCCACTGCCACTGGTGCAGCGCCGTCCGAGCCGAAGCGGAAACCCAGCGCAGCGCCCTGTTGACCCGCGTGGAAAATCGCCTGCCCTACCCGATCTTTGTCAAACCGGCCAATGCGGGTTCCAGCGTGGGCATCACCAAGGCCCACAACCGTGAAGAGCTGAACACCGCCATTGACACCGCCCTGCGGGAAGATGACAAAGTGGTGTTTGAAGAGTTTATTGATGGGCAGGAAGTGGAATGTGCCGCCATTGGCAACCCGGATAACCCGCAGGAAGTGCGCACCACCCGCCCCGGCGAGATTTTGGCCGGCGCAGAGTTTTATACCTATGACGACAAGTATAAAAACGGTATATCCAAGACGGTGATTCCCGCCCACCTGCCGGACCAGAAGCTGGACGAAGTCAAAACGCTGGCCGCCCGCGCTTACCTGGCTTTGGGCTGCGCTGGTCTCGCCCGGTGCGATTTCTTTGTAGAGCACGGCACAGGACGCGTGCTTTGCAATGAGCTGAACACCCTGCCGGGCTTTACCCCCATCAGCATGTACCCCAAGCTGATGGAAAACGAGGGCTACAGCTTTGCCGCCCTGGTTGATAAGCTAATCGGCCTTGCACTGAGCAAAAAGCGAGGTGCTTACTGATGGATACTCGTCCCATCGGCGTATTTGACAGCGGCCTTGGCGGGCTGACCGCCGTGCGCCAGCTGCGCCGCCTGCTGCCGGGCGAAGATATTGTGTATTTTGGCGATACCGGCCGCGTGCCTTACGGTTCCCGCGGGCACGATGTGATCGTGCGGTACGCCCAGCAGGATATCCGGTTCCTGCTTTCCCAGAATGTCAAGTTCATTATGGCGGCCTGCGGCACAGTATCTTCCACCTATCCTTCGGCGGAAGCTGCCCAGCTGCCGGTACCCTACACCGGCGTGATCGGTGCGGCAGCCCGCGCAGCTGCTGCCGCCACCAAAAACAAACGCATCGGCGTGATCGGCACAGCGGCCACCATCCGCAGCGGTTCTTATGCCACCCAGCTGAAAGATCTGGTGCCGGGGGTTCAGATTTTTGCCCGCGCCTGTCCCCTGTTTGTACCGCTGGTTGAAAACGGTTATGTGAACGGCGACAAAGTGACCCAGCTGATGATTGAGGAATACCTGACCCCCGTGCGGGATTCCGGCATTGACACCCTGATCCTTGGCTGCACCCACTACCCGCTGCTGAAAAAAATGATCGGCGATTTTGTGGGCGACAGCGTAACGCTGATTGACCCCGGCAAGCTGACCGCCATTGCCGCCGCCACCGCGCTGGATGACCTTGGGATTTCCAGCGGGCGCAGCACCGGCGGCACCACCCGCTTTTTTGTCAGCGATACCCCGGACGGCTTTGCCAAGCAGGAGCGGCTGTTCATGGGCAGCGAAGCGGGCGGCCCGGTGGAACAGATCGCCATTGAAACGTATTAAGGAATTAAACTATTATGGCAAAACCTGTTGAAGAAAATTACCTCATCACCATCAAAGGCACCATGGAGCAGAACGGCGAAAACGACACCGTGGAGCTGATGACCCGCGGCAACTTTGTGCAGCGCGGCAACAGCTACTACATCGTGTATGCTGAAACCGAAGCCACCGGTTACGCCGGATGTACCACCACGGTGCGCGTCAGCCAGGATGCCCGGCTGGTCAGCATGACCCGCTTTGGCAAAACATCCAGCCAGCTGATTATTGAAAAAGGCATCCGCCACCTGTGCCATTACGAAACCGGGTACGGTTCCATCAGCCTTGGCGTGGCCGCTGATGTGATTGAGCACAACCTGCTGCCGGATGGCGGCGAGCTGCAGTTCAGCTACACGCTGGATTCCGGCGCCGAAACCTTAATCAGCCGCAATTCCGTGCTTATCACAGTAGAGCCGCTGAAAAAGCAGGAAACTGAAGTTGAATAAATTTTTAGTTAGGAGTTAAGAAGTAGGAGTTAGGAGTCTTTGGTGTGCGCTGACGCGCACAAATTTTAACGATCAGCTGTGCGGCTGTTTTTCAAAATTGCGGCGCAGGCCGCACCTTAAACTCCTAACTCCTAACTCCTCCCTCCTAACTTCCAAACTGGAGGTACAACGTGAATTACAAATACTATAACCCCCGCAAGGCTGCGCTGGATACGGCGCGTGAGCTGCTGACCGGCGCGCTGAATGCTGCTGTGGCGGACGGTTCCCTTCCGGAAGCCCCGCTGCCGGAATTTATTGTTGAGATTCCCGCCGATGTCAAAAACGGCGATATTGCATCCAACGCCGCCATGGCCGGTGCCCGTGCGTTCCACAAGGCTCCGCGCCAGATTGCACAGGCCATTGTGGACCACCTGAACCTGGAGGGCAGCCTGTTCGACCGTGTAGAGATCGCAGGCCCCGGCTTCATCAACCTGTTCCTGGGTGCCCACTGGTTTGCCAGCGTGCTGCAGGCTGCTGCCACTGAGCCGGAATACGGCCGCACGGACGGCGGTGCAGGCAAGCGCTACAACGTTGAATTTGTTTCCGCCAACCCCACCGGCCCCATGCACATGGGCAACGCCCGCGGCGGTGCTCTGGGCGACTGCCTGGCTGCCTGCCTGGACTGGGCCGGTTATGATGTGACCCGCGAGTTCTACATCAACGATGCAGGCAACCAGATCCAGAAGTTCGGCAAGAGCCTGGCCATCCGCTACCTGCAGCTGTACAAAGGCGAAGAGGCCGTTCCCCTGCCGGAAGAATGCTACCAGGGCGCTGACATTATTGCTCGCGCCAAAGAGTTTGCCGAAATTCACGGCGATTCCTATGTTGATAAGGACTTTGAAGAGCTGAAAGATGCCCTGATTGCCGATGCCCTGCCCAAGAACATTGCCGGGCTGCAGCGCGACCTGGGCAAGTACCGCATCACCTATGATGTCTGGTTCCACGAAAGCGACCTGCACAAGAGCGGCGCTGTGGATGATGTCATCAAAATCTTGATGGACAAGGGTGCCTGCTACAAGGCCGAGGACGGTGCCATCATGTACCGCAGCGCCCAGTATGCTTCCAAGTACGGCGTTGTAAACCGCAAGAAGGACGAAAACGCCGACGGCGAAGAGGAAGCCAAAGACGAAGTTCTGGTACGCGCCAACGGCATTCCCACCTATTTTGCCGCCGACATCGCCTACCATTACAACAAGCTGGCCGTGCGCGGTTTTGACCGTGCCATCGACATTTGGGGTGCCGACCATCACGGCCATGTAGCCCGCATGAAGGGTGCCATGGACGCCGTTGGCCTGGACGGCACCAAGTTGGATGTTGTGCTGATGCAGATGGTCAACCTGATGCGCGACGGCAAACCGGTGCGTATGAGCAAGCGTACCGGCAAGGCCATCACTCTGACCGACCTGCTGGACGAAGTGCCTATTGATTCCGCACGTTTCTTCTTCAACCAGCGCGAAAGCTCCTCCACTCTGGATTTCGACCTTGACCTGGCTGTGCGCAACGACAGCGAAAACCCGGTCTACTATGTCCAGTACGCCCACGCCCGCATCTGCTCCGTGCTGAAAAAGCTGGAAGCCGCCGGTGTGACCTTTGCGGGTGCCGATGCCCTGGATGCCAGCCTGCTGACTGACCCCAGCGAGCAGGCTCTGCTGCGTCTGCTTTCCGCTTTCCCGGCTGAGATTGCTGCCGCAGCAGAAAAGTATGACCCGGCCCGCATTACCCGTTATGTTATCGACATTGCCACGGCGTTCCACCGCTTCTACAATGCCTGCCGCATTCTGGAAGCTGACCCTGCCGTTCGCCAGTGCCGCATGGCCCTGTGCCTGGCCGTGCGCAGCGTGATCCGCAACGTGCTGACCATGTTCAAGGTTACGGTGCCGGAGAGCATGTGAATTCGTTAGGAGTTAGGAGTTGAATTAGGAATGAGCAATTAGGAATTGGGGCTGCCTGATTACTAAATGCTTATTGTGATGATTTCTGGGGCTGACTTCTTTTAGCTTCTTTTCTCTAATACAAACTAAAAAGCGTGGGCCTGCCAACTGACAGGCCCACGCTTTTGCACACCCAACATATTTATTATACCACATTCGTCAAGGCAATATCTATCCATAACATGCACGAATAATTCATATTTTGTTTGGGATATCTGCGAATAGACAAATTCCTTAGGGTATTGTATAGTATAGTCACAGAAAGAAAACAGCCGGAGATAAGGAGCTAAAAGCTCCAAGCAAAAGCCACTTTCAATAGCATCGGAACAAGGCACGGCGGTTTTCCCGACAGCTTCAAGCAGATTTCGCAAAGGCTTCCAGTAAGAGGTCTAAATGGGAACACTTGAAGAACTCCGGGAAAGCAGGGACCGGGAGGCTACCGAAGGACTTGAAAGTAAGATGGCAAAGCCGGCAGGATTCGTAAGGAAGGAGGCTCAAGTCCAATGGCTAATTTCAAAGATCCCATTCATCACCGGCGGGCCTGGGCCTGCTGAAAGCAAACGAACCTCATTAACAGCCGCAGGTCATTACCTGTAAAAGATATAAAAGTTAAGATGCAAGGTTCGTAGCTTGCTTAAAATGCAGTGCTCAGGAAATCCCGTCAGAAAAAGTTCCCCGCGTTTACATAGATTAGATGAAGAACTGACGACAGGATTCTAAATAGAAAATTACAGGTTCAAAACCTGGTACGCAAAAGCGTAAATAGAAGCCCAGAATCACCGGTGATTGTTATGAAAGATCTAACTCCGCCGAACAAATAATGCTTCACCTGATCTGGCTGGTGCAAGCGCACCGCCCCCAAAAGGAGAAACTCCGATGTACTAGAGCAAAGAGGAATCAACCTCTGGCATCAAATTCAGGTACCCTGCACAAAATTATTGAAGTTCACTTCCCCGTTCCACAGATGCACCAAGAATCGTTTTCCTTGCAAAATGTTTCCAGGCAGCAAATAACGAACCAAAGGGAATCAGAAATTTCAAGCAAACGCAAAATCATCGAACAACAGCGAATGAAACCCGTTTCCGATTTGCAAAACAAAGAAAACCAGGTTTAAAAACATTCGATCAAAGTTAAAGGATGAGGTTGCCATGAAAATGTGCAAACGGTCCGAAAAATAATACAATCGGGTATGAGGCTATGACTCCAATCAAGTAAGTTCGCTCCAGCGCCATAAGGGTAGAAGGCGCTGGAGCTTTTTTGTTGTGTTGTGCCGGATGTTTCCGGTCTGCTTATCTCCTCTCGTTTACTTTTGTCTGCATCATTTTTGTTTTGCTACCGCGCTCTAACGCAGCAAATCACTCTAAACACGGATCTCCCTCCGCCCACAACATTGCACTGTGCGGCGGAGAGTTTTTATGTTTGCGGTTTTTTGTGGAGTATTACGGTACCGGTATTCCATCGCAATTTCAGTTTTCTGAATTTTATTGTTGACATTTCTGTAATATTGCGTTATGATAGCCACAAGGTCCAGAATTTTACAGAATACTGGAATGATGGGTTTTTCGCTATTTTTGACTTTTCAGATACACCCTAGGATTCCGGTATTTCCGCTGTAAGTTTTGTTTGGCGTTCCCTTGGCAGAGGGTACACCAAAATTCTCTTGTTCACCTTTTTTCTTCGTGAAGTGTGCAGCAGCGCTTCACCATTTTTTAGCTATTGTTATTACAGATTTCTGTTACATTAAAGGAGGCTTTATGGAACAACTTACGATTGATACCGGCCTGCGCGAATACGCGGTCAATGGCGGGCCGGAGCACGGCGGCGGAGTGCTGCGCTTTAACCCCAGCGACCCCAATGTTTACAGCCGTTTTTGCACCCTGCAAAATCAGCTGCAAGAGCTGGAACAGCAGGTGCAGGTGCAAAGCCCCACTGGGACCGATGCCATACAGCTGCTGGCCCAGGCGGATCAGCGCGCCAAGGGGCTGCTGGCGGAAGTATTTGGCCCCGGCAATGATTTTGACGCCATGCTGGGCGGCACCAATCTGCTGGCGGTTGCCGGCAACGGCGAGCGGGTCATCACCAATCTGTTTGCGGCATTGCAGCCCATTCTGGAAGCCGGTGCCCGCCAGTGCGCGGATGCCAAAGCCACGCTGGCCGTGCAGCAGGCCCAGGCAGCGCGCGCCGCGCGCGGGGTGCAGGTATGAGCAGCTGGCGGCTGCCCACCCGGCTGGAGGTTGGCGGAAAAGCATATCCGATTCATTCGGATTACCGCGATATTCTGGATATTTTGCATCGGTTGAACGATGCCAGCGAGCCGGAATTCATCCGCTGGCGGGTGGCCCTGGCCCTATTTTATGAGGGCGATCTGCCGCACAGCGACTATCCGGAGGCCATGCAGAAGCTGGCAGATTTTTTGAACTGAGGGCAAACGCTGCCCCGCTCCCCTGCCCCGCCGCTGTTGGACTGGGAACAGGACGCCCCGCTGATTGCCGCCGACATCAACAAAGCCGCCGGGTGCGAAGTGCGCGCCCTGCCTTATCTGCACTGGTGGACCTTTATGGCCTGGTTCAACAGCATTGGGGACGGCCAGCTGGCTACCCTGCTGCGGGTGCGCAGCAAGCTGCGCCACGGCCAAAAATTACAGCCGTGGGAACAGGACTACTACCGCAAAAACAAAGCCATGGTTGACCTGCGCCCCCGCCTGAATCCGGCAGAGATAGCGGAACGCCAGCGGCTGCAGCGCCTGTTGGCCAATTAAATCCCCATAAGGAGGTAGATGCTTTTGCCAAAATCCTATGCAGGCAGCCTTCAGGTTGCCCTGTCTACACAAACAACTACCCACACCGCGCAGCAGCCGCTGAACGGCCTGCGCACTGCCCTGAAAAAAATAAGCCGCAGTGTAAACGCTGCGTTCTCCGCCGTGCCGGTGGCAAAGTTTGAGCAGCAGACCGCCGCAGCAGCAGTCAGCGCCAACAAAGCCGCCAAAGCCCAGGCCAAACTTGCCAGTGGCACCACCAAAGCAGCCAAGGCCGCCAAACGCAGCGTTGCGGAATTTGATGAGCTGGACCGGCTGCAGGCTTCTCTTGCCGAAAGTGCCGGAGCTGCGGCGGCTTCCACCGCCCGCAAAAGCAGCAGCGCTGCAACAATCAAAGCCGCAGATGCCGAACCGCCACAGTTAAGTCCGCCGGCTCTATTAAACCAGCAGCTGCAAAATTTCTGGGCTACATTACAGGCTGTGCTTGCCCCCGCCGCCGCGCTGTGGGATGCAGCCTGGCAGCAGATGAAAACCGCTGCCCTGACCGTTTGGCAGGATCTTTTGGGCGGCGTTCAGCTGACCTGGGCCGAGTACGGCCAGCCCATTGCCCAGAGTGCCGCCCTGGCGCTGGAAAACCTGCAAGGCATTTTTACCACCCTGTGGCAGAACGTTTTGCAGCCGATCCTTACTAACCTGATGGAGATTTTATCTACCCTCTGGTCCTCCCATCTCAAGCCCCTGTGGGACGACATTCTTTTGCTGGTGGCAAGCGTTGCCAACTGCCTGCTGGACCTGTGGAACAGCCTGCTGGCCCCGGTGGCCAAGTGGATCATCGCCACGTTCGGCCCCGCGTTTGCTGAGGTATTCAACGCCATTGCGGACGTTGTTGGCGTGGCCGTTGGGGCTATTGCGGATGCCATCGATCTGGCCATTGTTGTGCTGCGTGGGCTGGCGGACTTTTTAAGCGCCGTGTTCCGCGGCAACTGGGATGCTGCCTGGCAGGCCATCGGCAACACGGTCAGCACCGTCTGGGATAAGATGACGAACGCCATCAAAACCGCCGTCAATGGCATCATCGGCTTCATCAATCGGATGATCTCCGCCGTTGTCACCGGCATCAACACGGTCATCAACGCGCTGAACGGGTTGTCGTTCGACCTGCCGGACATATTCGGCGGCGGGCATGTCGGGTTTAATATCAGCACCCTGACCGCCCCGCAGATCCCCTACCTGGCGCAAGGCGCGGTCATCCCGGCCAACCGGGAGTTTCTGGCCGTGCTGGGCGATCAGAGCCACGGCACCAACGTGGAAGCCCCGCTGGATACCATCAAGCAGGCTGTGGCCGAGGTCATGGAGGACCTGCAGGCAGGCCAGATGGCGGGCTTTGAAGCCGTGGTTTCCGTGCTGCGGGAGATCCTCTCCGCCGTGTACGGCATTGAGCTGACCGACGAGGACGTAGGCCACGCCGTGCAGCGCTGGCAGCGCAAACAGGCCATTGCCACAGGAGGTGTGTGACGTGACCCTGACCAATCTGTTCCAGATCGATGGCAAATCCCTGTACGCACCGGACTGCGACATCGAACCGAGCTATTCCGACCTGGATTCCAGCGATTCCGGGCGCGACGAAGCCGGGTACATGCACCGCGAAGTGGTGCGGGAAAAGGTTGCCACCTGGCCCATCGCCTACAGCTGCCTGACTGACGACGAATACAAGTACACCATCGGGCTGTTTGCAGGCAAATCCACATTCCAGTTCACCCACCCCAAAGCCGGCTCTTCCACCGAGACCGAAACCACCACCTGCTACTGCAGCAAATACGGCATCGCCTGGCATAACGCCAAGACGAAACAGTGGAAGAATTTGAAGTTTAACATTATTGAATGCTGACCGGAGGTGAAGTATGTACTATTCCGTTTTGCGGCTGCCAAACGGCACTGAGCTGAAAGGCGGAGAGGCTGGCAGCACCCTTAAAGCTCTTACCCTGCACACCGCGGTAAATTCCGGGCAGGAGTTCACCATCGGCTCTACGTTCTCGGACCACATCGAAGCCGAAATCTGGGCGGACCCGGGTGGCAGTTTACAGATCACTGCCGGGGATGCCCTGACCTACTACCGGCAGGACGATGCCGGGAACCGCACCAAGGTGGGTGTTTTCTATGCTGAAAAGCCCACCCGCACCAAGCGCAACAGCTACAAGGTCACGGCCTACGACACCATGTCCAAGCTGGATGCCGATTTCTCCGGTTGGCTGCACGCCAATCAGGCACAGTTCCCCAAAACTATCTGGCAGCTGGTTCAGCTGGCCTGCCAGCGGGCGGGGGTTACGCTGGCCAGCAGCAGCCTGCCCATCAATGGCAGCTACAGCGTGCAGGCGTTCTACGCGGACGACCTGACCTGCCGCCAGATCATCTCCTGGGCGGCGGAAGCGGCAGGCTGCTACGCCCACATGAATGCAGACGGCAAGCTGCAATTCTTGACCTACACAGACAAGCGCAGCACTGTTAAAATCACCCCGGACGGTGCCAGCAACAGCACCGCCTACTATGCCGACAGTTTGAGCTATGAGGACTACACCGTCAAGGCCATTGAGAAAGTCCAGATCCGGCAGTCGGACAGTGACGTGGGGGTCATCTACCCCGACAGCACCACTGCCACCAACACCTATGCAGTGCAGGGTAACCTGCTGCTGACAGCCGGCACCGAAGCCAACCTGAAAAGCGTTGTTCAAAACCTGTACAACGTGCTGAAAAACGTGACCTACACCCCCTGCAAAGTATCGGTGCCCAGCAGTTCCGGCCTTGCCTGCGGGCAGATCGTACACGTTAAGGACGCGCGCGGGCGGGAGTTTGATACCTACCTGATGAGCGCCACAATCTCCTCCGGCAAAGCCAGCTTTGAGAGCGTGGGCAGCGCCAGCCGGGAAAGTTCCAGTGCCGTGAACAGCCAGAGCTACAAGAACCTGACCGGCAAAATGCTGGAAATCAAGACCAGCGTGGACGGCCTGGAAGTAAAGGCCAGCGACCTGACCGGCAAGTACACCGACCTGAAAGCAACGGTGGACGGGCTTTCCTCTGAGGTGAAAAAAGACACCAAAATCACCGGCGGCGGCAACCTGATCCTGGGCAGTGAGAGCTTCAAGAACGCTGCTCTCCAAGGCGGTGGCACTGTTGAATACAATGATGATGGCAGTGCAACGGTAACAAATTCCAATAGCCTTAAAATATTTGATTTTAACACTACTAGCACGCGCATTGTCAAGGGTGTAACGCTGTGCATATCCGTTATGTACAAGCAAGTTTCGGGCAAGGACGCTTTTTATCTGGACATCCATTATTCGCACGCTAACGGCAGCAGATATTACACCAGCATAAAGCCTGCTGACCAAATCAAAATTGAGCAATCGGACGGTTGGGTGTTACGGTATGGCACATGGACACCGAAGGACAACTATATTTTGACCGGCGTTAGATTTGGTCTGCAGTCGGGTTCGGTTACAAACAAGTACATGGCATTGCACCCCATGCTGCAATACGGCAACGCACCGACCGCCTGGAATGCCAGCTCTGGCGACTACCTGACACAGGAAAGCGCAAAAAGCCTGTTTTCCCAGACCGCTGACGAGATCAAAACCGAAGTCACCAAGTCAGTGACTGAAACGGTAACGGCCAACGTGAAGGACACCGCTACCAGCGCTGCCAATGATGCCGTTGACAGCAAATTGCAGGATTACGCCACCACCGCAACGGTGAACAGCCTGAAAGAGGATGTTTCCAGCATCAGCCAAAAGGCGGATAACATCAACACCAAAGTCAGCAGTCTGGAAGAGACCACCACAACCATTTCCAACGACCTGGGCAGCACAAAGCAGGAATTCAAAACCGTTAAAGAATCGGTATCCGCGATTGACCAGAAAGCCGACAGCATTACCCAGACGGTAACGCAGCGGATCACCGGCGGCAACAATATTATTGCGGGCACCGATGACTGGAACAATGCGACCCTGGATGCAGGCGGCAATAACCTGAGCAAAAAAGGAACATACACGATCAGCGGTGAATCCGTCCGAGTGACCAATAAGGCGCAGAACACCCGCTTCCACTTTGGTGCGGACAAAACGTTGGTGATTGCCAAGGGCATGACCTACTGCGCCAGCGTACTGTACAAGCTCAACTCCGGCACGGACAGCCTGTTTTTGCAGTTCGAGACCAAGAGCAGTAGCGGTACAAAAAGTTATTACGGCAATGCATTCAAAAATGCGAAGCAGGACATTGAGCTGGACAACGGCTGGAAGCTGCGCTGGGCAGCCTTTACGGCGACTGCTGACGGTTACGCAGACGGTCTGTTTGTGAGTACCGCGGACGATAACGCCACCGTTACCAACGATCTGACCATCATGCACCCCATGGTGCAGAT
>OKUL01000942.1_pt1 | contig 11845 bp, 9 predicted proteins | sample 1606631 | NCBI WGS metagenome assembly OKUL01 (sample SAMEA3882518, study PRJEB24775) | human gut metagenome | biome: human-associated habitat; feature: intestine environment; material: feces | place: Netherlands | collected 2009/2010 | reverse complement strand
GCCAAAGATCTCTCGGCCGATCGCCGTAGTTTGGTCGACGCAGCGGCCATAAGAGCGGCGAAGGTTGTCGTACGCGAGAAGCGATTCGTTCTCGACCGGCACGGGAACATGGTGCACGTAAACGGTGACATGGCGTTCGTTCAGGTGCTCGAAAAAGCTCGAGAAGACCTGGTCGTCGAGATAGCGCTTGCCGTAGTGAGCGCAGAGCTGCACACCCGCAAAACCATCGTCGAGCCTGCGATCGAGCTCCTCCAAATTCGCTTTGGTGCCAAAGGGCGGCACAGCGACAAGCGGAATCAGACGGCCACTTGACGCCTTCGCGTCAGCAGCCATACCGTCGTTGAAACGCCGGCACATCTCGAGCGACATCCACTCGTGACAACCGGGGAGCTTGAGGATCGCCTTGTCGACCCCCGCCTCGTCCATGTCTGCCAGACGCTTCTCAAGGGTGTAGTCTCCCTCGATATAGTTGAGGCCTGGGAAGCCAGCGGGCTTTTCGATCACAATCTGTCGCTTGCCCGTGGGGCTTACGGTCAGGTAGCCCTCGGTGTCGTAAGCGCGGGGCACCTCGGCCAAAAACTGTTCACAGAGTGTCTCGTCATGGAAGATGCGCTCGTCAAACCAGTAGGAATTTGCATCGATAATCATTGGTGGGGACCGCCTTTCATCTTGTCGAGAACATTCTAAAAAAGCGGACACACGGACATCAATTCCAGTTGAAGCACACTGTATTCCATTTTGGAATATAGTTTTCCGTTCACACGCGATTCCCACTCGCCCAAACGATCGAGACGCCGACAACGCGAGCTTTAACAGAAAACGGGCGACCCGAATCTGTTACGGGCCGCCCGTTAAATGACAGACTATCTCTGTCGTTATGATTGACGGTAATGGTCAAAGAAGTCGGCGAGGTCTTCAAGGGACTCTTTGAGTACTTCCATGCGCGGCAGGTACACGATGCGGAAGTGGTCGGGCTCAGCCCAGTTAAAGCCGCCGCCGCGCGTGATGAGGATCTTCTTCTCGTGCAGCAGGTCAAGGGCAAACTGCTCGTCATCGGTGATGTTGAACTTCTTAACATCCATCTTGGGGAAGATATAGAACGCCGCGCGCGGCTTGACCACCGAGATGCCATCGATCTTGTTAAGCGCCTCATACACAAAGTTGCGCTGCTCGTAGACACGGCCGCCAGGACGGATGTAGTCGTTGACGGACTGATGGCCACCGAGTGCCGTCTGAACGATCGATTGAGCCGGCACGTTGGAGCACAGGCGCATGTTAGAGAGCATGTTGACGCCCATGATGAAGTCGCTCATGCAGCGCTGGTTGCCCGAAAGCACCATCCAGCCAATACGGTAGCCCGCGATCATATGCGACTTGGACAGACCGCTAAAGGTAACGCAGGGCAGATCGGGAGCGAGCGAGGCAATGGAGACGTGCTCGTAGCCGTCCATGCACAGGCGGTCGTAGATCTCATCGGCAAAGATCATGAGCTGGTGCCTGCGCGCAACCTCAACGATGCCCTCGAGCACCTCGCGCGGATAGACGGAACCCGTGGGGTTGTTGGGGTTGATGATGACGAGGGCCTTGGTCGCGCTCGTGATCTTGGACTCCATATCCTCCAGGTCGGGATACCAATCCGCCTGCTCATCGCACAGATAGTGCACGGGATGACCGCCGGCAAGGGTCGCGCACGCCGTCCACAGTGGGTAGTCGGGGCTGGGGATCAGAATCTCGTCGCCGTTGTCGAGCAGCGCGTTCATCGAAAGCTGAATGAGTTCGGACACGCCGTTGCCCGTGTAGATGTGCTCCATCTGAACGTTGGGCAGGCCTTTGATCTGCGAATACTGCATGATCGCCTTGCGCGCAGAAAACAGGCCGCGCGAGTTGGAATAGCCTTCGCAGTCGGGCAGCTGCTGGCGCATATCCTTAATGACCTCATCGGGCGTGCGGAAACCAAAGGGCGCGGGGTTGCCGATGTTGAGCTTGAGAATACGCTCGCCCTCGTCCTCCATACGGGCGGCCTCGTCGACGACGGGACCGCGCACGTCATACAGGACATTCTCGAGTTTGGTGGATTTAGAAAAAGTACGCATGGTGGTGCTCCTTGGAATTTGAGCCGTGGGACTAGGTTCGGATTTGGCAACGTTATGGGACGAGGACGTCTCGCCTTGATCGGCGTCACTGGCGAGCAGCCAGGAAACATCGACCTCCAAAATGCGGGCGAGCAGCTCTGCCACATCGCGCCGCGGGATCGTCTTGCCGCTCACATATTGGCTCATCTGACTCTTGCCGAGTTTTTTGCCGAGCACCTCCGATGCGCGGATTACGTCCGACTGGCGAACGTCGCGATCGGACATGGTCTGTCGCAGACGATCGCTAAACGTCTCTTGGGCCACAGGAACCTCCTTGCTGGCAAAGTTCAATTTATAGAACACGAATTGAACCAAGGTTCAATTTAGCAAGCAGTATAGCGCGGCGCATTATCTGGAAGTTCAATTTCACAAGAAAATGTACCGAACCCCGAGAATCGTCCCGAGGTGGACAACGGGCACGCGCTTTTAGAGATATTCGAGGAAACGAGCCGCCGCGAGCGAAACGTCGGCGGTGCGGTATATGGCGTTGATCTGCCGATGGAGACGTCCCTCGAGCGGGCGCACGGCGACATCGAACTGGCAGCGGCGCAAGATGAGCGCGGGAAGAATGCTCACGCCCAGGCCGTCCTCGACCATGGCCATAATCGCATAGTCATCCCAGGTCGACAGCTTGGAGCGCACCGTCAGCCCCGCCCGACGGAACAGCGGCGTAATCTCGTCGTCGCTACCGCGTTCCAGCAGAATAAACTGCTCGTTGGCCAAATCGACAAGGGAAACGACCTCCGCGGTGGCAAGCAAAGAGTCTGCCGGCACTACTGCCATCAACTCGTCGCGCACCAAAGACCGCGATGCCATGCCGTTTTCTCGGGGCTCACGCGGGATAAAGCCCAGGTCGCAGCGGCCTTCCGCCACCCATTGCTCAATCTCGGAGTAATCGCCCATCAGCAACTCATAATCGACGTCCGGATGATCGACGCGAAACCGCGCGATCACCGGCGGCAGTACATGGGTCGCCACACTCGAAAACGTACCGATACAGATCTTGCCACGCATGAGCCCTCGCATCTCGTCCACGCGTCGCTGCAGACGGCCAAACTCTTCGCATAACGCCTCGACCGCCGGCATGACCTGCCGCCCGTCGGCAGAAAGCACCACGCCCTCGCGGCTGCGGTCAAGCACCTTAAAACCCCAGTCTGCCTCAAGGTCGCCCACCATGCGGCTCACGCCCGACTGCGAATAGCTCAGGCGCTCGGCGGCGCGCGTAAAACTGCCGGCGCGCACGGTCTCGAGCAGCACCTGCATCTTTTGAATATTCGTTTCCACGGCACCCCTCCACCTTTGCATGAGTTTTTGTCATGTTATCCATGCATTATATTCGCTTTTCTTCTAAAGCCAGTTCACCCATAGTGAACATGCTCGGATATAGAAGGGACGGAAGCGCATGAACAACGGACTGTTTACGTACTTAGCAGCATTGCTATTGTTTGGCTCCAACGGCATCATCGCCGCTGCCATCGCGCTGCCGAGCTCCGATATCGTGCTCCTGCGCACGTTTTTGGGCGCACTCTCGCTTGTCACCATTCTCGCCATCACCCAACGCCATAAGTTGCAGGCGCCATCTCGCCCCCGCGAAGCCGCAGCCCTCCTCCTCTCGGGAGCTGCGCTGGGCGCCAGCTGGATTTTTCTGTTCCGCGCCTACCAGACGGTCGGCGTCGGCGTATCCTCGCTGCTGTACTACTGCGGCCCCATCATTGTCATGGCACTCTCCCCGCTCATCTTTGGCGAAAAGCTGACCGGCGGCAAAATCGCCGGCTTTATCGCCGTTGCTTGCGGTGCTTTTCTCATTGCAGCGCAAGGTCTAGGCGGCAATATGCCCATTGCAGGTATCGCCTGCGGCATCGCCTCGGCATTTTGCTATGCGCTGATGGTCATCGCTAGCAAGGGCGCGCCACACATCGAAGGCCTCGAGAACTCCACGCTCCAGGTGAGTGCCGCCTTTGTAACCGCGTTGATCCCTACGCTCTTCACGCAAGGTGCCCCCTCGTTCCTCTCCCCCAGCATTGCCGCCGGCATCGATTGGCGCGCCGTTGCCATGCTCGGCATTGTCAACACCGGACTCGGTTGCCTGCTCTACTTTAGCGCCGTCGCCAAACTGCCTGTGCAGACCGTCGCCGTTGTCGGCTACCTCGAGCCGCTTTCGGCGGTCGTGTTCTCCGCCGTCCTTTTGGGCGAAGCCATAACACCGGTCCGTCTGATGGGTGCCGCGCTTATCATCGGCGGCGCGATTTTTTGCGAACTCGCCGGCAAACGCGCAAACACCAAGGCTGGCATCGCCCAGACAGCACGTGCTTAATAGCCCCTGCTCTGAAATACTACCTGCGTACATGAATAATCCCCAGATGGGGATTATTGTCTAAAACACCCCGATGTGCCAAACTGCTCTTATATGTATAAAGATGGCATAAAGGTCTACTGCTCTTTGCAGAGGCCAGATGTCCAAGGGAGTCCACGTGGCACAGAACAAGCTGGAGGCAAGCCTCCAAGACCAGCGTAGTCAAGGCGGGCATGGAGCCATTCCCCTCTCCGCTGGCATGCTGCTCGTAACGCTCGGCGTCGTCTACGGTGACATCGGCACGAGCCCCATGTACACCATGAAATCAATCGTCGCCAACAACGGCGGCATCGGCACCGTCAGCGAAGATATGATCCTTGGCGCGCTTTCGCTCGTCATCTGGACCATGACGCTCGTGACCACGGTCAAGTACGTGGTAATCGCCATGAAGGCCGACAACCACAACGAAGGCGGCATCTTCGCCCTGTTTAGCCTGGTACGCAAGGTGGCACCGTGGCTGATTCTCCCCGCCATGATCGGCGGTGCGGCGCTGCTCGCCGACGGCATCCTCACCCCCGCGGTCACGGTCACCACAGCCATCGAGGGTCTGCGCACCATCGAGTGGGGCCACGCGCTGTTGGGTGACGGGCAAACTAACGTCATCATTATTACCATCATCATTATCTGTGGCCTGTTTGCCATGCAGCGCGCTGGCACCTCGTCAATCGGCAAGCTGTTCGGTCCGCTCATGACGCTGTGGTTCCTGTTCCTGGCAGGCGCCGGTCTATTCAACATGCTCGGCAACCTGTCCATCTTGCGCGCGCTTAACCCCATCCGCGGCGTCATGTTCCTGTTCTCGCCCATCAACCACTCGGGCATCATGGTGCTCGGCTTCGTCTTCCTGTCGACGACCGGCGCCGAGGCGCTCTATTCAGACATGGGCCACGTGGGCAAGGCCAACATCTACGCATCCTGGCCGTTTGTTAAAGCGGCGCTTATCCTTAACTACCTGGGTCAGGGCGCTTGGCTGCTCGCCAACAATTCCAATCCCCAGTTGCTCGTGATGGATATCGTCAACCCGTTCTATATGATGCTCCCCGAGCCCCTGCGCCCCTTTGCCATCGTGCTTTCGGCCGTAGCGGCCATCATCGCCTCGCAGGCGCTCATTACCGGCTCGTTCTCGCTGGTATCCGAGGCAACGCGTCTCAACCTTATGCCGCATCTGCGCATCCACTACCCCAGCGACACCAAGGGCCAGCTCTATATTCCGCTTGTCAACAACATCATGTGGGTCGGCTGCATCTTCATCGTGCTGTTGTTCCAAAACTCCGAGCGCATGGAGAGCGCCTATGGCCTCGCCATCACCGTGACCATGCTCATGACCACCACACTGCTGACGAGCTATATCGCCGGCATCCTCAAGCACAAGCTGGGTGCCTGCGTCTTCGCCCTGCTCTTTGGTGCCATTGAGCTGTGCTTCTTCGCCTCGTGCCTCACTATGTTCTTTGACGGCGGCTACGTCATGATCTTCCTGGCCGCGCTGCTGTTCGGCCTTATGTATGTGTGGCGCCGCGGCACCGCCATCGAGCGCACGCAAACGATCCTGCTGCCCGTCTCCAAGTACATCGATCAGCTCAACCGCCTGCGCAACGACGAGACCTATCCCGTGCTCGCCGACAATCTGGTATTTCTCACCAACAGCCCCGACCCGCTCACGCTCGACCGCGACGTGCTTTATTCCATCCTGGACAAGCACCCCAAGCGCGCCAAGGCATATTGGTTCATCAACGTGCACGTTACCGACGAGCCCTATACGCATGAGTATTCCGTTGAGACCTTTGGCACAGACTTCCTGTTCCGCGTGCGCTTGGACCTGGGCTTTAAGGTCAATCAGCGCATCAACGCCTACCTGCGCCAGATCGTTGGCGACCTGATGGCATCGGGTGAGTTGCCACCGCAGCATCACACCTACTCCATCTACGAGACACGCGGCAACGTGGGCGACTTCCGTTTTTGCATGCTGCGCAAGATGCTTGCCCCCGAAACGGACATCAACCGCAACGACCATCGCGTCATGGCCATCAAGTACGCCGTCCGCCGCGCCTGCGGAAGCCCGGCACGTTGGTATGGCCTCGAGAACTCGGCCATCATCATCGAGTACGTGCCGCTGTTTGCCCGCATGCGCCCGGCCGTTAAGCTCGTGCGCACCCAGGTGCCGCTCGAGGTTCAGATCGAAGAGGCCGAGGAAATGGAAGTCGACATCTTCTCGGACGACCTGGTCAACGGCAACGAGGCCGGCAAGAGCATGAACGTCGATCCCACCGAGCTGCTCGAGAGCGTCGCCGATACACCCGAGCAACAGCAACTCGACGGACTCGAGAGCACCCAGCTCAACGACGCCAACTTCTAGCGACGTCACAAATCAACGACAGCGGCCCTGCACCTCACGAGAGACGCAGGGCCGCTTTGCATTGCAGCAAAGCTAACGACTACGAACGACGCGGCTCGGGAACCACAAGCCTATCGGGGCTTGCGCCCTCGGCATCCATCAGGCTCACGTAGCGAATCGACGGATCCCCATACATCGCGTAGTAATAATTGCCCGTGCGCGCGCTAAAGCATCCGGTGTAGATAGTCTTCTCGAACTTGCCATCGCCCATCCTGGACGCTCCCTCGATCATCACCACGCCCTCGAGCGAGCGGAACATGCGAACGACGTTTTCGGTCTCGCTCTCCTTTTGCGGGTAATTGGCATTGAGGTACGCCGCCTTTACAAAACGGCTCGGCGAATAGCAGTCACCCGGAATACCGCGCATGCCGGCACCCGCGCCATAGGGCTTGAGCTCGGCGCCACGCCATGTCGCCGTCTGCGGAAAATCGCTTGTGGCGGTGATATAGGTGCGCAGGTTTTCCATGTGCCACGGGAAGGTCGGCTGGTTGGCAAGGGTGTCGACCGGATCGTCGTATACATGCAGGCCGTCAGCCATCATCTCGACCACGATGCTGCGCTGGCTGTCGCCGATAATCCAATGGAGCAGCGACACGCCCAGCCCCTCTCCGGCAGATTTGGCGACAATCACCGTGTCGCGCAGCGCGGCCTCGACCTCATCGACCGTCGAGAACGTCGCTGCCACCCACAGGGGAAACTCATAGGCCGCGATATTGGTCTTACCGTCGACAGGGCCCTCGGCATACTCGGCATAACCCGGAAAATTGAGGCCCGCTACGGCGAGGCCCGCATCGTTGCCGCAATCGAAGAACATAGGGTAGTTCTTGTAATCGATGCACATACCGATCACCGCGTGTGCCGCTGTCGCGTCGTCGATAAACGAATACGGAATGTGGAACCCGCGCGGCATCACGCGAACCTGTTGGCCGTAGTCAAAGCTCCAGTCGAGGTTGCGGCCTAGATACATGTGGCCAGAATTATCGGTAAATCGAATACTCGTGCACATAGCGCCTCCTAGCTTTACGTTCTTGCTAATTTCATTGTCTCCAAACAAAAAGGCGCTAAACACAAAAGCCCGGACATGACAACAATGTCATGCCCGGGCCAAAAGCACAGGTTCAATCCCCGATCAAATCACTCTAGACAAGTTTGCCGAGACAATGGTCAATCATGTGTTGAATCATTTGAGCCTCGAAGCCCACAAAGTCCTGCTTGTGCTCACGCATCTTGCCGTCGACAATCTGGTCAAAGGCAACCTTGCACTTGATATAGCGCGTGGACTTGGTGACCTCCTCGTGCGTCAGGCAGCTCTCCTCCATCTTGCTGGCGCCCAGGCCAAACACCAGACGGGGGTTGTAAAGCACGTGGGGCTCACCGGCGTCGTCCAGATAGACGCAGACCTTCTTGGTGACGCCGATCTGGTTGGCGGCAAGGCAGCCGGCATCGTCGAGCGACTTGATGGTATCGATCAGGTCCTGAGCAACCGACTCGTCCTCGACGGTCGCAACCTCGCAACGCTGAGACAAAATAGCCTCGTCGTGGCAGAGCTCTTTAATCATACGTTCCTCCATAGGGGTCGTTGTAACTGCTTAAGTATACGGTACCCACACATTTTCATGCGAAAAATACCGTCCGTCTGCTACAAAGCGCCGAACATCAACATGCGAGGAACAACAGCGTCGTAAAGGGGCTATAGTGGGTGAGTTCGTGTCAATCGGCCTAAACTCGGGGCCGAACAAGGAAAGGGTATGCATGGACGAACTATTTCACGTCAGCGAGCGCAAGTCCACAATCGGGACCGAACTTCGCGCTGGCCTGACAACATTCCTGGCGATGGCCTACATCATCGCCGTCAACCCCGCGGTGCTCTCGGGCGCTGGCATCGATGCGGGAGCGCTCGCCTGCGCCACCTGCCTGGGCGCCGGCATCATGACCATCTGCATGGGCATCTTCGCCAACCGCCCGCTCGCCTGCGCGTCGGGCTTAGGCGTCAACGCGATGATCGCCGGAATCACCACCACCGTCTGCGGCGGTGACTGGCACGTGGCCATGAGCGTCATCTTCCTCGAGGGCGTCGTCATCTTGCTGCTCGTGCTTTGTGGCCTGCGCGAGGCCATCATGGACGCCATCCCGGTTGTCCTGCGTCACGCCATCTCGGTGGGTCTGGGCCTGTTTATCGCCATGATCGGCCTGTGCGACGCTGGCATCATCACCGCTGGCGCCGGTACGCTCGTCGGCCTGGGCGACATCGCCTCCCCCACCTTTATCGTCGGCATCATCTCCATCGTCGTGACGGTTGCCCTGGCTTCCCGCAACGTGCCGGGCTCGCTGCTCATCGGCATCATCGTCGCCGTTATCGCCGGTATCCCGCTGGGCGTCACCCACGCCCCCGAGGGCCTCATCGCCCCGCTCGACTTCTCGAGCATCGGTGGCCCCATCGCCGACGCCGGCGGCGTGCCCGCCATCGTCAAGGTCCTTACCGACCCCACGCTCCTCGTCATCTCGTTCTCGCTGCTCATGAGTGACTTCTTCGACACCATGGGCACCGCGATGGCCGTGGCCAAGCAGGGCGAGTTCCTCACCGACGACGGCAACGTCGAGGATATCAAGGAGATCCTGATCGTCGACTCCGCCGCCGCTGCTGTGGGCGGTTTCATGGGTGTCTCCTCCATCACCACCTTCGTCGAGTCCACTTCCGGCGCCGCTGACGGTGGCCGCACGGGCCTCACCTCCGTCACCACCGGCGTGCTGTTCATTCTCGCCGCGTTCTTCTCCCCCATCGTCACCATCGTTTCCAGCGCCGCCACCTGCGGTGCTCTGGTCTACGTCGGCTACCTCATGATGAGCGAGGCCTCCGAGATCGACTGGTCCGACGTGTCGCAGGGTTTCCCGGCGTTCATGATTGTCGCCGGCGTGCCCTTCACCTACTCCATCTCTGCCGGCATTGGCCTGGGCTTTATCGCCTACGTGGTCGTCGCGCTCTTTAAGGGCGAGGCCTCCAAGATCAAGCCGCTCATGTGGATCGCAGCCCTCGCCTTCCTCGTCTACTTCTTCGTGGCGTAACGGCATAGTCTGCTAAAGCAAAACAACAAGGCGCGGAATCGCATCGAGCGGCTCCGCGCCTTTCTTTTAGCGTCTGCCCCCGTGTCAGCGTGCGACAATTGAGGCTGTCAATTATCACAACACTGAGAGAAGCCTGCCTTGGAAGCGCATCATAAGCAGATAACCGTTTATTCGAATCATACGGAAAGCGCGCCTGTCATCTACCTTCCTGTGGTCGTGGGCGACGGCAGCGAGGTTTATAAGTGTTGCCGAGAGCTCGACTGTCCGCCATTCGCCCTCGTCACCATTGGCGAGCTCGATTGGAATCGCGAGCTGAGCCCCTGGGCATGCGACGGGACCGTACGCGATGCCGAGCCTTTCGGCGGCCAAGCTGCCGATTTTCTTGATGAGCTGCTGAATCAGATAATCCCCCAGGTCGAGTCGTCGCTTCCTCAGCCGCCCACCCGGCGCGGCATTGCCGGTTACTCGCTCGCGGGCCTCTTCGCACTCTGGTCCCTCTGGCAAACCGACGCCTTTGACCGCGCCGCGAGCGCATCGGGGTCGCTATGGTTTCCCGACTTTGTCGACCGTGCCAGCACGGCCCCTTTTGCCGGCAGCCCGCAAGCCGTCTACCTGTCACTCGGCAAAAAGGAAACCAAGACGCCCAACCGCATGATGCGGCATGTACTCGACGACACACGCGCGATGGAAGCGTTGCTCGTCGAGTGCGGCATTCCAACAACGCTGGAGCTCAACCCCGGCAATCACTTTGCCCAAACCGACTTACGCATGGCCCGCGGCATCCACTGGATACTGACACATTAAAAATGGTGCCCACACGCATATACGCATGGGCACCATATCTTGTTTTAGCTGAACGCAGCTGCTACTCAGCAGCCTCCTCAAGCTCGGAGACATCAAACTCAAAGTCGTTACCCGGCAGGATGGCGTTGAGCACAATGCCCACCAGTGAGCCCACGGCAATGCCGGACAGCGAAATGGTCACGCCGCCCAGCTCCAACACGATGGCGCCGGCGGTGCTGTACGCGATGCCGAGCGAAAGCACGATGGCGCAACACGCGGCAATTCGAATTACGTGCTGGTCGAACACGCGCGTCAGGGCGAGCACGCCGGTGTTCTCACCATACGTAGTGTTGGCCGGAGCGCCAAAGAGCGAAGCCAGAATCGTGGCAAGGCCGTCGCCGAGCAGCGTGCGATGCAGACCGGGATCGGCAATGTAGTTGCGCTCGCAAGTCGAACCGATAGCAGAGATATCGCCGATATGCTCCATCATTGTTGCAATTGAAATAGGAACAAGAGCGATGATTGCAGAGATTGCTTTGCCGCCGTCGTGAACACCGCCAAATACGGTTGAACTCCATTCGATAGGGAATCCAATCCAAGCAGCTTCTTTAACACCTGTGAAGTCAATTGCAAAGCTTTCAACTCCGCCGATGTTACCTACAACAACTGCTGTAAGATATGCGCCGATTATACCGAGTAAAATAGGAATAATCTTAATCATACCTTTACCGAAAATGTTAAAGATAATAACAAGAACGAGTGCTATAACGGCAAGCCACCAGTTTTTCGTACAATTGTTTACTGCTGACGGTGCAAGTCCCAAGCCGATAGCAATGATAATCGGTCCTGTAACTACAGGCGGGAAAAGTTTCATAATCTTATTAATACCGACTGCTTTAATCAATGCGGCAAGAATGAGATAAATAAGACCTGCACACGCTACGCCGAGGCAAGCATAAGGTAACATTTCTTTATTAGCCGTTCCGTCCTTAGCCATCGGTGCTACTGCTGCATATCCGCCTAAGAATGCAAATGACGAACCAAGGAATGCCGGTACCTTAAATTTGGTAAGACAGTGGAACAAAAGAGTACCTAAACCTGCAAAAAGAAGAGTAGTGGAAATAC
>OKUL01000940.1_pt1 | contig 11868 bp, 10 predicted proteins | sample 1606631 | NCBI WGS metagenome assembly OKUL01 (sample SAMEA3882518, study PRJEB24775) | human gut metagenome | biome: human-associated habitat; feature: intestine environment; material: feces | place: Netherlands | collected 2009/2010 | reverse complement strand
CCGACGCCATTCCCGTCGAGGTCGGCGGCAAGATCAAGACCATCTCGGTCGCCGAGGAGTTCGCCCAGGCCATCTCCGCCGTTTACCACGAGGAGCCCGTCTCCACGCTCGTCGGCGGCGATTTCGCGCTGTAGCCTGCCGCGCATCATCTTTGATGCTTTTAAAGGGTCGGAAGCGAGCTTCCGACCCTTTTTCTATCCCTCGCCAACCTTCCCTGGACAATTAGTTCAGATACGTTTTTTTAAAGCTCCAAAGGACCGTTCGGAGCCTTCTGAGCTCCCCAGCGGATGCCATGCCGTCCAAATCTCATCGTTCTCGAGTACAACCGCTGCATATTTACCCTCAAATCGCCCTCAAGGGCCTTAGACACGCCTCGAACGCCCGCCGCCTTATACGTATCTGAACTAACTGTCCAGTAGATATCGTCAACCTTCGCGGCAGAGCTCAATTTCCTGTAATCCCCTCGACCGATTCCACCGATTTCATAACACCCAGCCGTTCATGGCGCGCAGCGCCCCGCTGAGCGAAAAGAACGGTATGGCGGTCGCATTCTGCCTCCAACTTAGTACGTTATAGCTATGACGACCGTGATTTCACATTTCTCCGCCCTCCGCGCAATTCGTCGCGCACGACGGGCGTACTCTGCCCTACCCTGGGACTTTGTTGATAGTGAACAGCAAGCACAGGCCTTGGCTAGCTGCATTCCCAATAATGACGCAATCGACTTTGGCGCACTTTCGATACTCGATGCCTGGAATGAAGATGATTCCGAACTACTCGATCTTCTCGTTTCAGACGAAGACAACAGACGCCCCGACAAGCGACTTCTTCAGCATATTCTCTCCGCTCCGCTTCCTGAAGGTGCAATTATGCACGTCGAGGCCGACATCTACGCAACGTCTCCTGCCGTGACAGCCATGCTTTGTTCCAAAAATGAATCAGTCGCCAAAACCTTGATGCTTCTCATGGAACTGCTCGGAACCTACTCCCTTCCTCCCGGGGCAACATACCCCATTGCCCATGACGACATCTGGCCCAAGGGCGATGGCTGCGCAGCGACGGGCGATCTTGATTGCTTGGGCAACCAGTCGGTGGTCGAGCAACAGAACGAAACCCGCTATGAACAGGCACACTACAAATGCGAGCCCGCCACAACTATCGAAGAGCTTGAGGCGGTTGCACGCTTCGCCAAAAGTAGCTCATACACATCGTTTCGCACGGCAGTCAAACTTGCCCGACCCGGATCTGCATCCCCAGCCGAATCCCTAATGTTTGCCGTTCTCGGAGCACCCATGCGCTTTGGCGGTTTCGGGTGTTGCAGCCTACCTATGGGAGGCTTGCTACTCAACTATCGAATCGACTTCGACACTCTTGCGGTCAACATGTCCTCGGGCATCCCCTATGCCATCTGCGACCTATATTGCCCGGCAGCCGGAGTCGACAACGAATACAACGGAATTGGGCATGAGCTTCAAAACGCTCGCATCCACGATGGCAATCGAAATAATGGCCTCAAGGCAATGGGCATCCACGTCCTGGTTATCAATCGCGACCAAATGAAAGACCTTGTTGCACTCGAAGCCTTCGCCCAAACGATGCATCGACTCGCGGGAGTCCGATTCCGATACCGTATCAAGGGCTATCGCAAGCGTCAGGCCGCTTGGCTCAACGCTCTGCGGGCCGGAATCGGCCTTGCACCGGTCTAAACGGCGAATCACCCGTGCGCCGTCAAACAGGGCTGGACAGTTAGTTCAAATACGTATAACTAGACATATTGAATTAGGCTGTTTTGCAGCTATCTCTATACCATTCGCCCTATTTGAAGGCAGGGTAGACTTCAAAACAGCGCCATATGGACTAACTAAAGCTCCGAAACAACGTATCGGCATTGAATTGAGCACTTCGAGTCCTTAGAACTTATACGTATCTGAACTAACTGTCCACCTCGGATTTCGACGGGCGTCCAAACGCCCCCAAACAACCTCAATCGCCCTCCATTTGACAGCGGCAACAGGGTCGCTCACCATAGCAGGCGACAAATCAACGAAAGGATAAACATGGCAGCTGCACAGCCGCTTAAGATTCGCATGGTTGCCGGACTTGGCAACCCTGGCGATGAGTATGCCGAGACCCGCCACAACGCTGGCTTCAAAGCGATCGACGAGTTGGCCCGTCAGGCCGGCGTCACGTACTGGAAAAACCAAGCAGGCGCCGAGGTCGCGCTCATCAATATCAACGATGCTGAGGAAGAGGGTGGCAAGCGCCAGATTGTGCTGGTCAAGCCGCAGTCGTACATGAATACCTCGGGCGGTCCCATCTCCAAGCTCTGCCGCGAGTACAAGATCAAGGCCGAGGAGCTGCTCGTAATCCACGACGAGCTCGACATTCCCGCCGGCGACGTGCGCGTTAAGGTGGGCGGCGGCCATGCCGGTCACAACGGCCTGCGTTCCATCATCGACAAGATGGGCAGCCGCGACTTCAGCCGCATCCGCACCGGCATCGGCAACCCTCCCGGCAAGATGGCCGTCGCTGACTACGTGCTTAAGCAGCTGCGCGCCCGCGAGGCCGAGGATTTCCAGGACACCTGCGCCCGCGCGGCCGACGCCGCCGGCCTGGCGATCGTGCACGGCGTGGTCTATGCCCGCGACCATGTCAACGGCGCCGCCTCCGCCAACGGCAAGCACTAAAACCTATCATTTAGGAACAGGTTTATTTTGGCAGGTTTTACCTGCGGAAACGCCCCAGTTGCGGCATCGCAATCAACCGCGCGCCGACATACATGCATAGCACCCCAAATGGGGCCGGCCTCATCACAACCCGAGGCCGGCCCCATTTGCCGTTTTACCTGATAAAACCGACCAAAATAAACCTCACCCCATTTGGTAGGCCAAAGTGGATAAACCCTGCTCCCAACAGCCGAAGACACACGTAAGTGACATGTCCATGAGGGTATAATTTGCACCGTATGTCTGCACAACGCCTGTGCGCGTACGGTTTTATTCGGGCTACCGTCCATTTCCGTGGAGGCACGGTTCGGCGGCCCTAACAAGAGAGGGGTTCTATGTATAAGATCCTGGAGAAGACGCAGTTCTCGGAGAAGGTGTTCAAGTTCCGCATCGAGGCGCCTGCAATCGCCAAGCATGCGCACGCTGGACAGTTCCTCATGGTTCGCGCCAACGAGACGGGCGAGCGCGTCCCGTTTACCCTGGCCGGCTGGAACGGTGACGAGGGCTGGGTCGAGTTCATCTTCATGGTGATCGGCAAGACCACCGAAATGCTTTCCACCTACGAGGCCGGCGAGTCGCTGCGCGACGTCGTGGGCCCGCTGGGCGTTCCCACCGAGATGGCCGAGGGCCCCTGCGCCGTCATTGGCGGCGGCGTCGGCCTGGCAATTGCCTTCCCGGTCGCCAAGCACCTGGTCGAGACCGGCCACGAGGTGCACGCCATCATGGGCGCCCGCACCAAGGACCTCCTGCTCATGGAGGACCAGTTCCGCGAGCTCCTCGACGAAGATCACATCCACATCACCACTGACGACGGCTCCTACGGCGAGCAGGGCGTTGTCACCGCTCCGCTGGAGCGCCTGCTGCAGGACAAGGCCGTGAGCCAGGTCTTCTGCGTCGGCCCCGTTCCGATGATGAAGTTCTCGACCCTCACCGCCCAGAAGCACGACACCCCCATCACCGCGTCGCTCAACCCCATCATGGTTGACGGCACCGGCATGTGCGGCTGCTGCCGCGTCGAGGTGGGCGGCGTGACCAAGTTCGCTTGCGTCGACGGCCCCGACTTCGATGCCACCCTGGTCGACTGGGATGACCTTCGTGCCCGCCAGGCCGCTTACCGTTCCGAAGAGGGCGAGTCCCTCAAGGCCTATGAGGAAAAGAGCTGCGCATGCCACTAGTTAACGGTCGTTTCGTTGCCGATATGAAGTCGCCCCGCACCCCCGATAACGAGGAGCCGGCTGCCGAGCGCGCCTGCGACTTCCGCCCCGTCGACAAGGGCTTCACCGAGGAGATGGCGCTGGCCGAGGCCGAGCGCTGCCTCAACTGCAAGAAGCCGTTCTGTGTTGAGGGCTGCCCCGTCAACATCAACATCCCCCGCTTTATCGAACAGATCCGCGAGAAGGACTTCGGCGGCGCCCTCGATACCATCCGCGAGGACTCCATGCTTCCCGCCATCTGCGGCCGCGTCTGCCCGCAGGAGAATCAGTGCGAGGGCAAGTGCATCCGTGGTAAGAAGTCCGAGCCCGTGGCCATCGGCCAGCTCGAACGCTTCCTGGGCGACCGCCCCGAGCTCGCCTCCACGCCCAAGATGGCTCCCAAGAACGGCAAGAAGGTCGCCGTCGTGGGCTCTGGCCCGTCCGGCATCACCTGCGCCGGCGAGCTCGCCCGCAATGGCTTTGACGTCACCGTCTTTGAGGCCTTCTTTACCGGCGGCGGCGTGCTGGTCTACGGCATCCCCGAGTTCCGTCTGCCCAAGGCAGTCGTCAAGCGCGAGATTGACGGCCTGGAGGACATGGGCGTCAAGTTTGAGTACAACTCTGTCGTGGGCAACATGGCCACGGCCGAGGAGCTGTTCGAGCAGGGCTTCGACGCCATCTACGTGGCGACCGGCGCCGGCCTGCCCAAGTTCCTCAACGTCCCCGGCGAGAACCTGCCCAACGTCTTCTTCGCTAACGAGTACCTCACCCGCGTGAACCTGATGAAGGCCAACAAGTTCCCCGAGTACGACACCCCCACCAAGCACGGCAAGAACGTCGTCGTCTTTGGTGGCGGCAACGTGGCTATGGACGCCGTCCGTACCGCCAAGCGCCTGGGCGCCGAGCACGCCATCATCGCCTACCGTCGTACCGAGGACGAGATGCCCTGCCGTCGCGCCGAGCTGCACCATGCTAAGGCCGAGGGCGTCGAGGTTCTGCCGCTCGTTTCCCCGCTCGAGTTTGTCGCTGGCGAGGACGGCTCCGTGTGCGCCGTCAAGGTCCAGAAGATGGAGCTCGGCGAGCCTGACGAGTCCGGCCGTCGTCGCCCGGTGCCCATCGAGGGCGCCATCGAGGAGATTCCCTGCGACGTCGCAATCTCGGCTATCGGCACCAACGCCAACCCCTTCGCAAAGAAGATCGGCGGCAAGATGGAGCTCAACAAGTGGGGCTACATCGTTGCCGACGAGGAGACCGGCCAGACCACCGATCCCCGCATCTGGGCCGGCGGCGACATCGTCACCGGTGCCGCTACGGTCATTCTGGCGATGGGCGCCGGCAAGAAGGCCGCCGCTTCCATCACCAAGAGCCTGCTGGGCGAGTAATCACCCACAGCGCTAACCACCAAACGGCAAAGTCCCCGTCGAGCACAGGCCCGGCGGGGACTTTTTCTATGCCGACCACCCAACCACCACGATGGGGACAGGCACCTTTGTGGTGGTTGGGGGCCTGGTCGGCGAACCGATTCCGACGTTTGTCTCAATCTGTAACAGTTAGAGACCAAATTCCTCGCCACGTGTTACAGATCGAGACGTTAGGTTAGCGGCTGAACAGTTCGTCTCAATCTGTAACACCTAGAGCCCAACTATCAGGTTTGGTGTTACAGATCGAGATTTTGTAAAAGCCGAGAATGGGCGCTGCCACCAAAAGCCTAGCGCTTGCGGCGCTTGGTTGCGGCGATGCCGGCGGCGGCTACGGTTGCGCCGGCGATGCCTAGGGCGGCGACCGTCATCGCGGTGGTATCCCCCGTGGTAGCCAGGACAGCATCGCCCTTCTTGGCCTGCGTGGTTTTCTCTACCGTCTTGGTCGCGGTAGTTGTCGCGGCCGGCTTGGAGGCAGCAGTCGTGGAACTCACCTGAGTCAGCGTCACGGACGGCGTGCCAGTCTCACTTCCGCCGCCTGGCTGCGGCGTGGGAGCCGGGGTAGGCTCAGGCTGCGGCGTGGGCTCAGGCTCGACCGCATCTCCGGAGCTGATTACCACGCTGCGGGCAACCTCGTCGGAGGTCCTAACATCCTGGATAGTGGACGACCCGGCAGCACCGATGACGAGTCCGTTTCCCGTAGTTTCTCGCACAGTGCCGCCGGCGGGAGTCGTAACTACCGATCCGCCATCAATTGAGAGACAAGGGGCTGCATCACCTTGATTGACAGCGTAGATTGCCGCTGCATTACCCGACACCTCAACATTTGAATTAATGATGTCAATTCGAGGGATGGCGGACTGGGAGCCGGACTGGGAATATATTCCGTAGCCATGTTTACGACTGTGGCCAGTTCCGTCACCGCATCGAACTGTAAGGCTCGAATTCTCGACGAGCACCCGCGACACGCCGTCCTGCGCGCGCATCCAAACACCATCCAAAACCTCGACACTATCACTCGCCACGAGCGTAGCATCCGCCCCGTTGGTAATACTCAAATATGTATCCTTACCCCCGGACGAATACAGGGCGACCGACAACATGTTTGCATTACGCGCCGCCGCATCTAATTTTGCGTTATCCACCGCGATGCGGCCTCCATGCTCGGAGGAGATGTTTTCGGCATAGACTGCAACGGCATTGAGCCCCCCATTCGCCTCCGCCTCGACGTGGACGTCGGCGCCCTCGTTAATGGTTATGTTGCCTGCCCGCGTATGAATGCCGATGGTATGAGGCACTTTGTTCGTTGCCGTCACGTTAACGTTGGCACCGCGGATGTCCACGTCGCCGCCGGCCTTACCGTCCCCCGAAACCGCTATCGTATCGGTCCCGGCCGTCGCGTTGAGAGTCACGTCGCCCGAGATGGCGAGGCTACCGCACTCGACCTTAACAGCGCTCCTGCTCTTCTGTGGTTCGGCCGTCGCGTTGAGGGTTCCCTCCCCCGTGATGGCAAGGTTGCCGTCCTTGACCTCGATAGCGCTCTGCAAGGAATCGGCCGTTACGGTGTTGGTGCCCGTCACGCCGATATTGAGGTTGCCCTGAGCGCTGATACCGGCGCCGTTGTAGCCATTGAGCTTCATGTCGTCGGCGCCGTCCCAGGACCACGTTCCGGCCTCGTCGCCGGCGCCCTTGTTGTACTGCGTGCCGCCGACGTTGACCCATTTGGCGGCGAGCGCCACGCTGGGTAGCAGCAGCTGACCGACCATGAGCGCGCAAGCCCCCGCGCAGGCGAGCTTGGCGCCCACGCGACGCCACATTCCGTGAGAGAGCGCGCACGCGCGGCCGTGGTCGATTGGGTTGTCATGGATTTGCTTTCGCATATGAGCCTCCTTGTCGTAAGGGGTGCTTCTGTAACACCATGTTACGGGAAGATATCCGGATCCCGGGGCACAAATTCTCATGTGGCGCACCTGCCAGCGCAAAAGGCAACGAGCATGCGATTGCCAAGCGCGCCCCCCGAAAGGCCTGCCATCAATCCCTTTGTTGAGCCCTCTCATGCCCTCGCCAAACAGGCATGCTGGAGCATCGCGCTCGTCATGATTCTTGCCTGCTTGTTCTCGACCCTCGACAACGTGGTCACACTCTCCAACGCCCACGGCACCATTGCCGTGCAGACCTGGCCGCGCCTCTTTTTGGCGGCAAGCGGCCTTGCCGCCGGTGTTATCTTTGATCTTGCCGAGCGCCGCTACATGGGACTTGTCATGCTCGGCATCGCCGTGCTCTCGACCATTTCCATCCTGGCCGTGGAGGCCGGCGCCGATCCCAACCTGGGCCTTGTCGTCTTTTACCTGAGCTCGGGCTTTTTTGTCACGTTCTTTACCGCCACCTTTACGCAGTTGGCACCGCGCATGCATGCGCCCGCCCTCTGGGCCGGCATGGGACGCGCCGCCAACAATGCATGCGCGTTCACTACATCGGGCATCTCGCTTGCTCTCGTGACCTCGGGCAACGTTGCCCTCATTATGATCGGCGCGCTTGTACTGCTCGTCGCCGCCTGCGCGGCATTCGTGGCAGCCGGCCTGTTCCGCCTACCCCAAACCGAGCAGGAGCGTAAACATCAACAGCTTGCCGAGGAGGCGCTCGCCGCCCCCACCATCGAGGAGCAACGCCAGGCCTTCATCGCCAACCACGCTCTCACCCCGCGCGAAGTCGACGTGCTCATGGCCGTGACCCAGGATGAACGCCCGCTCAAGCAGGTCGCCGAGGAGCTCGGCATCTCGATGCGCATGGTACAGCGCCACCTGAGCTCTATCTACCAAAAGACCGACACGCAGACGCGCGCCGGTCTCGCCAAAGCCTTCCCCTCTGCCTAAAACAAAAACCACCACAAAGGTGCTGTCCCCTTTGTGGTGGTTTTGATCGGCTAGCCTTCGAGCTGCGCTACCTTGTAGCGGTAGGCAGCGGCGATGACGTCTTTGCAGCCTTCGCGGCCCAGCTTGGCGCGGTTGACGACGATGTCTTTACCGCTCGTCATCTTCCACTTGCCGGCACTGTAGCGCTTATAGAACGCCTCGCGCGCCTTCTGCTGCTGTTTGACCAGCTTGGCGCCCTTCTTTTTGTTAAGTCCGCGCTTCTTGCGCACAATCTCGACGCGGTCCTCAAAGGGAGCGGTCACCAACACGGCAATGTGGTTGGGGTTGTTACGCAACAGGTAATCGGACAGGCGGCCTTCGATAATGCAGCTCTCGGTCTCGCCCAGATCCAAAATCACCTGGCTCATCTTTTGGAACAACTTGTCCGAGTACGAGCGCGCATCGTAGCGGTCGGGCAGGAACGCCATGTTCTCCACGGCCAGGCGCTCGTCGTAGGCGGCCATCTTATCGAGCGACTCGCCCGCGCGCAGCGACGCACGCACCAGCAGCTCGTTATCGTACAGCGGAATCCCCAACTCGTCGGCAAGCATGCGACCAATCTCGTGGCCCTCGGCGCCAAAGTCGCGCGCGATGGTAATGACCACAGGATTCTTCTTGTTCTCCAGATCGCTCATCGCGATTCCTTTCTCTATGTGACAAAGGGGCTGTCCCTTTGCCACATTCTACGCTGCCACCATTCGCCTTTGATATGCGCGAACCAGCAACGAGATACCAAAGTTGAGCACAAAGTACATCGCAAACACCAGGCCGTAGAGCATAAGCACCTGCGACAGGTCGATCGCGTGGGCCATCACGACGTTTGCCGTGTACATGAGCTCGGCCACGTTAATGCCCGAAAGATACGAGCTGTCCTTAATGACGGTTGTGCACTGGCTAAACAGCGCCGGAATGATCGTCTTAAACGTCTGCGGCAGAATGATGTAGCGCATGGTGGCAAAGAAGCCAAAGCCCTGGCTCTGCGCCGCCTCAAACTGGCCGCGCGGAATCGAGTTGAGGCCGCCGCGCACAATCTCGGCCATAACAGCGCTGGTAAACAGCGTAAAGGCGATGGTCGAAATCACAATGTCCAAACCCTGCACCGTAAAGTAGATAAACAGGATCCACAGCAGGTTCGGCGTGCAACGGAACAGCTCGATATAGGCGCTCACCAAAATACGGAACGGGCGGGGCGCATAGCTTTTAACGAGCGCCAGCACCGTGCCAAAGATGAGCGAGAAAAAGATCGACAGCGCCGAGATCTCGATCGTCTTAACAAAGCCGCCCCAAATGTAGAGCAGGTTGGTCGCGTTGAAGATTTCCATGCGCTAGGCCTCCTCTACGTTGTCGAGCCCCAGCTCGGCCAGGCTCACGCCGCGCGGACGCTCCTTGGAGCGGCGCTCGAGCCACTGCACCAGCATGGCGAGCGGAAAGCAGATGATGAAGTACATAAGGCAGCAGACGATGTATCCCTGCAGGTAACCGTACAGACTCACAAAGTTGTCGGAACGGTACATAAGGTCGCCGCCGGCCACAAGCGCCAGCACCGACGTGTTCTTGACCAGGTTGAGTGCCTGGTTACACAGCGGCGGCAGAATGATCTTGAATGTCTGGGGCAGCACGATGTACCAGTACGCCTGCGCACGGGTGAAGCCCTGGCTCTGGGCCGCCTCCATCTGACCGCGCGGAACCGCCTCGATACCAGTGCGGATGACCTCCGAAATGTAGGCCGCGTGATACAGGCCCACACCCAAGAAGCCCAGCACGAACGGCGCGATGCGCACCGGCTGATCGGCACCGGTTATGGCCTGCAAAAACTGCGGACCGGCCATGTACATAAAGAGCACCTGCACGGGCAACGGGGTGTTCTGGTAAAACTCCACGTACACGCGGCTTATGGCGCGCAGCACGCGCGAGCGAGTGGTAGAGAACACGCCCAGCAGCGTGCCCAGTACCAGCGACAGCAGTAGACCGGCAACGACCACTTGCAGCGTCACGCCAAAGCCCTCCCAGAAGGGCCCCATGTTTTGAAATGTCGTCGACCAACGGTCGGCGTCAAATAATCCTTCGAGCATTTGATTCCTTCCTTGGACGATGTGCCTATACAAGACCCCAGGTCTTGACCTCTTGGTCGAGCCAGCCATCGGCCAGGCGATCGCGAATCACCTGATCGACCACGGCCGAAAGGTCGCAGCCCTTCTTGGTCGCCACGCCGTAGCCCTGCTCGCCAAACTTGACTTCGGGCTGCAGCAGCTCAACGGTCTCGTTCATGTAACCGGCCAGCGTGGAGCGGTCCATGGCAAAGACGTCGATATTGCCGGCGTCGAGCGAACTCTTGATGATGGGGTAGCCGCTAAAGGCCCTAAACTCGGGCTTGCAGCTAAAGCCGTTGTCCTTGATCATCTGCTCGATCAGGCCCTGCGTGGTGGCACCCTGGCTCACGCCAATAACCTTGCCGTCCAGGTCCTCAATCGAGGTAAAGCCCGAACGCTTCTTGACCATGAGTCCCACGTAGTCGGTGCGGTACGGCGTCGAGAAATCCCAGCTCTTCTTGCGCTCGTCGGTGATGGTGTAGGTCGCCGCGACCACGTCGAGCTGGCCGTTATCGATCAGTGGGCCGCGCGTCTTGGGCGTTACGTCGGTAAACTCGACAAGCTCCTGGGCGCGGGCCTCCTTGTAGCTCACGCCAAAGACGGCAGCGGCGATCTGGTAGCACAAATCGACTTCCATGCCCTCAAAGCGGCCCTTGGCGGTGTCGTAATAGCCGTAGCCGGGAACATCCTTCTTAACGCCGGCATTCAGATGGCCACGCGACTTAATGGCCGCAAGCTTGGACCCCTTGTCGGAGCCCTCGCCACTGGTGGAGTTGCCACAACCGGTAAGCGCGGTCCCCGTCAACGCGAGCATGCCGGCGCCCGCCAGCTGCAAAAAGTGACGGCGCGACACGGCCGCCCTCGTCATATCCGTCATGTCCATCACCGCGCCTAGTGCAGAATCTTGGACAGGAACTCGCGGCAGCGCGGGTTCTCGGGGTTATCGAAGAAGTGCTCGGGCGTGCCCTCCTCCAGAATGCGACCGTCCTCCATAAAGATGACGCGGTCGGCCACCTGGCGTGCAAAGCCCATCTCGTGCGTCACGCAGATCATGGTGATGTCCTCCTGCGCGAGCTCAATCATAACGTCCAGGACTTCCTGGACCATCTCGGGGTCGAGTGCCGAGGTCGGCTCGTCAAACAGGATGATAGGTTGCTTGGTGCACAGGGCACGGGCGATGGCGATGCGCTGCTGCTGACCACCCGAGAGATTCTGCGGATACTCGCCGGCCTTATGTGCCATGCCGACGCGCTTGAGCGCAGCGATGGCGATCTCGGTCGCCTCCTCCTTGCTCTTCTTTTGCAGTTTGATGGGCGCGAGCGTCAGGTTGCCCAGCACCGTCATGTTGGGATACAGGTTGAACTGCTGAAACACCATGGAGCTGTACTTGCGAGCCATTTCCAGGTGGTTCTTTTTGGTGAGCGGCGTACCGTCGATGACGACCTCGCCCGACGTGGGCTCCTCCAGATAATCGACGCAACGGATGAGCGTCGATTTACCCGAGCCGGAAGGCCCGATCATTACGAGCT
>OKUL01000937.1_pt1 | contig 11888 bp, 11 predicted proteins | sample 1606631 | NCBI WGS metagenome assembly OKUL01 (sample SAMEA3882518, study PRJEB24775) | human gut metagenome | biome: human-associated habitat; feature: intestine environment; material: feces | place: Netherlands | collected 2009/2010 | reverse complement strand
GGCGTGCCGCTAGGTGTGGGCACGGCCGTGTACCTGGTCGAGATCGCCGGCAAGCGCGTGCGCAAGCTCATCAGCCCTGCCGTCGACCTGCTGGCCGGCATCCCTTCTATCATCTACGGCTTTTTCGGCATGATCATCATCCGCCCGTTTATCGCACAACTGACCGGCGGCCTTGGTTTTGGTGCGCTGACGGCGTGGTTTGTGCTCGCCATCATGATCGTCCCTACCATCACCACGCTCACCATCGATGCCCTCAATTCCATTCCCATGGGCATTCGCGAGGCATCCTATGCCATGGGTGCCACCAAGTGGCAGACCATCTACAAGGTCGTGCTTCCTGCAGCCAAGCTGGGCATTGTCGATGCAATTGTCTTGGGTATGGGGCGTGCCATCGGTGAGACCATGGCCGTGCTGATGGTCGTGGGCAACGCCCCGGTCATTCCGGATAGCATCTCGAGCCCCATCTCGACGCTCACGAGTCAGATCGCGCTCGACATGAGTTATTCCTCGGGCCTGCACCGCTCGGCTCTGTTTGGCATGGGCGTTGTCTTGTTTATCATCTCCGCTGCACTGGTGGGTATCGTCCGCCTGATTTCCAAGAAGAGGGGGTAGGCTATGTCCGATTCCGTTGACACGACGGTCGATACGACCTCGTCGCGCGAGCGCATCAAGCGTGCCCTTTCCCATGGCAAGAAGGGCCGCATCAACAAGGACCTCTCCAACAAGATCATGCTTTGCGTGTTTCGCGCCGCGGCCTATATCACCACGCTGGTGCTGATCGCCATCATCGCCTACGTGGTCATCAACGGCCTGCCGCATATCTCGCTCGACTTTATCTTTGGCTGGCCGCAGGGCGTCAACGCCGAAGGCGGCATTTGGCCGACGATTGTCTCGACCATCTACGTGACGGCGCTCGCCATGCTCATCTGCACGCCGGTTGCCGTCTTGGCTGCGGTCTATCTTGCCGAATACGCCAAGCAGGGCAAGGTCGTCGACATCATTCGCTATGCTGCCGATGCCCTGGCCTCGGTGCCCTCCATTGTTATGGGCCTCTTTGGCTACGCCTTGTTTGTCGAGGCTATGGGTCTGGGCCTTTCGATGGTCTCGGCCGCCCTGGCGCTGGCACTTCTGATGCTGCCTATTGTCATGCGTACCACCGAGGAAGCAATCCGCGCCGTTCCGCGCTATATCCGTTGGGGCGCATATGGCCTGGGCGCCACCAAGTGGCAGGTCGTCTCCAAGATCGTGCTTCCTTCTGCCTTTGGCCGTATTGCCACGGGCATCGTTCTCGCCATCGGCCGTGCCATTGGCGAGACCGCGGTGGTGCTCTATACCATGGGGCAGGCCATCAATCTACCTATTTCGCCGCTCGATTCCGGCCGCCCCATGACGGTTCACCTGTATCTGCTTGCCAACGACGGCATCAACATGAACGCAGCCTACGGCACCGCGCTCTTGCTGATGGTGATCATTCTGGCCTTCAACCTGTTTGCGCGTTATCTGTCGCGCAAACGCCGCTAGTTAAGGAGTCCCATGTCCGTTTATCAGTCCGCTCCCACGTTGGAGCAAGCGGCCATTACGGCCAAGGATTTCAACTTTTGGTACGGTGACTTTCATGCGCTGACGGGGCTTGACCTCAACATCGCCAAAAACGCCATCACCTCCTTCATTGGCCCTTCGGGCTGCGGCAAGTCGACGTTTTTGCGCTGCATCAACCGCATGAATGACCTGATCGAGGGCACGCGCGTCGAGGGCACCATGACGCTCGACGGCAACGATATCTATGCCGAGGGCGTCGACCCGGTCGACCTTCGCCGTCGCGTGGGCATGATTTTTCAGCAGCCCAACCCGTTCCCCAAATCCATCTACGAGAATGTCGCCTTTGGCCCTCGTCTGCAGGGCGTGACTAGCAAAAGTGACCTCGATGACATCGTGGAAGAATCGCTCAAGCGTGCCAACCTCTGGAAAGAGGTATCCAATCAGCTCAACAAGGATGGTTTGGCGCTCTCGGGCGGTCAGCAGCAGCGTCTGTGCATCGCGCGTGTGCTTGCGGTGCAGCCCGATGTCCTGCTGATGGACGAGCCCTGCTCCGCCATCGACCCCACGTCCGTCTCTAAGGTCGAGGATCTGATGGCCGAGCTGGCGCCCGAGATGACGATCATCATCGTCACGCATTCTATGCAGCAGGCCGCTCGTATTAGCGACTACACCGCATTTTTCTTGCAGGAAGTTGCCGGCGAGCCCGCCACGCTCATCGAGTATGGTCAAACCGACGCGATCTTCACCAGCCCGGTGGACTCGCGGACGGAAGACTATATCACCGGCCGCTTTGGCTGATCGGTGCGACTAGTCCCAAGCCGATCGGATCTGGTCCGGTGCGTATTCACTGTGCGGGCGGCATGACCGCACCCAACTGATTGGAGTGAACCATGCGTAAACTGTTTTCCCGTCAGCTCATCGAGGCCCGTCACGAGATGCTGAGCATCTACGAGGCCGTCGATCTGGCCCTCCACGATGCCGTGAAGGCCTATGTGACCGACGACCGCAAGCTCGCCACCAAGACCAAGAAGCGCACGCTTTCGATTGACGCACGCTGCGCCAACCTGGAGGCCGTCTGCTACAACCTGATTGCCACGCAGTCGCCGGTCGCCTCCGACTTCCGCTTGCTGCAGACGATCATCTACGTCGACTTTAACCTGCAGCGCATGACCGATAAGGTTCGCCAGATCTGCCGCGCCACGCGCCACATGGTCAAGGCCGACATCTCGCTGCCCCAGGAACTCGTCGGTACGGTTGAGGCCGAGGCCGAAGCTGTTTACCAGGTGCTGGGTTCGTCGCTTTCCGCGCTCGTCACCAACGACATGTCCATCATCTGCAACTTGGCCGTCGAGGACGAGCCAGTGCACGCCGCCTACGAGAAGTTCTTCCGCACCTTTAACCGCATGGACACGGGCGATTTTATGGACGACGACAGCAACTATGACGACCTGCGTCGCGCCATCATGGTCTCGCGCTACCTCGATCGTATCGCCTCGATTTCGATCGATGCCGCCTGCCGTCTGACCTTCCTTTTGACCGGACAGCGTATGACTGCCGGCGATATCGCCTGTACGGATGAGGATGAGCTTGAGAGCATGCGCGTGCCTTCGGGCGAGGGTGTCATCATGAGGCCCGCCGTGGATGCGGGCTATGTTGCCAAAGTGCCCGCTAACGAGGTGAGCGAGGGTCTCCGCTACCTGCTCGAGCACCTCGAAGACGAGGATGACACCGAGGATGATGAGGAGTAGGGCAGCTCCGTTCGTCGAAAGATTGTAAATACCTAAGTGAGCGCGGCCTTGCACATGCGAGGCCGCGCTCTTGCGTTAGCATGAGACTACTTGTATGGCTGTTAGCGGAGGCGATTGGCAATGGATAACTATTTGGACTTGATGCGCGCTCGCCGCGAGCAGATTCTGGAGCGTTTTTATGCGGCGCTCGATCGCGCGGGCCGTCCCCACGATGCCGCGCGCCTGATTGCCGTCTCCAAGACTGTTGGCGTCGATGAGACCGTTGCCGCTATTCAGGCGGGGTATCGCCATTTTGCCGAGAACCGCCCGCAGGAGCTGGTTCGCAAGCTCACGGGTCTGGCGGAGCATCCGGAGCTGCCCGAGGTGCGCTTCGATATGATCGGCAACCTGCAGACCAATAAGATCAATGCGGTGCTGGGCTCAGCCGAGCTGATTCACTCGGTGGGTTCGCTGCATCTGGCGCAGGCGATCTCGAGCCGTGCTGTTCGCAAGATTGAGGCAGGCGAGCTCGTCGGCCCCCAGCGTGTGCTCATTGAGGTCAATGTGAGTGGTGAGGAGTCGAAGGGAGGCTTTTCACCCGATGAGATTCGCGCCGCCGCGGGTGAGCTTGCAGAACTTGAGGGAATTTGCGTACAGGGGCTTATGACTATGGCGCCCCGGGGGAATAAGGATGTGGCGCGCCGCACTTTTGCCGGACTTCGCGAGCTAAGGGATGAGCTTGAGGCGACGCACTCCGACCTGAGCCTGCCCGAACTTTCCTGCGGCATGAGCGAGGACTTTGAGCCTGCCCTTGAGGAAGGCTCTACGCTCGTTCGCCTGGGCAGGGTAGTATTTAGCCCGGAGTTTGCAGTAAAATAAGGCTCTGAAGTGCGCACTGATTATCGGGGCGCCTGCACTAAACCGCGAGAGGACACAACCATGGGCTTCCTTGACGAGATTAAAAATAAGATGCACCTGGGCGGCCAGCAGGGTTACGACCAGGGTTATGGTCAGGACGACGACTACGGCTACGATGACGGCTACGACGATGGCTATCAGAACAACGGCTACAGTGGTGCTTCGGGCGAGGGCTTCTACACCCAAGACGAGCCGAGCAACGGCCTGTTGGGTCAGACGCGCCGCGGCGAGGCCGAGTCGGTGGCCGTGTACACACGCTCCGGTCAGCTGGTCGGCGACGATTCTCGCCATGCTACGACCTACAACCCGCCATCGCGCTCGCAGGAGACGGTTGCGGGCGGTTATCGTCCCGGTGCCTACGACACGCCGTCGAGCTACGCCGAGAATACCCGCGCCCGTGCCGCCGCTGCGCCCGCGCCTGCACCGAGCGATGCCTCGGCCTATGCGAGCAATATCATCAACGCCACGCCGCAGCTGCCGGCCTATGTCCTGCGCCCCGAGAGCTATGACGACGTGGAGACCGTGGTGCGCCGCGTTCGCACCAAGCAGCCTGTCGCACTGATTTTTGTGGGCGTACGCACCGAAGTTGCCAAGCGCGTCTTGGACTTCTCTTACGGCTTTGCCTGCGGCCTGGGTGCCACCGTCAAAGAGGTGGGCGATCGCGTGTTTATGGTGCTGCCCGCCGGTTGCGAGGTCAAGGATTCGGACCTCAAAAAGCTCCGTGCCGACGGCTACCTTAAGTAAAGACAAGACGAGGAGATTCTCATCAACATCTACACCATTGTCCAGTTGGTCAATACGCTGTTCAACTTCTACTCCACGCTCATCGTGGTCTACTGCCTTATGACGTGGATCCCTATGAAACAGGGCGGATTGCTACAGGATATCGCCGCCGTCCTCGATAGCGTGTGCGGCCCGTGGCTCAATTTGTTCCGCCGGTTTATCCCGCCCATGGGAGGCGTCGATTTTTCACCGGTCGTTGCGATTATTGCGTTGCAGTTGGTGCAGAAGCTGGTTCTGCAACTTCTTATAGGTATACTCATATAAAACTGGCTTAGTAACTCACGTCGGGCGCACGGCGCCAAGGCGAAGATAAAGGAGAACTTGTTATGGCTATTACCCCTGCTGACATTCAGGCTCAGACCTTCTCTGAGGCCAAGCGCGGCTACGATCCCGCCGAGGTCGACGTCTTCCTGGAGACCCTGTCCTCTGAGGTCGACGCCATGCTCGCCAAGATCGTCGATCTTAAGGGTCGTCTGACCGCCACCGAGCAGCAGCTCGCCGACACGCAGGCCCAGCTTGCTCAGGCTCAGGATGCTGCTGCGCAGGCCGTTCCCGCCGCCCCTGTGGCCGCTCCCGCACCCGACTTCTCCGCTCAGGAGCGCCAGATTTCCGCTGCCCTGATTGCTGCCCAGCAGACCGCCGAGGGCATTGTCAACGACGCCAACGAGAACGCTGACCGCATCCGCAACGAGGCCGACGCCAAGGCCCGCGAGGTCATCCGCCAGGCCCTGACCGAGAAGCAGGCCGAGCTTGAGGAGATCGACCGTCTTAAGGCTTCTCGTGAGGAGTTCAAGGCCGAGTACCTCAAGCTCATCCAGCACTTCATGGACGATGCCCAGAATTCCTTCCCGGCCGATCTGATGGCCTCCACGCCGGTCGGTTCTGCCGCTTCTCCGGCTGTGACCGTTCCTGCTGCCGAGCCGCTGCCCGTCGCCGAGCCGGTTATCCCCGTTGCCGATCCCTTCGCACCGATCGATAACTTCGCCGCCGACGACTTGGACTAACATCCAGCTATCATGTAGCGCCTAGAAAGGGCCCGCAGCTTGCGGGTCCTTTTTTATGACTGTGCCGGAGTGCGTAACATAAAAACCGAGCCCTGCACATAATGGCGCAGAACTCGGCGAACGGGTGAGCGGTCAAGGGTAGGTTTTAAGGCATGTCCCAAAACCTACTTGAGGAGGAAGTCGGAGAGGGGAATGGTACGGGCCTCGCGATGCTCGGGATCGGCGATGTGGTCGGCAGGATATCCACAGACGAGCATGTGATAGGGATAGACGCCCTTGGGCAGATTGAACTGCTCCTGCGCCACCTCAGGCTTAAAATGGCATACCCAGCACGTTCCCAGGCCCTGCTCGGTGGCCTCCATCATCATCTGATCACACACGATTGAGGTGTCGATTTCACTAGAATTCATCTGGTCATACGGGCGCACCCAAGCATCACCGGTAACGCTGCAAATAAGGAAGACAAGCGGAGCGCCAAAGATAGACTCATCACGAGCAAACCGAGGCTGACAAGCAGCTGCCTTCTCCAGAAGCTCAGGCGTATCCAACACCATCACACGGGTTGGATGGTTATTGCAAGCAGAAGGAGCAATCCGCCCAGCCTCAACAATGGCATCCACCACAGCTTGCTCCACAGGACGGTCCTCAAACAAACGACAAGAATACCGAGACCGAGCCAGATCAATATACGACATACAAGCCCTCCAACAATTAAAAATCAAACAAACCCAAAGTAACCCAAAGAGTACCCAAAGCAGCAATCAGCCAAACGCTCATCAAGGGCCAAAGTGTCCGAACGGGTACCAAAGGTCCCTTCAGCCAAACCCCCCATTGCGCTAAAACTATCAGCCAAAGTTCCAATGGTGATACGTAAGGCGAAGGGCCGACACCTGTTTACTTTCGAACGACTCTGCTACGCAGCCGGAGTGAGAAAGCAAACCGTGGCCGGCCCTTCGCCGCCGGGACACGTACCCCCAATTAACTGTTCTTCATGACAATCGAATCCACAACATCGGCCACATTCTCACAGCAGTCAGCGCAGTACTCCAGGAAGGCGTATACGTCACGCCAGGCGATGACCTCGAGCGGGTCCTTGCCGTTGACGTGCAGGTTGCGCATAGCGTTGATGTAGAGCTCGTCGGCCTCGGACTCGATCGTGTTGATCTGGATGACGAGTTCGCGCAGGGTCTTGGACTTGCAGTAGTTGGGCAGCTCGACCATCAGGTCTTTCATGGCGCGGCAGGCGTCAGTCACCTTGTGGGCGATGACGATGGCGTCGGGATGGATGCTCTGGATGTTGGTGAAGTAGACGCGCTGCACGACGCCCTCGATACGGTCGAGCACGGTGTCGAGCGAGCAGCTCATCAGGTCCAGGTCCTCGCGCTCAAGCGGGGTGATAAAGGCCGTGAGCAGAGCGTCCTCAAGCTCATGGTGCTTCTTGTCGGCCGCATGCTCGATCGCGTGCATCTTGTTGAGCATATCGTGAATCTTTGCGGGATCGAAGTTCTCGAAAATCTTGGTGAGCAGCTCAGCGGCCTGGACGGCAAGGTCGGCGCAGGCGACGTAGTTGTCAAAGTAGAACGAATCGGGTTTCTTTGCCATGGGTGGGTCCTTTCGAGGCGAAGACGGGTGGGCGAAGTATAACGGTCCGGATGGACGCTCGGTTTGACTAGATGAACATCATGAACAGCTTGGCCATGACAAAGCTGATGAGTCCGCAGGCGGGGAAGGTGAAGAACCAGGTGAACATCATGTCCTTGACCACGCCGAAGTTGATGGCCGAAAGGCGCTTGACGGCACCGACGCCCATGATGGCGCAGGTCTTGATGTGGGTGGAGGACACGGGGATACCGGTAAGGGTGGCAAGCAGCAGATTCGCGGCGCCTGCGAGGTCGGCGGAGAAGCCCTGATACTTCTCGAGCTTGACCATGCTCTGGCCGACGGACTTGATGATGCGCTCGCCGCCCACGCTGGTGCCGATACCCATGGTGGCCGAGCACAGCAGCATAATCCAGATGGGAATGCCGGCATCGCCGACGCTCGTCTGGCCGCTGGCAAAGGCCACGCCTAAAAAGAGCACGCCGATGAACTTCTGTCCATCCTGCGCGCCGTGCATAAAGCTCATGGCCGCAGCGCTCGCGATCTGAGCGTATTTAAAGAAGACATTGGCACGTCGCCTGTTGGCGGCGGCGAAAAGAATCGAGACGAGCTTGCACAGGACCCAGCCCATGACAAAGCCCAGGCCGATGGAGAGCGCCAGACCGTAGATGACCTTCATCCACTCGTGGACGTTGACGCTGCTCGCACCGCCGAGGGCGATGGCGGCACCGGTCAGGCCGGCGATAAGGCTGTGGCTTTGCGAGGTGGGGATGCCAAAACGCGACGCTGTGGCGCCGTAGACGACGATGGAGAACAGCGCCGCGCATAGGCAGGCGAGCGCCATGGTGCTGTTTCCGCCAAAGTCGACGATATGTGAGATGGTGTTGGCGACGCTCGCGTTAAAGTGCGTCATGATGAGCACACCCAAGAAGTTGAATGCGGCGCTCATGAGAATGGCGGCGCGGGCGGGCATGCAACGCGTAGTGACGCAGGTCGCGATGGCGTTGGGCGCGTCGGTCCATCCGTTGACGAAGATGGCGCCGAGCGCGAGAATCACGGTGACGGCAAGGACTGGGTTCGACACAATTTGGCCGAGGAAGGTTGAGAACGTTACGTCCATATATGGGCTTTCTCGAAGTTTGCAGACACGTTACAAAAACATGATAAATCGTATCACCTCCTGCGGGTTTCTTTACTGAGTTCTGATGGGAGAAGTGAATTTTTTGGCACTAAAATTGAATATTAGCCCTGTTGACCGCGGGTATTCTTTTTGCTAACACGCCATGAGGACACGCGTGCGCGCCCCAACACCCCAAAACCACAGTCTGTTCGCTTTACAACATGCAAACATGCGTTCGATAATAGAGGGCATGGAATATCGACAGACAGACGGCAAAACTCGGCGCGTGCACAAGCAGTATGTGGACGTCGTGGCTCGCATCCTCGCGGGCGGACAGGTCGTGCCGGTCACCGTCTGCTGGGTCGACGGCCGTTGTTTTACGATCGACGAAATTATCTCGACCACTGGGTTTGGCCTGATGGTCCACGGCATCCGTACGGCAACATATAAGGTGCGTTTTGGCGGGCACGCGACCGAGTTGTATCTGGAGGACCAGACGCGCGAACGACCAGATGGTTCGCAGGCCCATCTGATGCGTTGGTGGGTGTGGGCATTCGACCGTACGCTCGAGGGCGAGCGCCGTGGGTAAGGACGTACGGCATTCGGGTACAATGACAGGAATCTTGTCACCTGCTGCGCCGTCTTTCACGGCACTTTTTGAAAGGACGAACCTATGAACGATATCCAGGGCTATCAGAACGGCCCCATCGAGACCGGCGCAAGTCGCGCCAAGGAGATGTCGCCGCGCGCGTACAACCTTGTCATGTCTGCCCTGATCTTTTTGGGCTTTTGCGCCATGGGCGTCGGTGCTTACTTTACGAGCACCATGTCGTTTGCGCGCATGATGATGAGCGGCGCCGCTTTGCCGCTGGTCTTTGGATCGTTTATCCTGACTATTGTCGGTATCGTCATGATGTCGGCTGCTGCGGGCAAGCAGTCCGTGGGCCTGTCGCTCGTGGGTTACGTGATCTTTGCGAGCACCTTTGGCCTGACCGCGTCGTTTGGCCTTGCCAACTATGACCTGCCCACTATCAACACTGCCTTTATCGCCACGGCCGCCATCACCTTTGTCTTTGGCGCCTTGGGCGTGACGTTCCCCAAGTTTTTCCAGCGCGTATATGGCATCGGTTTTGGCATTCTGCTCGCTACTATTCTGGTTGAGATCGTGCTGATGTTCATGGGCGTCTCGCAGTCCATCACCGATCTGATCGTGATCGTGGTGTTCGCCGGGTTTATTGGCTACGACACCTATGTTGCCACGACGGTGCCGCCCACGCTGCCCAATGCGGTGCTCATGGCGTCCAACCTGTTCGTGGACATTATCAACGTGTTCCTGCGCATCCTGAGCATTCTCGGTCGTCGCGACTAGTGGCGAATTGCGGCGGTGCTTGCCGTGCGTGCAAATCGATGCGAAAGGCGGTCCTTCGGGGCCGTCTTTTTTGTACGCGGCGGGGTATCATGGATGGGAAAAGCCGATAGCGGCAGAGACCGAGAAAGGTGACCACGTATGGCAGACGTCGACAACAGGAACCGTAACCGCAGGTCCAACCGAGCGGGTCAGCCCAATCCCAAGCGCGAGGCCCGTGCCAAGGCCGCCGAGCGTCACGTGGCAACTGTGTCCGAAGCGTGCGCCAAGGATATCGAGCGTTCGCTTGCCGGTGTTCGCGAGTTTGACGGTATGCCTGCCGGCTTTGTCTCGGCGATGAAGGCCAAGGTTCAGAGTGCTGTGGCCACCGAAGAACAGGTTGCCGAGGACGTCGAGGGCGCGGAGGCTGCCGAGGTCGAGGCAGCGCTCGAGCCCGTCGAGGAGCCTGCCGAGGAAATCGCCGAAGCTGAGTCCGCGCCTGCTGAGGAGCCCGCTCCGGTTCTGCCCGAGGTCACCGTGCTCGATGCCTCCACCACGCAGGCCATCTTGGACAACGGTCGTGGCTATGCGCAGTTCTGCGACATGGCCGTGCTCGCCTTTGCCTCGTTCACCAATCCGGGCGGTGGCTATATTCAGGGTTATCTGGGCCAGGAGGCCACGCTGTGCGCCGATTCGTATCTGTACAACGTTCTCGATAAGCAGCGCAAATGGTACGGCGAGAACCGTCGCCGCAACATCAACTGCGAGCTTTACCGAAACCGTGCGCTGGTGGTGCCTGCGGTGCGCTTCGACCGCAACCATGTGCACGCCTATGCCGACGTAATCGTGGCCGCCGCGCCCAACGTTAAGCGCGCCCGCCAGGAGTATCGCGTGAGCGACGATGCTCTGCTGGATGCCCTGCGCGACCGCATTCGCTTTGTGCTTGCCATCTGCGACGAGCTGGGTCGCGAGAAGCTCGTACTGGGTGCTTGGGGCTGCGACAACAACGGCTTTGACGCCGAGGCCGTGGCAGAGCTCTTCCGCGAGGAGCTCGCATCGGGCGACTTTAAGGTCAAGCAAGTCTTCTTTGCCGTGCCTTCTACGCGCTGGGATGAGGATTTTGCCAAGTTCGAGCACGTGCTGGCAAACTTCCCCGAGCGCAACGAGGAGTCCTATGCCCAGGTTGCCGCTCGCGCTGCGGCAGCTCGCGCCGCCGAGCAGATCCAAGCTGCTACCGAGGATGATGAGGACGAGGACGACTGGCGCAAGTACCTGTAATCGGTACGTGCTGACAGATGGGTCGAGCCGGCGGGAGAGGCTGCATCCGTCGGTTTTTTACTGAGCGAGGGGCTTACGATGAAAAACGTTCTGTGCTTTGGTGACAGCAATACCTATGGCTATGATCCGGCTGGTATGCGCGATGGCACCGCGGTGCGCTATGCGCAGGATGTGCGCTGGTGCGGCGTGGCCCAACGTGACTTAGGCGAGGGCTGGCATGTAATTGAAGAAGGCCTCAACGGCCGCACGACGGTACGCGACGACATGTGCCATCTGAACACCAATCTTAACGGCATCCGCGCACTGCCGATGCTGCTCGAGGCCCATAAGCCGCTGGATGCGATCGTGATCATGCTGGGCACCAACGACTGTAAGACGGTCTTTAACGTGACAGCTTCTGATATTGCCCGCGGTGCCATGGCGCTGATTCGCGGCGTCCGAGCGTTTCCATGGACCGACGCTGCGCCTTGTCCGCGCATTCTGTTGATGGCTCCTATCAAGATCAAGCCGCAGATCGCCGATGTATATATGACCGATTTTGACGAGCGTTCCGTCGAGGCCTCGGAGCATTTTGC
>OKUL01000936.1_pt1 | contig 11906 bp, 21 predicted proteins | sample 1606631 | NCBI WGS metagenome assembly OKUL01 (sample SAMEA3882518, study PRJEB24775) | human gut metagenome | biome: human-associated habitat; feature: intestine environment; material: feces | place: Netherlands | collected 2009/2010 | reverse complement strand
AACACTTTGAAAAAACTATTACTATTAACACTACCCTTTCTCCTGAGGGAAACATGCAGACTTTTGCATGGAACTTGGATGTAGGCGCGCCCAATGCACCTGCTAATAAATATTATTTTGATAATATCTTGTATATTGTAACCAAATTGTAACTTGCATATATGATATATTTGTGTTATAATATAATCAGAGATAAGAAATAGAACAAAAAAAATATTAAAATTTATATTATTAAAATAATATTGGAGAGTTGTATATGAATATAAATTATAAAGCAGATTGGAGCTATCGACTAACAAGAGGTGAACGAGAGTTTATTCATATTCTGTCACCTTATATTGACGATGATTGTATACTAAATAATAAAGACGGTGAACGACCAGTCATTGAAGATGTAATAGAAATTACTGGCTATAATAAAAATAAAGTCAAAAGACTATTTTATAATATCAGTCGAAAAGGTTTACTATTTAGAGCAACGGCAGGTAGTATTGTAGATTCAAGACCCGCAATGACGTATATGTTCCATCCATATATTTTACCAGAATGTAATAATGCAGACGCAGATGGACATATTGCTAATTATTTCCAAAAGATGTGGGATATGGTAGATGAACAATATGATGATACAATATTATTAAAATAATATAATACGCTCAGTCGAGCGGGATACCAGATATTGGTAAAAATATTTTTTATATTTTTCTAAAATAATACTTGACTTTAGAGTAGATATAGGATATACTATATATATAAAAAAGATACAAACCATTTATAACTGAAAGGATGTATTAAAATGTATGTAGTAGCTACCTGTGGTGTATTCGTTGTTGGTACTCAGTGTGATATGTGTACTACTAATTGTACTGCTGTTGACACTTTGAACAGCATTAAGAAGGAGTTTGCCAAGCATTGCCAGACTATTTTCTGTCTGCGTGAAGATGAAGTCAAAGACGTTAAGGTAGAATATACTTGCGATACTGATTCTATTGTAACGGCTCTGTCGTTCATGGATAAGTTCACGGATGCGTGTTCTCAGGTTATCCGTAAGAAGATGACCAACGCGCTTAAAGATAGTATCTTTGATGTATATACTAAGGTATATGAGCGTGAGATGAAGCGCAAAGTGGATGCACTGCGTAACAGTCTCAGTATTTATTGATGATAAACCGCCCCAAAAGGGCGGTTTTTCTTTTTGTCTATTAATAGATATTATTAAAATAATACTCGCAACTCGTTGCGGTAATTCCATTTGAATATTATTTTAATAATATTCAAATGAGAAATTTGATGTATATTATTAAAATAATATAATATGTAATCCGAGCGGGTGCTGGCAGAAACTGGTAAAAAATATTTTTATTTTTTTTCTTAAAAGTACTTGACATATAAGAAAATATATAGTATAATAAATACATCAAATGAAGGAGGTCATTAAAATGACTGAGACTATGAAGTATAACAGAATTAAACTTTACACCGCCGCCGATATGGTTAAAACCTATATCGCACATAGCAAAAAGGTAACACGTAAGACCGAGCTGTTTAACCTTGCTTGTGAGCTTAAAAGTTGCTATGAATACGCCGAGCGTAACTTAAACAGCGCGTTGTTCGGATTCTACAATAGCGATGCTGAGAACTTCTACAATCACTCTTGTAATCATAAGAACTGGACTGTAAAGGAACTCCGCGCCGAGGAAAAGAACGCCTTGCGCTTTATCTGCAATGAATTAAACGACATTCTTAAAATGATTAACCATGAACCCGAAAAGTATGAGATGGTGTAAACCATCTCATCTTTTTATATACAGTATAATATTATTAAAATAATATCAAATAATATAAAATGATATTCTTAAAATAATATAAAATAAATTCTTAAAATAATATAGTTTGATATTATTAAAATAATATTGATTTATATTATTAAGATAGTAATTTGATATTATTAAAATAATATTATAATAAATGCAGGAGACAAATTGCACAAAAACTTTTTTATAATTTGTGCAAAATGACTATTGATTTTAGTGAAGATATAGGGTATAATATATACATAAAGTAAAGGAGATGCTTAAACATGAAAAACGAAGTAGTAGCAATGTGCAACAGCCGAGTAACTGTAAGAGAGGAGTACGAGACCGCAGAACGCGCACACGAACGTTTTAAGGAACTAGTGAATGCTTGTAAGGGTCGCAGCCACGATGGTCTTATCACGATTATGCGTTTGAATGATGGCTATCCGATGGCAATGGAACAGTTCGTATAAGAGAGAAGCCCGCAAGGGCTTTTCTTTTTATTTTAACACTTTAACACTTTAGCAGACTAAAGTCTTGGGTGCAGTGTCAGCAGATTTGATATTATTAAAATAATATCGAGCGGGAGATGGTAATAAAATCCATAAAATATTTTTGAAAAAGCTCTTGACAACTGAGAAGATATAGGTTATAATTAGTATATCAAATGAAGGAGGTCATTAAAAATGACTATGAACGAAACTTTTAAGGTAATCGAAATCAACGCTTGCAAGATGTACGTTGCAATCAATGTTCTTGGCTCTGGTCTTGACGTAGCAGACGTAATTAAGCGGTTGCGTACCATTGACAAGAAAGCTACTGCAAACTTGAGAGAGTGTGATGTGTACGGTTATAACATGTGTATCTATCATACTGGTATGGATAAGGTTACTAACCCTGATACATACAATAAGATTATGAATGTACTGACAGCATAACAGAGAACCGCCCCATGTGGGCGGTTTATTTTTCTATTAATAGATTGTTAAACTTTTAACAATATGAACCGAGCGGGAGCTTTGATATTATTAAAATAATATAGAATTGATGCTATTCTATTAATAGAGAGAATAAGGTTACAAAATGGTTACAATATTAAACAACCTATTGACATTATTAAAATAATATGATATAATACTATCATAGGCAAGAGAAGTTGGTATATGATGGGAATACAATACCAAAGCAAACACTAAAGCCTATACACACGTTATGTAAAACAACTTTACTATGTACCTTGACAACTTCATATTATTATAAGAATTAATAGATTGATTAAACAAGCTTGTTTATACATCCAATGTTTCACGTTAAACACTCTTGTTATTTATTTAACAATCTCACCTGTGATTGCTTATATTCAAGCCTATAATGTTTCATGTAAAATAATGATAAACTTTGTTATATAATTAACAAATATACTAAGTTTACATATATATTATTAAAACAATTATGAAACGCCTTGGCTGAAAGAGTGTGAAAATTCAAGTCGGAAATTTAAGCTGAAAATTGCAAGCAGGAAATTCCGAGCGGGAATATTATTAAAATAATTCTATTATTATATTAAAATAATTTTGCTTAAAACAGTTTTGTTATTAAAACAATATTATTAAGATAAATAAACAAAATGATATTATTAAGATAATATAAAACCAAGCGGGATTGTTAAAAATATAACAAAGTATAGCAGTAAAAATATTTTTATTTATTTGCAAAAACCTCTTGACTTTGTTGTGGTTAGGTGATATAATAATAATGTGCTAAGGAGAAAGCATTAAAACACTGACTGACAAACAAAGGAGAATGAATTATGAACAAGATGGTGCTTGTTGCAAGTGTTATTGGTGAGACTGAAAACTACTTTGCGATTGCAAATGCTGAGAGCTTTCATCATCAGAAGCTCGGCAAGATTGACGCAATCTTTAAGGAAAGCGCAAGCAAGTATTTCCATGTTGGCAAAGAGCATTGTCACGTTGAGATTGCAAATTCGCGTTCTGTTACTGTAAACGCAGTAATTGAAGCAATCAATCGCGCAGATGGTTATTTGCAGGACATGGACAAGAAAGCATTTTATTTCCTCACAGACGCTGTAAAGACTGTTGAATCTGAGCAGTTTAACAATGACCTTGTAAATATGCTTGGAGAGATTGCAGCTATGATTTAAAGTTGTTGATTTAACAAGCGACATGATATAATAATGATACAGGCAGATTGGGAACTGGAAACAGTTCCCTTTTTGCTATTAATAGAGAATCAATCCGAGCGGAATTGATATTATTGAAATAATATTCCACATTGTAAACTGTTGATTATTAATAATATTAAAATAATATTAAAATCATGCTTAATGAATTTTCAGCTTGTTTTCAGCTTGATTATTTGATATTAATATTGGTTAAATAATATAATTGTAAATAAGTGGATTGTTACACGTGAAACATTACTGACATATCACGATACACATATCAGTACTAATACTATTCGTGTATATCTATAGTGACAGTATCACATAGATAGTATGAGATGTGATGATACCAGTAATATACAAAGGTAAAGCAGTTCGCATATTTATATGTATGCGTCAACGATTTTTCAAGCCACCGCCATCAGGGGAGCGTGCCATCCAAAATCTGGAATTTACAAAATTTTCCAACTTTAGCACTTTAGCGTAGTAAATCGGCAAAACTTTAGCAGGATAAATTATTAAAATAATAATACTTTAATGTGATAAAACGTGAAAGTGTTAAATTTTTCACAAGCGTTGGTAGAATATGGAAACTGATATTATTAAAATAATATAAAGAATGGGGATTGACAAAATTTTAACAATTCCATCCACTGGCAGAATTTACCAAAGAATTTTCATGCTTGGAATTTTGATATTATTTAAATAATATTCAAAAACAGTTTTTCAAGCGTGAAAAATATTATTTAAATAATAAAGAATTTTTCGCATGATGGAAAATTAAAATTATTTAAATAATAAAATTTTATTATTTCGTCTGTTATGATTTACAAGATTTTTCAGTTTCGGTTCGTGCTGAGTATCTGTTATCGAATTTTTAAGCCTGAGTATTTACATAAGCAGAACGCCTGTTTTTCAAGGCAGAGAACGCCCCTGTATTGCTTTTCCCTTTGTCGGAATATAGATATATACCAGAGAACAAAAACACGATACAGGGCGTTTTTAGGGCATTTACAAGGTTTCCTGTTTTTGGAAAATCGAGCGGGTGCGTGAGAAAAAATTCAAGCTTGGAATTATGGATATTATTTAAATAATAAAAAAGCGCAAAAAGAATTTACAAAATTTTTTCACGCTGAAAAATATTTTAAAAAATGATAATGAAATTTTAAGCATAAAAAAAAGAGACGCTTTTTAGCGTCTCTTGTTTTTGCGTTTCCGCATTTCCTTTTTGTATTCGACGAAAAGTGTTACGAGCACAAAAAGCGCGGTCAACGGGGCGATATATGCAAACAGAACAAACAGTCTGTCAGATACAGAAAACCAGTCAAACATGGTCAGTTCACCCCCTTTACAGAAATAACCATATCGTCCGTCTTGTCAAGCGTGCCGTTCGTGTCGAACGTCACGGTATAAGTTTTGCTCGCGCTCAGTTCGTCACCGATTTCCCAGATGTTACCATCTGAGGTTTCGATAACGGAAACCGTCTGGTTATCGGTTTCGTAAGTGGAAACCACATTTGCGGTTTCCGTTCTGAACATGGAAAGTACGATTGCAATGGAAATTTTTACTAACATTTTTTTTGTTCCTCCTGTTTTTAGTAGTGGCGGGGCTTTTCGCCCCGCCGTTTTTGTTTTACTTGGACTTGCGTTCCCTATCCAGTTCGTCACCGAATTTGGAAGTCTTTTCGCAAGTCAGCTTTCCGTTGACCGCTTTATTCCAAAGGCGGTCAACCTTATTGTAAGCATCTTCCAGTCCGTATTCCTTCTTATCAAGACCCTTGATAATCAGTACGAACTTCTTGCAAAACTCGATTGCGCGCATGAACTGCGTCACTTTCGACATTTTGCAAATACGGAACTCGATTGAACCATTCTCACGAATGTTTGCCCAATCGCCGTGATAGAAACCACAGTCAGTATATTTGGCAAATGGGGCAAAGTACCGACCGAATACGGTTTCCATTTCCTCGTGGCTTGCCGTTGCAAGATGTTTACTTGCAAGGTAGGACAACAACGCTGTGCTATTATCCTCGTTAAAATTCGGGATACTGTCACGGCTTTCGGCAAAACCGACAGTAAAGTGCGTGCCGACGCTTTCAGCGTTAAGGTCAAAGACCTTGAGCGTATGGGAAATCCGGTCACGCCAACCACTTGCCGTGGTATCGGGGGGCAGATTTCCCTCTGCGTCAACAGTGCAATCCTCAGTCCACCGAAGACCCCACACACTGGCAATATATACCAGAGCGTGACGCGGACACTCGATATCAACGCCGTTGACGTTGATAGGGTATTCCTTGAATACCACCTCAATCTCAGGGGCGAAAAGTAAGCCGTCTTTCTTGAGATTTCCGCGGAAATTTTCCGGCGCGGTAAACCGCTTAACGTCTGAAGAGTGATACCATCGCAAGTCCGCGTGGTAGTCGTGGGCGTATGCTACACCGCCATTCGCGCCCTTATCCGGCGCGGGTATAATCCAGACGCTTTCGCCGTTTTCAATTTTGCGCTTGCAAACAGCGCAAACAGCGTGACGCTTGTTTGCTTTATATTCTACCAAATTCTTGTAAATGCTCATTTTAATTTCCTCCAATATTATTTCAATAGTTTTGTACAGTCGGACAAGTCAACGACTTCCAGTTTATACCATAGCCTTTTTACTCTTTGAAAAGGCTTAACCGTCTATTTACTTTTCAATGTACACTTGACAGCTTTACTTATCAACCGCCTATCCGAAAGCCCCTTCCCCTTCCGGTGATTATAGTATAGCATAGGGGTAGAAGTATTTCAAGAGAAACTTGTTCGTCAGAATGTACGAAATGACTTCCAGAGAATAGGAGAAAACAAGGCGAAACACGCCCTCCGAGGGGTCATTTCTGGTAATATCTGGAAGTTTCTTTGTACACTTTGCACAATAGGGAAAAATGTTCTTGCTACACGGACATTTGTCCTTCTCACAAGTACACTTATAACTGGTAGATACTGGTAAAGTCCGTGGTACACGGACACATGGTAGAATAATTATTTGTCACACGGACATAATGATAATTAGTATCAATAAGCGGTGTACTGAGTGTACTATATAGCATAGTACAGTTGATACAGTGCTATCACATTGCATGATTGACACTTGCGCAAGGCGTATAGATAGCTCATACAAGCCCATACAAGCCCCACAAACGCGCCTGTAGCTTTAGTGGTATAATTACACCCTTATACAGTAAAAACGATTATAACGCATTGTAGCGCAAAACAGCTGTTTTCAAGGTTTACTCAAGGCAAGCGGGGAATGATAAAATATTATTATAATAATAAAATATTTTTTCTTTGAGAAAAAACAGCTTGTAAAACACCTGTATTTTATCACTGTGAGAATTAAACATTTTTTCAAGGTTTTTGCATATTTATACACTGTTATGCATACTATGTTATATAGTTTTACATACTACTTTATATAGTTTTTGATACTACTTTAAGTTTACTTCAATTTTACAGAAATTTACAGGTTTGGTATAATCTGCCAAAACAGTCCCTTTGTGCAATTTCACCAATTTTTTATAGGTGAGCGGGACTTTTTTGTGCATTTTCACCAACGAATACTCATAGGCAAATTGAACAAAAACGGCGGTGATTTTTATAAAATTTTTGTGCATAATTTACAAATTTCCAAAATGTGGAAACGAGTGGGGGGATAGGGGCTGATTAATTTACATCGAGAGCATAAAATTAAACGATATGACGCGCACACGCGATAAAAATTAATACGATATATAAAAATTCACTTGACATTTTCCCAACTTTGTAATATACTATAATCACAAAACTAAAAGGAGCTGAATATTGTATGAGAGACCCACATCGTATTTATAATTTCCTTTTTGCTATTTATGAGATTTGGAAATCTAAATGTCCAGATATGAGATTTGGTCAGATGATGGAAATCATGAGAGAAAAGTATGGAAATACTTTTTATATGGAAGATGATGAGTTTTTAGAAAAATTCAAAGAGTTATTTGAAACAGAGTAAAAAAGGAGTTATAAAAATGATTATTTGTTTGGAAGATAGAGCAAGTATTGATGAAAATGCTTTTGTATCAAATTATGAAAATTTCAAAATCACTATTAACGATGGACATATATACTTATATAAGAAAGTATCTTTTGATTTTAATAGTGATAATTTCACATACATGAGGATTCATGAGCATCTTGGGAAAACCGTACTTGATTTTTGTGTTATCGGTAAAGATGAACTAACGTTTAAAAATATGATAGAGGTATATTATGGTGAAGAATGTACCTACGATATTTATAAAGTATCTAAGATTGATTTTACAAATCTGGATGTAACTTATTCTTATTAATAAAGGAGTTGTAAAAATGATTAGAGAACGTGTATCAAATCAAGATGCAATTTCGCGCCACCGCTTGATTACAGAATATGAGACTTTTGTACTTATGAATAAATATGATGCAAGTGATGTATATTTATATCAAAAAGATTTTAAGAACAGTAGGCACGCATATTATATTCGATACACCAATGATAATAAGGTTACTGTTCAATTGTTTAGTCCAACAGAAACATTTAGTATTTTTGATGCAGATTATAATGCTTTTATTGCAGACAATGTTACAATAGATGTTGACATTAAATATGATAAAAAGCCATATACTAATTGAGTGAATTAATTATGAACTATAAATTAGACAATCCTGTAGCATTGAAAGTAATTGACTGTATAATGGTAGATAAACCATTATCTATGGCAACGATTGTAGCATGTGCAAAGTTTTTTGACAATGATATTATGCAAGCGTTAGCTTATTGTACTCGATTTAAAATTATTAAGTATGAGGATGTTCTATATATTCTTACAATGTATAGAACAACCTTTAAGGCTATTATCAAGAATAGAAACCATGAATTAAGTATGCGTAATATAACGAGGTGAGAATATGGATTATAATGTAGATTTGAATTATAATAATAGCACTGTTTACAATGTCATTGACGATTTGGCTCAATGGAATGAGTATTTTGAAGCTGCTATGATGTATGCAAAGAATAATAAAGCTCCTTATGATATAGCATTAAGATATATTGTTCCGATTTATTTTACTCCTGATAAACAAGCAAACGAATACCATAAATTACTATATCTGGTAATTGCACAGGCATATGAAGCAGATTATAATAAGCCATTTATGACTTATAAGGAATGGTGCGATGTAAATGGATACAAAATTCAAGAATAAAAAGTTACTAATACAAGTATTAGACAGATGTATTGAATTTAAGTATCATACATCAGTAATGGCAAATATTAGATATATGATTACTAATAACAATGTAACGTTTGAACAAGCACTCAATGTATGTATGCAATCACGTTTACGAAGCAGAGTGTATCGTAAAATAAGTCAAATGTATCATATGGATATTAGAATTTTGAATGTGAATAAATTCTATAAGAAACAGAAAGGAATTGATAATAATGAATAATCCAGACAGACTATCAAATTTCCATGTAGGAGATACTATTACTATTAATAATCCAAGAACTGGTAATATTGATGCGGTAATTAGTATTGAACGTATTGCACAGATGAGCACAAAGAAGTATTATACTATTAAGATTAGTTCTCGTCTGTATGAACAGGATAAGTATATCTCTAAGGCAGAAGATACTAATATGTCTGATATTATTAGTGGTCTTACTGGTCATTACGAGACTATGGATATTAATGAGGATGAAGGAGCGGAATAACCGCTCCTTCTATATTTTCTCTTGACATTATTAATAGAGTATGTTATACTCTTATTGTAAAGAGGTGATATTATGGATATGTTCGACAGAGATAATGAATTGTCAATGCTAATTGTTAAACAGTTGGCGAAAGAAGATGGATGGAATCATTATGTTTTTTTGGTCGCATGTAATGCATGGTGTTATTAAAGGTACTTATAAAAATTTTAGTCAAGCGATACTTCAAACTGGTAGTATATCAGGTTATACTTATGAAGAATATAAAAAGCTAAGACAAGCTTTTGTACATGTATATAAGAGTGTTTTCAAATATTGTAATGAAGCTAAAAAGAAAACAGATAAGCATGTTCCAGTTGATTGGTTAAAAGAACAGTATATTAAACATCTAAGAGAAAAATATGGAGACGTAAAATGATTTATAAGAATAAAGAACTTTTAATGCAAGCGTGTAATATTATGGGAAAGCAGTTCTGTTATTATAGTGAAAAACTGTATGCAAAGTCTATGTATAAATATCTGTTAAATTGTGGTGATGAGGATTGGTATACATATTATAAGAATAATACGCCAGAGTATATAGATAGAATGATTCGTAGAGAATATAAACAACTCATCCAGTCATTAAATGCATTTGATAGATTTAAGGTGTAAAGTATGAAATTTAATCCGAACGACAATATATATAAACTTAATGTTCCTCGTGAATATCTATTATTGAAACTTGAGAGAAATACAGATGGTACATTACGTTCTGGAAGCGATGAGACGATGATAGCATTGCTTGATGAGGGTAAAACAATTAGCGAAGCAATCAAATTAATAGCTCATACTGCTATGTTTCCGTCTGTTATTAAAAAGATTCTATGTGCAAGATATTTCTACATTATCAAGACGTATATACACAAATATAATTCTGAAAAGAAAAGCAACAAACATAACTAAGAAACCACTTGACATTCACATTCCTATCTGCTATAATATAGTCAACAACAACATAAGGAGAAATTAGCTATGGCATTATTGACGGCGGCTGAAATCCGCGAAACTGGATATGATTGCAAATGCAATATTGTAGATAAGTATTATATGAATATTCCTTACAAGACGTATAGAAATTATAAGCGTCTTGATGTTAAAAGTGAATTTGATGGCATTATGCAATATGCATATCCGTATGATGTTGACTATTATTATGGTGAATGTGGTGAAGGTTATGTATCTAATGGCAAGGTAATTCGTGCAGACCTTATTGTCACATTCCGAGGGAATGAATACCATATTGAATATTACACTCGTGGTTATTATAATAACTTTGATGATATTATTCTTGTATATGGTCGTATTCCTGTAAAGTTTGAAAAGACTTTGTTCCACACCAAAAAGGGTGAGAAGAAATATAAGTTAGTACCAAATTATAAGACTGCTGTCTTTATTAATAAGCATAAATACGACTGGCTACTCCCTGTTCGTAATCCCAAGTTTGAGATTGATATGAAGTTGGTCAAGTATCTTCTGTCTATTAATAAAGAAACTTATGGTCGATTCCATAGAAGTGTTTGCGAAATGATTTTGAACAAACTTAATAAGGAGAATGTATAACATGAATAAAGTACTTACAAAATCAAAGATTGGTTCTATGTTTATCATTTATGTAGACCCAAAGGATGACAAAATGAATCACAATGAAATTAAGACTATGATGTGGGACATTGCTGATGCAATGGATAGAAAGCACAAGGGTTGCATTCAGATTCCATCAAAGTACAGTTCTGCTTTCCGTAATGTATATAATGACAGAGAAGATTATCCATTTTTCTATTACCATAGTGGACATATCTATGGCATTTGTGTAGACAATGGTAAATTTAATGTTTCTGACATTAAAGCACTTTTTAAGGAATATAAGACTGCACATCATATCAATTGTACGATGTATATGTCTTACAACTATTTTGATACATTTTGGATTCCTGCAAGGAGTGGTGTAGTAGGTTTTACTCAGGCACTTGAAGATGCAAAGACAAAATATATTGATGAACGCAAACTAACTTTTATTCTCTGAGGTGCTATTAATGGATAATGTAACAAATATGAGTAAGATGAAGAAGTTTAAAGATGCTGAGAAGTATGTAAATTGGCTTGATAAGCATGTTGGGAGAAA
>OKUL01000933.1_pt1 | contig 11959 bp, 10 predicted proteins | sample 1606631 | NCBI WGS metagenome assembly OKUL01 (sample SAMEA3882518, study PRJEB24775) | human gut metagenome | biome: human-associated habitat; feature: intestine environment; material: feces | place: Netherlands | collected 2009/2010 | reverse complement strand
AAATATGGTTCCTCCATTGAAGAGATCCTTGCATACGGACAAAAAGCATCAGAGCGGTATAATATTTTATGTGATGTAGAACATGAGATTGATATACTAAAACAGGAACAAAAACAGATAAAAGAACAATATATAAAAGAAGCTGAAAATCTGTCGCAAAAACGAGAAAAAGAAGCTAAAAAACTGGAACGTGATATTACAAAAGCGTTGGAAGATCTGAATTTCTTAGATGTGAGATTTGAGATCGAAATGACAAGAAAGAATCAGATCTCACCAGATGGAATTGACCAGATACGTTTTATGATCTCAACAAATCCGGGACTTCCAATGCGTCCAGTTCAGGAAGTTGCATCTGGTGGTGAGTTGTCACGTATCATGCTTGCATTAAAGTCCGTTTCGGCACAGGCGGATGGTGTTGATACATTGATCTTTGATGAGATTGACACGGGAATCAGTGGAGAAACAGCAAATCGTGTTGCTAAGAAAATGGCAGTGATTTCAAAAGATCATCAGGTAATTGCGATCACGCATCTTCCACAGATTGCAGCTATGGCAGACAGTCATTATTTTATCAGGAAACAGACAGACCAAAAAAATACACAAACAATGATTTACAAATTAAATAAAGAAGAATCATTGAAAGAAATTTCGAGAATGATCAGTGGAGATCAGAGAAGTGAAGCATCCATGGAACATGCAAAAGAAATGAAAACATTGGCAGATCAAACAAAATTATACTGATTATGAAAACGGTAATTTTCATATAATAAAAAGGATATATCAATTACGATATGTCCTTTTTTAGGAGGAAGAATATGAAAAAATACAGTTACCGTAAGCTTCTCATTATACTTTTTATGTTGAATTTATTTGCAATCGCAGTGTTTTATATCAAATATTGTAAATCACAATTGCCAAATACGATTCATATCAAGAAAGGAGAAAAAATATCACTTTGCTATAATATTCCAGCAAGTGCGACGATCAATAACCAGAAGATTAAACTAAACAGAACTTTTATTTTTCAGAAATGCAGCAGTGGGCAGTATGAGATGAAAACTAGTTTGTTTGGGGCTATTCCGCTTAAAAAGATTAAGGTAAAAGTAGTTGATGGACAGAAAGTTATCCCGAGTGGACAGGTTGTCGGAATTTATGTTGAAACAAATGGACTTTTAGTGATCGATACCGATGGTTTTACTGGAGAAAATGGAGTCGATCATGCACCAAGCAAAAATAAATTGTATCGTGGGGATTATATTAAAAAGATAGACGGAGCAGATGTTTTGTCGAAAAAGCAGTTTATTGAAAAAATTAATCAAAGTGATGGAAATTCTGTTACATTAACAGTCAGCCGTAGATCAAAAGTGTTGAAGATTAAGATTAAGCCGGAGTTTTCAAAGACAGATCATATGTATAAGATCGGGGCATGGATCAGGGATAATACACAAGGAATCGGAACTATGACATATATAAAAAAAGATTCTTTTGGAGGCTTAGGACATGGAATTTATGATATGGATACAGGAAAGCTTTTAAAGATCAAAGGCGGATTTTTATTAACTCCACAGATTTATTCTATCAAAAAGGGAAAAGCAGGAACACCAGGAGAGATTGTTGGAAGTATCGAGTACAAAGAAGAAAATATTATAGGATCTATAAAAAAGAATACAGAAAAAGGAATTTATGGAACAGTATCGGATACGGAAAGTAAAGCATATGAAATTGGATACAGACAAGACGTTAAGAAAGGGAAGGCTTATATTTTGTCAAATCTTACAGGCTCTATGAAGAAATATGAAATTAGAATTTCTAAAGTTGTTCCATCCGATACAGATGTTTTAAAAAGCATGGAAATTGAAGTTACAGATAAGCGGTTGTTAAATCTTACAAATGGAATCATACAAGGAATGAGTGGAAGTCCGATCATACAGGATGGAAAATTGATTGGTGCAGTAACCCATGTTTTTGTAGATGATCCGACAAAAGGATATGCAATTTTGATGGAAACAATGATTTATGAGATGAAAAAATAGAAGATGCTTTTTAAGTATAAATTTGTTACAATAGAAAAATAAAAAATAGGAGGATGAGGGATATGAAGATTTTGCATCTGGCAGATTTACATCTTGGAAAAAGAGTGAATGAGATGTCGATGATCGAAGATCAGAAGTATATATTAGATCAGATCATAACATTAATCAAAGAAGAAAGTGTAGGAATTGTTTTACTATGCGGAGATATTTACGATAAATCAATCCCTACGATCGAAGCAATACATCTTCTTGATGAGTTTTTAGATCAATTAAGTAAAATGGCGATTAAAGTACTTATGATAAGCGGAAATCACGATTCAATTGATCGTTTATCATTTGGGAAGAGCTTATTTACACGTTCTAATTTATATATTGCATCGCAATTTGAAAATGAAATAGAAAAGATCACAGTAAAAGAAAATGGAATCACAGTGAATTTTTATATGTTGCCATTTGTAAAATCTGCTTATATCAGCCATATATTTCAGCTGCAGACAGACTCATATGAGGAATGTTTCCGATATCTGATTGAACACACAAAGATAGATGAAGAAGAAACAAACATTTTGTTATCCCATCAGTTTGTGACTGCAAATAAGAAAAATCCAGAGTTATCAGACTCAGAAACAAGTAGTCTTGGAGGAATTGATAATATTGATTTTCATATTTTTGATCCATTTGATTATGTAGCACTTGGACATATTCATAAACCACAGGCGATGGGACGTGAAATGGTTAGATATGCAGGATCGATTCTTAAGTATTCATTTTCAGAGATTCATATGGACAAGAAGGCAACAATTCTTACAATTGATGCAAAGAAAGAAATATCTTTGTCATTTCACCCACTAAAACCTTTGAGAGATATGAGAGAAATTGAATGTTCATTAGAAGAATTATTAAAAAAACAATGTGAGATTGGTAATCAAGAAGATTATATGCATGTAATTCTTACAGATGAAGAACAGATTTTAGATGCGATTGGAAAAGTGAGAACAATTTATCCAAATGTTATGCAGATCAGTTTCAAAAATCGTAGGCACATGAAACAGTTAGAAAGTGCACAGATCAAAGAAGATCAGATTTCAGATCAAAGTCCAGCGGAATTATTTGAGCAGTTTTATAAGATGCAAAATCATATTGATTTGGATGAGAAAAGATTACAGCTGGTGTTATCAGTTTTTGAGGAGGTGATCCGATGAGACCACATACATTGATATTGTCAGCATTTGGACCATTTGCTGGAGAAACTATTATTGATTTTACAAAGTTCAAAGATGGTATTTTCCTGATTTCTGGAGAAACAGGTGCTGGAAAAACAACTATTTTTGATGGTATTTGTTTTGCTTTGTATGGGGAACCAAGTGGTTCTTATAGAAAACAGGATATGCTTCGTAGTGATTTTGCAAAAGAGGATGTAGAAACGAAAGTTGTTTTCTTGTTTTCACATAGAAATATAGAATATAAGATTGAAAGAATTCCATCTTATATGAGAAAAAGTAAACGTGGTGATGGTATGACACGTCAATCACCAGAAGCAGTTTTATATCAGGATGAAGAAATTCTTGAGACAGGAAATTATCAGGTGACAGCCAAAGTAGAAGAACTTCTTGGTATGGATCGGATACAGTATCAACAGATTTCTATGATCGCACAGGGAGAATTTTTAAAACTGCTTTATGCCAAAGGAAAAGAAAGAAGTGAGATATTTCGTAAAATTTTTGGTACTGGTTATTTATACGAATTTCAGGAAAAAATTAAACGGTGTCATCTTTCTTGCAAATATGAATATAGCAATATTCAGGATACGTTATTAGAACAGGAAGATAGTGTTTATATACCAAAAGATGAGCCAGAATATAAGATATATAAAGAATATTATAAACAGAAGCATCAGATTCCGGAATTTCTGGATATTGTAAATAGGTATCATGATCGTAAACAAAAAGAATATGAAGTTTTAAGAGAGAAGAAAGAAAAAGACGAACAAATATGGAATGAGCAGAAGATTGTTTATTCACGAATGAAAGATAAAACTGAGGAGGCTAAAAAGCTTAAATTATTGATCAAGGAACTTTCAGAGGATGAAAAAGAAGCTAAAAGACAGCAGCGTCTGATAAAAAAACAATATGATAAGATTCAGAAAGATGCCCCCAAATTACATAAAAAAGAGCTCCGTGTGGTAAAAACAGACAAAGCAGTATAAAGAATTGGAAAATCTGGTAAAAAAACAGGAATCTTATCAAAATGTAAAACAAAGATATGAAAATCAAAGAGAAGAATTAAACCAGAAAAAAGAAAAAGAACAGCAAAGAGAAAAAACAATTGCAGAGTTTTTAGGTCAGACAGAAGAAATAGAGGAACAATATGATGAACTTCAAAAAGAGGAACTTCGTATGTCTGTTCGTGAAAAGCAGCTGAAGGAACTTTGTAAAGACAAAGAAAAATATCTTAAAGAACTTGTAGTTTATGAAAAGGAAATGAAAATTTATGAGAAAATTCGACTGGAACGCAGAAAATTAAAGGATCGTTTATCTGACTGGCAGGATCAGTATGATTGTAATCAGGCAGGTCTTCTGGCACGAACGTTAATAGAAGGAAAACCATGTCCTGTCTGTGGTTCAACAATACATCCGAATGTAGCACAGTTTAAAGAAAGTGATATTACGCAAGAATTGTTAAAAAATCTCAGAGAACAGACAGAAGAGATTGATCAGGAGTATAATACGGTTTTTTCAAAAGTAAGACAAAGAAAAGGGATGGTAGAGGCTCAAAGGGAAAATCTATGCCGAAAAAGTGGAAAAGAACCAGAAAATTTTGAAGAAATTGATCAATTATACGAAGAAACGATCAAAGAGTATAAAAAGATTAAAAAAGCGTTTGAGTGCATAGAGAGACAGAAAGAAAAAATTGCAGATCAGAGAGACAAGATTGAAAGATCGAAACAAAAGCAGAAATCTTATGATGAAAAAATAAATGAATTGTTGGAAAAGATACATGAGAAAGATATTTTATATAAAGAGGCAAGAGCAGGAATTTTTGAAATCAAAAAAAATCTTTTATATAAATCTCTTAAAGAGGCAAATGAAACAAAACAACAATTGCTTGATGAGATTGCAAAAACACATGAAACGGCAGATGAGATTAAGAACAAGCGGGAAATAATTCAAAGACAAGAAGTCCAGATCATAGCAGCAAGGGAAGAAAAAGAGAAAAATCTTCAAGAACTTACAGTCTGGTTAGAGCAGATGAGGTCATCCAAAGAAGAGTTTATAGATCTTAAAAAGTTTGAATCAAAATTAAACAGAGAACAAAAACAGATTCAAAAACAGACAGAAGTTCTTGAACAATTAAATAAGCAGATTCTTTTAAACAAACAGACGGCTGATCTTATGGGGAAAAAACTTGTGGAATATAAAGAAGCAGAAGAAAATTATACATTGTTAAAGGATCTTTCAGATACAGCAAATGGGGAACAAAAGGGAAAAAACAAAGTTTCTTTTGAACGATTTGTACAGTCGGTGTATTTTGATCGGATTCTTTCTGCTGCGAATCAGCGATTGGCTGTCATGAGTGAACAACGTTATTATCTGTTTAGAAAAGAAGAAAATGACAATAAAAAGGGATCTTCTGGACTTGAATTAGAAATTCTTGATGAATGGACAGGGAAAAAAAGAAATATCCGGTCTCTTTCAGGAGGAGAATCATTTAAAGCAGCTTTGTCATTGGCGTTGGGATTAAGTGACGTGATCCAGAATAAAAAAGGCGGGATCATGGTGGATACAATCTTCATTGATGAGGGATTTGGAACACTTGACGGAGATTCGTTAAACAAAGCAATACAGATCATACATTCATTATCACTTGAAGGAAATAAGCTGGTTGGTATTATATCACATGTTGAAGAATTAAAAGAGCAGATTGATCAGAAGATAGAAGTTTACAAAGATCATGCAGGGAGTAAAGTGAAATAATCAGGAATTCTTGTGACAGAAGATTATAGTCATGTTATACTAAGTGCAAAAGAAAAAATATGACAACGATTTTAAAAAATACAATTAATTTTGTCGAATTATGTCGAATCCTTTGGAAATCAACCAAAACTTGCGGAGAAATATGGGTTGTTTGTAAACTTAGAGAAAATATATAATAAAAATGTAGAGAAAAACAGAATGGGAGGACTGGATATGAACAAGATTAATGTGGCTATTGCAGATGATAACCAGAGAACCGTTGAGATGATGACAGAACTGTTAGAACAAGAAAGCGATATCGAAGTAATTGCAAGTGCTGATAACGGAGAAGATGCGTTGCGCATCATCAAGGAAAGACAACCGGATGTAGTGTTACTTGATATTATTATGCCAAAGCTTGATGGAATTGGGGTATTGGAACATTTGCAGAATGAAAATCTCAGTAAAAGACCAATCATTATTATGGTTTCTGCAATGGGCCAGGAAAATGTCTGTGAAGAAGCTATGGATTTAGGTGCATCCTATTTTATTTTGAAACCTTTTGATTTACGCACGATCATTAAACAGATCAAACAGGCAAGAATAAAGCAAGAGGTGCCTGAAAGACCATTCGTTTCTGTACCAGAGAAGATCCATGGATTAACAGAGAATCAGCTGGAGATCATTATAACGAATATGATTCACGAGATCGGAGTTCCAGCTCACATTAAAGGATATCAGTATTTGAGAGATTCTATTATGATGGCAGTATGTGATATGGATATATTGAATTCTATCACAAAGCAGCTGTATCCATCGATTGCTGAGAAATTTGATACAACACCAAGCAGGGTAGAACGTGCAATCAGACATGCAATAGAAGTAGCCTGGGGAAGAGGAAAAATGGATACGATTGATGCGTTATTTGGATATACGATCCATGCAGGTAAAGGAAAGCCTACAAATTCAGAATTTATCGCATTGATCGCTGATAAGATACGTCTGGAATATGGAGATGAGATAATATCTCAAGGGAAATAGGCAGTAGATATAGACATTGTCATGATCAGGAGGCTGAAAAAGATGGAAAAGAAGTTAAAGATTTTGATTGTAGATGGAGATGTATCGGAGGCAGAGATCCTAGAGTCTAGATTACAAACAGATTTTGAAGTAGCAGGAACTGCATTTGACGGAGTCAGAGCAGTGGAGAAAATCAAAGGACAATTACCAGATGTTGTACTAATTGATATTATGCTGCCACAGATTGATGGAATTGGTGTTATTGAAAAATGCAGAGAAGATATGGAATATGAACAGCTTCCAGTTTTTATTGTATTGACTTCTATAGGAACAGAGAAACTCATAGAATGTATTAATCATATGGATATTGATTATTGTATGATGCGGCCGTTCAAACAAGAGGTTTTGATTCATAGGATCAAACAAGTGGCAAAGATTAAAGGGTTGGATCAAAAGATCCGTCAGAAGGAAAAACTACAAAGTGTAGAAATAAGAAAACAAAGAACGGTTCTGGATTATGAATTTAATATGAAGCAAGATGTGACAAAAATTATCAGGGATCTTGGAATTCCGGCACATATCAAGGGGTATCAATATATAAGAGAAGGGATTATTATGGCAATTGAAGATATAAATATGATGAATTACATCACAAAACTTTTATATCCGACAATTGCTAAAAAATATAAAACGACATCAAGCAGCGTCGAAAGAGCGATACGTCATGCGATCGAAGTTGCATGGAGTCGTGGAAAAGTGGAATTATTAGAAGAAATGTTTGGGTATACGATCAGTGCAGGTAAGGGGAAACCTACAAATTCAGAATTTATAGCACTGATTGCAGATAAGCTAAGATTAGATTATCATATCAATGCATCCTAAAAAGATGTAGATAGGATGTAGAAGAACAAAAATAGGGAGATTGCTTGGAGGAGAAAATATGGATGAGAGATACAATGTTTTAATTGCTGATAGCTATCCACACGAATCCAAACAATTAAAAGAAGAACTGCAAAAGCAATATAATGTAATAGCAATCGCAGAAAATGGTGAAGAAGCACTTTCTGGAATTATAAGTCTAAAACCAGATTTAGTGATCGTTGATCTGATGTTACCAGGACTTGATGGGCTTGGGGTTATTGAAAGGTGACTACTGCATGATGAAGCCATTTCAAGCAGCGATTCTTGCAGAGAGAATTACACAGATGATAAGAATTCGTTCTGTAAATACAAAGATTCAAAAAGAAATACATAAAGAAAAAGAAGAAATACCATCTATTGGTAATAAAAATGATATTCTAAGAGAGATAAGTCTTTTAGTAAGAAATTTAGGGATTCCAGCACATATCAAAGGATGCCGTTATATAAAGTGTGGAATTTTAATGGCTATGGAAGATGCAAACAGTGTTAATTATATTACCAAATCACTTTATCCGGATATTGCTAAGAAATACAAGACAACGATCGGAAGCGTTGAGAGAGCAATCCGTCATGCGGTTGACATTGTGTGGATCAGAGGAAACAAACAACTGTTAGGTGAAATTTTTGGAACTTTTGTGATTGAGCAGCAGGAAAGACCAACGAACTCTGAATTTATTGCTGCAGTTGCCGACTGGATGAGATTGGAATACCAGATTCGGGTATCATAAAATTTGGAGGAAAATATGAAACAATATATTCCAAGCTATTATAGAAATTTTCAATGCATTGCACAAAAATGTAAAGACAATTGTTGCATTGGATGGGATATTATGATTGATCAGCAATCATATGAACAATATCAAAAAGTTGCAACTCCATTTAAAAAACGTTTGAATGAGGGAATTATTCAGGAAGAGGAACCTAAGTTTTATATGAATGAAGATGGAAGATGTGCTTTTTTAAATGAGAATAATCTATGTGATATATATATTCAGCTAGGGGAAGAGGCTTTATGTGATATATGCACTGAACATCCAAGGTTTCATAATGAATATGGACATATTGTGCAGTCAGGTCTTGGATTGGCTTGTGAAGAAGCAGCTCGATTGATATTAAACGATTTAGACTTGAAAATAGAAGAAGATGTTTTGAAATCAGAAAAAGAAGATGATGAATGGGCTAATGAATTAATGAAGCTAGAGATGTTGTTATTAAATATTTTGAAAAATAAAGAATATTTTGTGGATGAGAAGATTGATAAAATTTTTGATCTGACAGCAGCATATCAAAAGGAAATAAATTATACAGGAGAACTTACAGTACCGATCGATCAGAAGAAGATAAAACCACAACATCTTATGTTGAAGATGAGGCAGAAAGATTATTTGGAATACTGGTTTGATTTCTATAGTAATCTTGACTATATGGATGAAACATTTCAGAGTCTGCTTAGGAAATCGGTAAAAGAATTTGAAACGTGTAAGAAACAAGATATAAATGATCAATATATAGAGCGATTATTGTATTATTTTATTTATCGGCATTTTATTAAGGCATATGAAGATGATAATCTGATAGATAAAATAAAATTTGCAGTTTTAAGTGTATTGATGATAGAAATTGTGGCAAAGTATTGTAAGGTATATGATAGTTCTTTTGAACTTTTAGATATTGCTAAAATGTATTCAAAAGAAATTGAATATTCAGAGGAGAATATAGAAGCAATCTTTGAAGAACTATTGTTTGACTAATATACATAATATCTTTATAATAATTGAGAGATAGTAAATGATAAATAGAAAAACCGAAAGAGAAATATTGTATGGAAATTCGAAAGAGGAAACCAATAGGAAAGAAAAATATCAAGTATATTGAAGAACTGTATGCAGAATATTCAAAAAGGTTGTTTTTCATTGCAAGAAAATATGTTGAAAATGAAGATTTTGCAGAAGATGTTGTACAGAGTGCATTTGCGAAAGTGTTGACATATCCTGATGGTATTTTAAAAGTGCCGAGAGATGAAGTGTTTTATTTTTTGTCTACAGTTCTAAAACATGAAGCGTATGATATTATTCAGGAAGAGAAAGATAATGAACATGAAAGTCTTGTTTATGACGATGGGACGGAAGGTGATTTTATTGAAGATCCGAGAGATAACTATCTTCAGATGATAGATTTGGATTCATTAAAATATAATCTTTCTCGAATGAAAAGACGTCATCGAGATACATTATTATTTCGGTATGTTTATGGCTTAAAATGCAAAGAGATTGCAGACATATTTAAGATTTCAGAACGAACGGTAAAAATACGATGCAGTGAGGCGAGAGTTCAATTAAAGAAGATGATGGAAGAGGACGAATTATAAAGAGAGATAAGAAAAAGGTTAGCGATAAAATTGTGCTAACCTTTTTCTTAATATTATTGATTTGTAACAATCTCGGTCAGCTTGCTTCCAACTTCTTCATATTTTTCTGGGAAGAAAATACGAATTGTATTTTTACCGCTTTTGATCTTTTGAAGATTCAAAGTGAATGTCTTATCGTGCATGTCATTGGAAACAGGAGCTGAATTAAAACTATCGATTACATTTGATACCAGTTGTTTTTTAGCATCAGATAACTTCTCAATATGCAGAGGCTTTAACTCATCTAAAGTTGTTTGTTTTGCCTGCTTGAAAATATCAAGGTAATTAATATATTGGCTGGAAACTTTTACAGTTGATTCTTTGTCATTTTTCTTAACGACAGAAACTTTATATTCCAAAGAAGCCAGTTTCTTGCTGATTGCTTTAAAAATGTCTTTTGCCTGTGATTTTGTGATCGCAACTCCAGCATCTTTAAAACTTTTCTGGATTGTAGATACCATAGAGGACTGATAGGTTTTTAAAGTTTCCTTTGATTCCTTAGAATCAATTCCAAGATCAGTCATAGCAGAGGTGTCTTGCCTGATGATCAGATCATAAAAGGCCTCCATTGTCTTGTCTGGTTTTGCAATCGCATTGGTTTGTCCGCATCCGGCAAGAGATAATAATAACAAGATACCTAATACACCGGACAGGATTTGTCTGTAAATCCTACGTTTCATACTCTTTATCCTTTCTGTTTATTTGTATATTTAATATTATATGGATTTTGCCAGATAAAGTCAATCATTGTCGAAAGCTGCTCAAAGGTATATAAGATTTGCGTTTGCGTAACAAAAAGTTGTGTGTTAAACTAAATAACCGAAAGATGAAAAGGAGTGTTTTGTATTTATGGCAAGTAAAACATATGATGCTAACAGTATTTCAGTTCTGGAAGGATTGGAAGCTGTCAGAAAACGTCCTGGAATGTATATCGGAAGTGTATCTACAAAGGGACTAAATCATTTAATATATGAAATCGTAGATAATTCAGTGGATGAATTTCTTGCAGGATATTGTAATGAGATCACAGTTTCATTAAATAATGATGGGACTGCAACGATCATAGATAATGGACGAGGAATTCCAGTTGGAATCAATGAAAGAACAGGAAAGACAGCAGTTGAGATGGTATTTACTATGCTGCATGCGGGTGGTAAGTTTGGAGATGGAGGATATAAGATATCAGGAGGCCTTCATGGAGTAGGTGCATCTGTGGTAAATGCATTATCTACATGGCTTACAGTGACTGTCAGACAAGGCGGAAAGATTTATCAGCAAAAGTATGAAAGAGGAAAAATCATAACACCGCTTGAAGTGATTGGAACATGTCGAAAGTCTGATACAGGAACAAAGGTACAGTTTCTTCCGGATCCAGAAATTTTTGATAAAACATATTTTAAAGCAGCGATGGTAAGAAACCGTTTGCATGAGACAGCATATCTGAATCCAAACCTTACGATTCATTATATTAACCAAAGAGAAGGTGAAGAAACCACAGTTGATTATCATGAGCCAGAGGGAATCTGTGCATATGTAAAAAAATTAAATGAAGGAAAGCAAATGCTTCATGAACCAGTTTATTTTAAACGTATGGTTGATGGAATTGAAGCAGAGGTGGCTTTTCA
>OKUL01000917.1_pt1 | contig 12060 bp, 9 predicted proteins | sample 1606631 | NCBI WGS metagenome assembly OKUL01 (sample SAMEA3882518, study PRJEB24775) | human gut metagenome | biome: human-associated habitat; feature: intestine environment; material: feces | place: Netherlands | collected 2009/2010 | reverse complement strand
TACAGGCTTTAAGACCAAGTTTACAATGATTATCAACCAGTATGCGAGAGAACTTGGCATCTTAAAGGATAAGGATGCGAATTTTACAGGTCTTGATGTAAGAAATGGTATGACAGCGATTGTTTCTGTAAAACATCCTGAGCCAAGATTTGAAGGACAAACGAAGACAAAACTTGATAATCCAGATGCAGCCAAAGCAGTTGGAGAGATTGCAGGAGAAGAACTTGTTTTATATTTTGATAAGAATTTAGATACATTAAAGAAAGTGTTGGCATGTGCAGAAAAATCTGCAAAGATTCGAAAAGCAGAAGAAAAAGCAAAGACGAATATGCTAGTGAAACAAAAGCTATCAATTGACAGTAATGGGAAATTGGCAAACTGTGAAAGCAGAAAAGCAGAGGAATGTGAAATCTTTATCGTTGAGGGAGATTCTGCAGGAGGTTCTGCAAAAACAGCAAGGAATAGAAAAACACAGGCAATTCTTCCAATCCGTGGAAAAATCTTAAATGTAGAAAAAGCAACGATGGATAAAGTACTTGCAAATGCAGAGATCAAGACAATGATCAATTCTTTTGGATGTGGATTTTCAGAAGGATATGGAAATGATTTTGATATTACAAAGCTTCGTTATCATAAGATCATTATTATGACAGATGCCGATGTGGATGGAGCACATATTGCCACGTTACTTTTAACATTTTTCTACCGTTTTATGCCGGAGCTTATTACACATGGACATGTATATCTTGCAACGCCTCCATTATATAAGGCAATGCCAAAAAAAGGAGAAGAAACATATCTTTATGATGATGTGGCACTTTCTAAATACCGTGCAAATCATAAAGGAAGCTTTACATTGCAAAGATATAAAGGCTTAGGTGAAATGGATGCACAGCAGTTGTGGGAAACAACATTGAATCCAGAGAGCCGTACTTTAAAACAGATTGAGATCGAAGATGCGAGAATGGCATCAGATGTAACTTCCATGCTTATGGGAAGTGATGTGCCGCCTCGCAGACAGTTTATTTACGAAAATGCAAATGATGCGATGCTTGATATATAAAAAGAAAGGAAAACATAAATAATGTCAGAACATATTATTAAAGCGGAATTTTCTGAGGTTATGCAAAAATCTTATATTGATTATGCCATGAGTGTTATCTGTGCAAGAGCATTGCCGGATGCAAGAGATGGTTTAAAGCCAGTACAAAGACGAGTGCTTTATTCTATGGATGAGTTAGGCCTCCGTTATGACAGACCACATAGAAAATCTGCTAGAATTGTTGGAGATACAATGGGTAAATATCATCCCCATGGAGACAGTTCGATTTACGAATCATTAGTCGTTATGTCACAGGATTTTAAAAAAGGAATTCCGCTAGTAGACGGACATGGTAATTTTGGTTCCATTGAAGGAGATGGAGCTGCGGCCATGCGATATACAGAGGCAAGACTTCAAAAGATTACACAGGAAGCTTATCTGGCGGATCTGGATAAGAATGTTGTTGATTTTGTATCCAACTTTGATGAGACAGAAAAAGAACCAGAAGTACTTCCAGTTAAGATACCGAATCTTTTGGTAAATGGTGCAGATGGAATTGCGGTAGGTATGACAACAAGTATTCCACCACATAATCTTAGTGAAGTAATTGATGCGGTGAAAGCCTATATGTGTAAGGAAAGTATTACGAATGAAGAATTAATGGAATATATTCAAGGACCGGATTTTCCAACAGGCGGTATTGTGATCAATAAAAAAGATCTTTTAAATATTTATTCTTCAGGAATCGGAAAGATAAAATTAAGAGGAAAAGTGACTTTGGAACCTGCAAAGAAACGAGGAGAAAAGGATAAACTTGTAATTTCAGAGATTCCATATACAATGATCGGGAATAACATATCTAAGTTTTTATCTGATATTGTATCACTGATTGAAAATAAAGTAACAACAGATATCTTAGATATTTCAAATGAATCATCAAAAGATGGAATCAGAATTGTTCTAGAACTGCGAAAAGGGGCAGACGTGGAACGCCTTAAAAATCTTTTATACAAAAAGACAAAGCTTGAAGATACATTTGGTGTTAATATGCTTGCAATCGTCAATGGACGGCCAGAGACATTGGATTTAAAAGGAATCATTGAAAATCATACACAGTTTCATTACGAAGTAACTAGAAGAAAATATAAAACGTTATTAAATAAATTATATGAACAGCGCGAGATCAAGGAAGGATTGATCAAGGCTTGCGATATGATAGATTTGATCATCGAGATCATTCGTGGAAGTAAAAATCAGAAAGAAGTTAAGGCATGTCTTACAAAAGGAGATGTTGGTAATATCAGATTTCAGTCATCTGATTCTATGATCGAAGCAACAAAACTTTCATTTACAGATAAACAAGCAAGTGCGATCCTTGATCTGAAATTATATCGTCTGATCGGTTTGGAAATTTTAATGCTTAAGGAAGAATATGAAGAAATTGTTACAAAGATCGCAGAATACGAAGATATTCTGGCTAATGAAAAATCATTAAAAAATGTAATACGAAAAGAATTAGACTTGATCAAAAAAGAATTTGGATCACAAAGAAAAACCATTGTTGAAGACGCAAAAGAGGCAGTTTATGTTGCAGCACCAATTAAAGAAGAGACCGTTTATTTTGTGATGGATCGCTTCGGTTATTCGAAAACAATGGATAAAGCAACATATCAGAGAAATAAGGATAATATTTTAAAAGAATATAAATTTATTGTGCCTTGCATGAACACAGACAAAATCTGTGTGTTTACCAATCTTGGACTGATGCATCAGATTAAAGTGCTTGATATTCCGGCAGGTAAGTTCCGCGATAAAGGTGTACCGATTGATAATCTTTGTAATTATGATAGTGCGAAAGAATATATTATACAAGTACTTGATGTCCAGACAATGATACATAGTACGTTGCTATTTGCAACTGCAAAGAGCATGTTAAAGGTAATGGATGGAGACTTATTAAATGCATCAAAAAGAACAGTACAGGCGACAAAACTATCCGAAGATGAACTGGTTGCTGTAATTGTGGCAGATTGGAGTGAAGAATCTGAGGATAAAGTTGTTTTACAGACAAAAGATGGAGTATTTTTAAAATTTCCATATGCAGAAATTCCGAAGAAGAAAAAAAGTGCACTTGGTGTGCGAGGAATGAAATTATCTAAAGATGATCTTATCACGAATGTATATGTTATGGATGCACAAAATATAAGTTCCATTATGTATAAGGAAAAAGAACTCGAATTTAACAGATTAAAATTGTCAAAACGAGATACGAAAGGAACTAAGGTCCGCAGATAAAACAGAAAGGAAATGTTATGAAAGTTGATTTGATCATACCGACTTATAAACCTGGAGAAAAATTCAAGAAATCATTAAAACGACTTGCACAGCAGACAAGAAAACCAGACAGGATCATTTTGATTAATACAGAAGCACAATATTTTGATGAGGAGATGATACGTCCATATGACAATGTGGAAGTGCATCATATTAAAAAAGAAAACTTTGACCATGGGGCAACAAGAGATTATGGAGCCTCACTTGCAGAAGATGCAGATATTTTAATGTTTATGACAGATGATGCAATTCCAAAAGATAAATATCTAGTAGAGAATTTGATAAAGGCGTTTAATGATCCAAAAGTTTCAGCAGCATATGGAAGGCAGATGGCAGATCCAAAGAAAAATTATATCGAATATTATACAAGAATCTTTAATTACCCAGAAGAAAGCAGGATTAAGAGGAGAGAAGATCTTGATACGCTGGGAATCAAAACTTTTTTTTGCTCTAATGTATGCAGTGCTTATAGAAAGACAGATTATGATGCAATGGGAGGTTTTGAACACAAAACAATTTTTAATGAAGATATGATCATGGCCTCTAAACTGATCGAAGATGGAAAAGCTGTTGCCTATCAGGCCGATGCAAGAGTCTGGCATTGGCATGATTATAAAGCAATGCAGCAGCTTCATCGTAATTTTGATCTTGCTGTATCACAGGTGGATCATGGAGGTTTGTTCTTGAAAGTAAAATCTGAATCTGAGGGAGTTAAAATGGTTATTTCAACGATCAGACATTTGATAACTAAAGGAAAAATTTATCTGATTCCGAAATATGTGATTGATTCTGGATTCAAACTGATTGGTTATAAGCTTGGAAGAAACTATAAAAAGCTTCCGAGATGGATGATCTTAAAACTTACAATGAATAAGACGTACTGGAATTTTAACGAAAACTTAATAAAATAATCTACAGTTTTTATTGATTCTATGATATAATGAGTAACCGAAAGCAGTCAATTGCGAGGAGGACACGAATGAAGATTAGAAAGTTTAAGATTATCCTGAGTATTTTTCTGATAATCGGAATTGTCGTTGGAGGAATGCTTGGATATTATGATGCACGATTAGAAGCATCTGTGAATCAGGGAAAATCATTAAATTCGGTTGATGTTGGAGATAATCTTACGTTTAACAAAGATGTTGTGAATATTTTACTTGTAGGATCTGACCATGGTGCTATTAAGGGAGATCATGGACGTTCAGACAGTATTATGATCGCTACTGTGAATTTTAAGAGCAAAGAATTAAAACTTACATCATTGATGAGAGATATGTATGTTGAGATTCCAGGTCATGGACACAACAAACTCAATGCGGCATATGCATTTGGAGGAGTCGAGTTATTGTATAAGACGATCGCGAAGAATTTTGGAATTAAGATTGATAATTATTGTGTTGTTGATTTCTCAACATTTGAGAAAGTTATCAATAAAGTTGGCGGAATTGAGATTTCATTAGAAGAGAAAGAAGCAAAATACTTAAATACAACAAACTATATTTCAAAGAAGAAATATCGTAATGTGAAAGTTGGTAAACAGACATTAAATGGAAATCAGGCATTAGGTTATGCCAGAGTACGTTATGTTGTATCTAAGAAATACGGAGATGGAGATTTTGGAAGAACGGGTCGTCAGAGAGCAGTTCTTCAGGCAGCTTTGAATAAAGTATTACAGCAGAGCCCAACAACAATTGCAGATATTGCGCTTGAAGCATTAAAAGATGTGTCAACAGATATGAATGCAAGCTATTTAAAAACACTTGTATTAAAAGTTGTGAAAATGGGAACAACGGAGATCGATCAGATGAGGGTCCCAGTGGAAGGCACTTATAAGATGGGACGTGCACAGAGTAATATGTTTGTATTCTTTACAAACTTTAAAGCAAACAAAGCAGCCCTTAAATATTTCTTGTTTGATAAAGGAACAGAAAAAGACTGGGCAAAAGAATATGGTGGAACTTCAAATGTAGAAATGTTTGGATATGGAAGTGCATCTTCTGATTCAACATCCAGTACGTCAAGTACAAGTAGTTATCGTTCAAATTATAATATTGATACAAGTGACTACACAACAAGAAGTACAAGAAGATCAACTTATGCAACAGAGAGCAAAAGTACTTATCATCGAAGTACAGAAAGTACAACTTCAGAACCTTCGACATCAAGGGTTACTACAGCAGAGCATCATACTACAGTTGCAACAGAGTCGAAACCTGCAGGTGAAGAAGAATAAATTAAAAGCAATTAAAATGAAAATGTGTCAAGAAAGAATGGTGGTTAGAGCTACATTCTTCCTTGACACATATTTGTATAATTGGTAGAATAAAAAAAGTTACCAATACCCTGTAATATACCATTACGGTGATGGAATAAGAAAAGGAAAGGAAATAAAAGATATGCGACAGATTGTTCTTTCTATTTTAGTAGAGAATACTCCCGGAGTATTAAGCCGAATTTCTGGTTTATTTACAAGAAGAGGGTATAATATAGACAGTATCACAGCATGCACAACACAGGATCAGAAGTTTTCAAGAATTACGATTGCGGTTAGTGGTGATGATATGATTTTAAAACAGATCAAGAATCAACTTTCCAAGCTGGAAGATGTCGTAAAGATTTTTGAACTGGAGAATAGCAAGTCTGTTTGCAGAGAATTGATTCTTGCGAAGGTTCGTGCAAATAAGGCAGTGAAACAGGAAGTTGTCACGATCGCAGATATTTTCAGAGCAAAAGTTGTGGATGTATCTAAAGATAACTTGATGATCGAGTTAACGGGTAATGTGAATAAAATTGAAGCATTTATCAATTTGATCAGTGATTTTGAAGTGATTGAACTTGTGAGAACAGGAATCACTGGTTTATCAAGAGGGGAAGACAATTCCCACGTATTTTAATTTACAAGTAATGGGTCATGACCCTTACTATATAAGCCAAAAAATGGAGGAATGAAAAATGGCAAAGATTTATTATCAAGAAGACTGTAACTTATCACTGTTAGATGGAAAAACCATCGCTATTATCGGTTACGGAAGTCAGGGACATGCACATGCCCTTAACTTAAAAGAGTCTGGATGCAATGTTATCATCGGTCTTTATGAAGGAAGCAAATCTTGGAAGAGAGCAGAAGAACAGGGATTTGAAGTGTTCACATCTGCAGAAGCTGCCAAGAAAGCTGATATCATCATGATTCTGATCAACGATGAAAAACAGGCTAAATTATACAAAGAAAGCATCGAACCAAACTTAGAGCCAGGAAACATGTTAATGTTCGCTCATGGTTTCAATATTCATTTCGGATGCATCACACCTCCAAAAGATGTAGATGTAACTATGATCGCCCCTAAAGCACCAGGACATACAGTAAGAAGCGAATATCAGGCAGGAAAAGGAACTCCTTGCTTAGTAGCTGTTGAACAGGATGCTACAGGTAAAGCATTAGACTTAGCACTTGCTTATTCTTTAGGAATTGGTGGAGCAAGAGCTGGTGTTCTTGAAACAACATTTAGAACAGAAACAGAAACAGACCTTTTTGGAGAACAGGCAGTACTTTGCGGTGGTGTTTGTGCATTAATGCAGGCTGGTTTCGAAACATTAGTAGAAGCTGGATATGACCCAAGAAACGCTTACTTCGAATGTATCCATGAAATGAAACTGATCGTAGACTTAATCTATCAGTCAGGATTCGAAGGAATGAGATATTCTATCTCTAACACAGCTGAATATGGTGATTACATCACAGGACCAAAAATTGTCACAGAAGATACTAAGAAAGCTATGAAACAGATTCTTACAGATATTCAGGACGGAACATTCGCTAAAGACTTCTTATTAGATATGTCTGATGCTGGATCTCAGGTTCACTTCAAAGCTATGAGAAAATTAGCTTCTGAACATCAGTCTGAAGTAGTCGGAAAAGAAATCCGTAGCTTATATAGCTGGAGTAATGAAGATAAATTAATCAACAACTAGATTTTGTTTATCTTACATAAGAATATAAAAGATCAGAGATTTTAGATTTCTGATCTTTTTCTTTTATAAAATTATATAGACAGTTATGTGTCGGGAAGGAAGAAGATTAATGAAATTTGTGATTCAAAGAGTAAAAGAAGCATCTGTAAAAGTAGATGGTGAATATACTGGAAAGATAAAAAATGGGTATCTGGTTTTGATCGGAGTCGGCCACGAAGATACAAAAGAAGAAGCAGATAAATATATTAGAAAAATGATCAATTTACGCATTTTCGAAGATGAGAATGGGAAAACAAACCTTTCTCTAAAAGATGTAGGAGGAGAGTTGCTATTGGTATCTCAGTTTACACTCTATGCAAGTTGTAATAAAGGAAACCGTCCTAGTTTTACACAAGCTGGAAATCCTCAAAAAGCGGAGCAGTTATATGAATATATCATTGGTGAATGTAAAAAAGAAATAGATATCGTGCAGACAGGAGTATTTGGGGCACATATGGAAGTTTCTTTGATAAATGATGGTCCATTTACGGTTGTTCTTGAAGATTTGTAGTGGTAAAATAAATATAACAAATGATTATATTTTTTAAGAAAGGATGATGACGTTATGGATTTGACAAATGGAATTAAAAAGGCATTTTTGGCAAGTGTAGGTGCAGTGGCTACAACGGCTGAAGTTACAAAAGACATCGTTGAGAAAATGATCGAAAAAGGCGAACAGACCGTAGAGCAGGGAAAAGTTCTGAATCAGGAACTTAAGCATAATGCAAAAAAGAAAGTAAAAGAACATGTTTCTGTAGAAGTCACAAAAAAATACGATGATGCGTTTGAATGCGTTGATGAGATGTCAGCAGAAGATCTTGAGTTGTTAAAAGAACGAATTGCAAAGGCAGAAGCACTTCAGGAAGAAAAACAGGAAATGGAAAGTGAAGAATCTGAAACAATGGATTTTGGGGAAGAATCAATCAATTCAGAAGCAGCAGAAGATCTGGAATGATTAAAAAGAGGTTTTTATGAAACAGGAAACAGGGAGACTAAAGGAGATTCTTCATGTATTAAAAGAACATAAAGTGACACAAGGGATTGATCCAGTTAAATTATGTGGAATTTTAGAAGATCTTGGGCCGACGTATGTAAAGCTTGGACAGATTATGTCAATGCGTTCAGATATACTGCCAGAGCGTTACTGTAAAGAACTTGCAAGACTTCGCACGGATGTAAAGCCAATGGATTTTAATACTGTATGGGGGATTCTTAAGAAAGAACTTCATAAAGAACCAAATGAGATTTTTCAGAAGATTAACAAAGAACCAATCGGATGTGCATCAATTGCACAGGTTCATAAAGCTGTGTTGAAAGATAAAAAGAAAGTTGTATTAAAGATTCAGAGGCCAAATATCAAGCAGATAATGGAAGAAGATCTTACATTACTTAAGAAGGCCTCTGGATTTTTAAATTTTGCAACAGGAACAGGAGATCTCATTGACTTTAGGAAAGTGATCGATGAACTTTGGGAGACTTCCAAGGAAGAGATGGACTTTATTAAGGAAGCACAGCATCTAGAACGATTTTATAAGAATCAGGAAGATGTCAGATATGTAACCTGCCCGAAAGTATATAAAGAATATTCGAATCGTCATCTTCTTGTTATGAGTTATATAGATGGAATACAGATCGATCATATTAAAGAATTGGACGAAGAAGGATATGATCGTTATGAAATCGGACAGAAAACAGCACAGAACTATTGCAAGCAGATTCTTTCAGATGGATTTTTTCATGCAGATCCACATCCAGGGAATCTATGGATCAGTGAAGGGCAGATCGTATGGCTTGATCTTGGAATGGCAGGAAACTTATCAGAACATTATCGTGCAATCATGAAACGTGCGATTACAGCGATCTTAAAGAATGACATCTATGAGCTTAAGAATGCATTTTTATCATTTGGCAAAGCAACACAGAAGATAGATCATGCTAGTTTATATACAGATCTTGATGATATGGTCGGCAAGTACATGAACATGGATTTTGGAACCATGGATCTTGGCGAGTTGATGGAAGATGCACTGGACTTGCTGAAGAAACATAAGATAGCAATCGATTCAGACATTACGTTATTAGCAAGAAGTATGGTAACGATGGAAGGAACCTTAAAACTTTGTTCACCACAAGTAAATATGATCAAGATTTTGACATCATATATGTCTGCGAACATGATAAATGAGATTGATCCTAAGAGAGAAGTAAAACACGCATTAAGAGATATTTATGGATCATCTAAAAAATCTTTGGAGATTCCAGCACAGATATCAGATCTATTGAATATCACGAAGAATGGACAAGTAAGGATTAATCTTGAGTCATCACAGATGGATGAAGTAAGACGTGATATGAAAAAAGGAATGGATCATTTGATTCTTACATTGATCGTTATGGCGCTATGGTTTAGCTCTGCTTTACTATGTTTAAGTGATGTTACTCCAAGAATTGATGGAATGCCATATATTAGTGTGGCTGGTTTTATTACGGGATTAGTTATTGTTATTTATTTGCTGATTAAAATGATCATACAAAAAGGAAGACATAGGAAATGATAACACAGATGGGAAACATAAAGATTGAGATTCAGCGTAGAAAAATTAAAAATATGAATATTTATATCAAACCTCCGAAGGGAGATGTTCTTGTCACTGTACCGATGAGAATCTCTGATGAAGAGGTTTTTCGATTCCTTAAGAAGAAAGAACAATGGATTTTGAAAAATCATGAAAAAATGAAGAATCAAAAAACATTTCAACAAAAGGAGATTTCGATAGAACAGCGAAAGTGGCTGGAAAATAAGATTATAGAATATGCAATGAAATGGGAACCTGTAATGGGAGTTCATTGCACTGGTTTTATGATCCGGAATATGAAAACCAGATGGGGAAGCTGCAGCATTCACAGTAAAAAGATTCGAATAAATCTTCAGTTGGCAGCAAAACCAGAAGAATGTATAGAGTATGTGTTAGTTCATGAATTATGTCATTTGCTAGAGCCAAGTCATAATGAGAGATTTTATTATTTTATGGCTTTATACCTTCCTGACTGGGAAAATCGGAAGAAAAAGCTCAACGTTTGATTGTGAAGAAAGTGCTAAAAACGAATTTTTATCTTACATTTTTTGAAATTTTGCGTTATGATAAAATGTAAAGCTCAAAAGAAGGAGATAAGATGATAACGAATGATGAATAAAGAGATAACAAAACCAAACGAACAGAATATACTAGTTGGAATCGACGTTGGGTCTACGACAACGAAAATAGTAGCGCTTGATGCTGATCATGATCATCAGCTGTTATTTTCTGATTATGCAAGACATCATGCAAATCAGATTGCTAGTGTGATCAAAAGTATTAAAGAGTTTTGCAGTCATATAAAACAAAAAAAGATCAGATTGTGTCTGACAGGTTCTGGAGCAAAACCAGTTTCTTCTATTTTGAAAGTACCATTTGTACAGGAAGTTGCTGCGAATGCGATTGCTTTGCAGGATAAATTTCAGAAAGTAGGAACGGCAATTGAATTAGGTGGACAGGATGCGAAGATGATCTTTTTTAAAGATTCTGAAAATGGACAGCCACAGAGTGTTGCAGATATGCGAATGAATGGAAGCTGTGCAGGTGGAACGGGAGCATTTATTGATGAGATTGCATCTGTATTAAAAGTTCCAGTGGAACATTTTAATGAATTAGCGCAAAAAGGAACACATCTTTATGATATTTCAGGAAGATGTGGTGTTTACGCAAAAACAGATATTCAGCCACTGTTAAATCAAGGTGTAGCCAAGGAGGATCTTGCATTGTCAGCATTTCATGCAATCGCAAAGCAGACGATTGGAGGACTTGCACAAGGTCTTGAGATCAAAAAACCTGTTGCATTTGAAGGTGGACCATTAACTTTCCATCCGACATTGGTAAAAGTGTTTGCAGAACGTCTGGAACTTAAGAAAGAAGAAATCCTTTGTCCAGAGCATTCAGAATTAATGATCGCATATGGAGCAGCACTGTCTTTGGAGAAGATGTTCTCAGACAGTAAGGCAAAAGATGTTGATAAACTTTTAGAAACTTTAGAAAGTGCACAGAGAAATAATGCACACATATCAGGAGAAGCTGCGGTACCGTTTTTTGCGTCCAAAGAAGAAAAAGAAAAATTTAAAAAAGCACATCAGAAGAAAAAGGTAACATGGAAGCGGCCTAAAAAAGGTGAAACAGTAAGATGTTTCCTTGGAATTGATGCTGGAAGTACAACAACCAAGTTTGTATTGCTTGATGAACAGGAAGAAATTCTTGATTCTTTTTATGCCCCGAATGAAGGAGATCCACTAAAAGTTGCTAAAGATGCACTGATTTGTTTAAGAAAACGATATGAAGATGTAGGAGCGAAACTTGAGATCCTTTCCGCTGGAACAACAGGATATGGGGAAATGCTGTTTTCCAAAGCGTTTGAAATTCCATGCCACACAGTAGAAACAGTTGCCCATGCAAGAGCTTCTGAGAAATATGTAAAAGATGCCTCTTTTATTCTGGATATTGGCGGACAGGATATGAAGGCAATCTGGCTGGAAGATGGAGTTATTACAAATATCCTGCTAAATGAAGCATGTTCTTCCGGATGTGGATCCTTCCTTGAAAACTTTGCTTCATCTTTACATATTCAAACAAAAGAAATCGCAG
>OKUL01000914.1_pt1 | contig 12113 bp, 8 predicted proteins | sample 1606631 | NCBI WGS metagenome assembly OKUL01 (sample SAMEA3882518, study PRJEB24775) | human gut metagenome | biome: human-associated habitat; feature: intestine environment; material: feces | place: Netherlands | collected 2009/2010 | reverse complement strand
CGGCCGCACCGGCAAGCTCTACGGCTATATGCACTACGGCGTCCAGCCCGACATCGTCTCCACGGCCAAGGGGCTCGGCGGCGGGCTGCCGCTGGGCGCAACGCTGCTCGGCGAGAAGGTGCAGAACGTGCTCACCCCCGGCAGCCACGGCTCTACCTTCGGCGGCAACCCCGTCTGCTGCGCCGGCGCGCTGAGCATTCTGCACCGGCTCGACGGCCCGCTGCTGCAGTCCGTACAGGAAAAGTCCGACTTCATCGTCGACACGCTCACCGGCGCGCCGGGCGTCAAGAGCGTCACGGGGCTCGGCCTAATGCTCGGCGTGGAGACCGTGCGCCCGGTCGCAGACGTCATCTGCGCCTGCGCAGAGCAGGGCGTGCTCGTCATCTCGGCGAAAAACAAGGTGCGCCTGCTGCCGGCGCTCAACATCCCCATGGCGCAGCTCGAGCAGGCGGTCAGCGTGCTCAAAGACGTCTGCGCCGGAGAATAAGGAGGAACACCGTCATGAATCTCAAAGGCAACGATTTTCTCAAGCTGCTCGACTACACCCCCGAGCAGATCGACTATCTGCTCCGGCTCGCCGCCCAGCTCAAGGCAGAGAAAAAGGCCGGCATCCCGCACCGCCTGTGCGAGGGCAAAAACGTCGCGCTCATCTTTGAAAAGACGAGCACGCGCACGCGCAGCAGCTTCGAGGTCGCGGCGCACGATCTGGGCATGGGCAGCACGTATCTCGACTCCACCGGTTCGCAGATCGGCAAGAAGGAGAGCATCGCCGACACGGCGCGCGTGCTCTCGGGCATGTTCGACGGCATCGAGTACCGCGGCTTCGGCCAGTGCATCGTCGAGGAACTGGCGCAGTACGCCTCCGTCCCGGTCTGGAACGGTCTGACGGACGAGTTCCACCCGACGCAGATCCTCGCGGACTTCCTGACCATCCGGGAGCATTTCGGCTCACTGGAGAACATCCACCTCGTCTACATGGGCGATGCGCGCTTCAACATGGGCAACTCCCTCATGGTCGGCTGCGCGAAGATGGGCATGCACTTCACGGCCTGCGCGCCCGAGGGCTACTTCCCCGATGCGCAGCTCGTCGCCGCGTGTCAGGCCATCGCGGCGCAGACGGGCGCGGTGCTCGACTTTATCTCCGACCCCGCCGCGGCCGTGCAGGGCGCGAACGTGGTCTACACCGACATCTGGGTCTCCATGGGCGAGCCGGAGAGCGTCTGGGCCGAGCGCATTGCGGCGCTCGCACCGTATCAGGTCAACGCGGCGCTCATGGCCAAGGCCGACCCCAACGCCATCTTCATGCACTGCCTGCCGGCGTATCACGACAAAAAGACCGCCGTCGGCAGCGAGATGTGCACGCGCTTCGGCCGCGAGGCTATGGAGGTCACGGACGACGTGTTTGAAAGCGCGCAGTCGGTCGTGTTTCAGGAGGCGGAAAACCGCATGCACACCATCAAGGCCGTCATGGCGGCGACGCTTGCGGAGATCGAGCTATGAAGCGCTATCTCGTACTTGAAAACGGCGAGGTCTTTGCAGGCCTCGCCCTCGGCGCACCATGCGGCACGGTGGGCGAGCTGGTGTTCACCACCGGCATGAACGGCTACATCGAGACGCTCACCGACCCCAGCTACTGCGGCCAGATCGTGCTGCAGACGTTCCCGCTCATCGGCAACTACGGCATCATCCCGGCCGATTTTGAGGGCAAGTGCTGCGTGCGCGGCTATGTCGTGCGCGAGCAGTGCCAAACGCCGTCGAACTTCCGGTGCGAGGAAACGCTCGACGCATTTTTGAAAGCCAACAACATCCCCGGCATCGCCGGCATCGACACCCGCGCCGTCACGCGCATCCTGCGCGAGGCCGGCACGATGAACGCTGCCATCTGCGACACGGTGCCGGACGATCTCGCGCCCCTGCGCGCCTACCGCATCACGGACCCCGTGCCGCAGGTGACAACGCCGGAGCCCTACACCCTCCAGCCGGAGGGGAGCGTGCTGCACCGCGTGGCGCTCATCGACTACGGCGCCAAGCGCAACATCGCGCGCGAGCTCTGTAAGCGCGGCTGCGCCGTGACGGTGCTGCCCTGCTCGGCCAGGGCGGAGGAGATCCTCGCCGCCGGATATGACGGCGTCATGCTCTCCAACGGCCCCGGCGACCCGACGGACAATGTCGACCAGATCGCGCAGATCGCCAAGCTCTTCGGCCGCATCCCGATGTTCGGCATCTGCCTCGGCCACCAGCTCATGGCGCTGGCGCAGGGCGGCAGCACCGTGAAGCTCAAATACGGCCACCGCGGCGTGAACCAGCCGGCGCGCGACGTGTGCGGCACGCGCACGTTCCTCACCAGCCAGAACCACGGCTACGCCGTCGTGCCCGAGAGCGTGAAGACCGGCGTCATCCGCTACATCAACGCCAACGACGGCACGTGCGAGGGCGTGGACTACCCCGACCTGCGGGCCTTTTCCGTGCAGTTTCACCCCGAGGCGTGCTCGGGCCCGCACGATACGGCCTTTCTCTTTGACCGATTCTGTGACCTGATGGGAGGTGCGCACCATGCCGATTGATTCCAGCATCCGCAAAGTCATGGTCATCGGCTCCGGCCCGATCGTGATCGGTCAGGCGGCGGAGTTTGACTATGCCGGCGCGCAGGCGTGCCGCGTGCTGCACGACGCGGGCGTGAACGTCGTGCTCGTCAACTCCAACCCCGCGACGATCATGACCGACAAGGCCCTCGCGGATGAGATTTATCTTGAGCCGCTCACGCTGACCTCCGTCAAGCGCATCATTGAAAAGGAGCAGCCAGACAGTCTTCTCGCCGGTCTCGGCGGCCAGACGGGCCTGACGCTGGCGATGGAGCTCGACAAGGAGGGCTTTTTGCAGCAGCACAACGTCCGCCTCATCGGCACGAACGCCAAAGCCATCGACAAGGCCGAGGACCGCGAGCTCTTCAAGGAGACCATGGCCGCCATCGGCGAGCCGACCATCCCCTCCGGCATCGCCAACACCGTGGCGGAGGCGCTCACCGTAGCAGACCGCATCGGCTACCCCGTCATCATCCGCCCGGCGTTCACGCTCGGCGGCGCGGGCGGCGGCGTGGCCTACAGCCCGGAGGAACTCACCGTCGCTGCGCAGACCGGCCTCGATGCGTCCCCGATCACGCAGATCCTTGTCGAGCGCTACATCTACGGCTGGAAAGAGATCGAGTTTGAGACCATGCGCGACGGCGTGGGCAACGTCATCGCCGTGTGCAGCATGGAAAACTTCGACCCCGTCGGCGTGCACACCGGCGACAGCATCGTCGTCGCCCCGGCGCTGACGCTCTCGGACAAGGAGTTTCAGATGCTGCGCAGCGCGGCGCTGAACATCATCTCCGCGCTCGATATCGTCGGCGGCTGCAACTGCCAGTTCGCGCTCAACCCCGACAGCTTTGAGTACGCCGTCATCGAGGTCAACCCCCGCGTGTCGCGCTCGTCGGCGCTCGCGTCGAAGGCGACCGGCTACCCGATCGCCAAGATCACAACGAAGATCGCCCTCGGCTACACGCTCGATGAAATTCAAAACGACATCACCGGCAAGACCTGCGCCTGCTTCGAGCCCGCGCTGGACTACGTCGTCGTGAAGTTCCCCAAGTGGCCGTTTGACAAGTTCGTCGGCGCGTCCCGCCGCCTCGGCACGCAGATGAAGGCCACCGGCGAGGTCATGGCCATCGGCACGAACTTTGAAAGCGCGCTGCTCAAGGCCGTGCGCGGCGCCGAGATCCATCTCGACACGCTGCACGCCAAACCGCTGTCTGACCGCCCGGTGCGCGACCGGCTCGCCGACTGCGACGATCACCGCCTGTTCACCGTCTTTGAGGCGCTGTGCAGCGGCGTGTCCATCGACGAGATCCACGACATCACCCGCATCGACCGCTGGTTTTTGTCCCGGCTGCAAAACCTCGTGGACTACGAGGCGAGCATTCAAAACGGCCTGACGCCGGAGCTTTATCAGCGCGGCAAGTACCTCGGCTATCCGGACGCGGCGCTGCGCCGCCTGTCCGGCAGCGAGACGCTGCCCGCCTTCCGCGCGGGCTACAAGATGGTCGACACCTGCGCCGCCGAATTTGACGCGCAGACGCCGTATTTCTACGCCAGCGCGGACGCGCGCTGCGAGGCGCGCACCTTCCCGCGCAGCGGCAAGCCCGTCGTCATGGTGCTCGGCTCCGGGCCGATCCGCATCGGCCAGGGCATCGAGTTTGACTATTCGTCCGTCCACTGCGTGTGGACGCTCAAGGCCATGGGCTATGACGTCGTCATCGTCAACAACAACCCCGAGACCGTCTCCACGGACTACGACACCGCCGACCGGCTGTATTTCGAGCCGCTCACGGCTGAGGACGTGCTGCAGATCATCGACGTGGAGCAGCCCGTCGGCGTCGTGGTCGCCTTCGGCGGCCAGACCGCCATCGCGCTCACGCAGACGCTCGACCGCCACGGCATCCGCATCCTCGGCACCTCGGCCGAGGGCATTGACATCGCCGAGGACCGCGAGCGGTTTGATGCCCTGCTCGAGCAGTTTCACATCTCGCGCCCGAAGGGCATGGGCGTGCAGACGCTGCCCGAGGCCCTGCACGCCGCGCAGACGCTCGGCTACCCCGTGCTGCTGCGCCCGTCGTACGTCATCGGCGGCCAGAACATGAAGATCGTCCACGACGATGCCGAGGTCACGACGTACATGCAGCGCATCCTCGCGCAGGGCATCGACAACCCCGTGCTCGTGGACAAGTACATGATGGGCACGGAGCTGGAGGTGGACGTCATCTCCGACGGCACGGACGTGCTCATTCCCGGCATCATGGAGCACATCGAGCGCGCCGGCGTGCACAGCGGCGACTCCATCGCCGTCTACCCGCCGTACAACCTCAACGACATGATGACAGACAAGATCGTCGACAGCTCGCGCAAGCTCGCCCTCGCGCTCGGCACGAAGGGGCTTGTGAACATCCAGTACCTCATCTGGGAAAACGAGCTCTACGTCATCGAGGTCAACCCCCGCGCCTCGCGCACCGTGCCGTACATCAGCAAGGTCACGGGCGTGCCGATGGTGGACGTGGCATCGCGCGTCATGCTCGGCGCGCCGCTGGCTGGCCTCGGCTACGGCACCGGCCTGCACCCCATCCCGCCGTATTACGCGGTCAAGGTGCCGGTGTTCTCGTTTGAAAAGCTCGGCGACGTCAACGCCTACCTTGGCCCGGAGATGAAGTCCACGGGCGAGGTGCTCGGCCTCGGCAAGACGATGCAGGAGGCGCTGTTCAAGGGCCTGACCTCGGCCGGCATGGTCGTCGGCCAGCACCCGGACGGCCGCCACGGCGTGTTCGTGAGCGTGGACACGCACGACCTCGGCGAGATCGTGTCACTGGCCAAGAAGCTCGACGACCTGCACTTCGCCCTCTACGCGACCGAGGAGACCGCCGCCGCCATCGCGCGCCTCGGCATCGACGTCGTGACCGTCGACGGCATCCGCGAGAGCGACCACGCCTTCGCCCTGCTCGAGAGCGGCTGCATCGACTACATCGTCTACACCGGCGCGCTCAAGGACGCGACCATGGACGATTACATCGCCCTGCACCGCCGCGCGCTGCAGCTCGGCATCCCGTGCTTCACCTCGCTCGACACGGCCAACGCCCTGGCGGACATCATCGCCAGCCGCTACAACGAGCGCAACACCGAGCTCGTGGACATCAACCACATGCGCACCGAGCGCCAGAGCCTGAAGTTTGCGAAAATGCAGGCCACCGGCGACGACTATATCTACGTCGAGAACTTTGACGGACACATCACCTGCCCCGAGTCGCTGTGCATCCCGCTCTGCTCGCGCCACCGCGGCATCGGCGGCTACGGCATCGTGCTCATCGAGCACAGCGACGTGGCCGACGCGAAAATGCGCGTCTTCAACCGCGACGGCAGCGCCGGCGGCATGGGCGGCAACGCCATCCGCTGCGTGGCCAAGTACCTGTACGACAACGGCATCGTGCCGCGCGCCGATCTCACCATTGAGGCCGGCGGCCAGGTGCACCAGCTGCACCTCTACACGCGCTTCGGCACGGTCGGCCTCGTGACGGTCGACATGGGCAAGCCCGCGTTTGAGCCCGCTAACGTGCCCGTGACGCTCGAGGGCGAGCGCGTGATCGACCGGCCGGTGACGATCGCCGGCGGGGAGTACCGCATCACGTGCCTCTCGATGGGCAACCCCCACTGCGTCGTCTTTGCCGACCGCGTGGATGAGGTGGACGTCGCGCACCTCGGCCCGCAGTTTGAGCACGCGGACCTCTTCCCCGCGCGCACGAACACGGAGTTCATCCGCGTCGTCAACCGCACGACGATCAAAATGCGCGTCTGGGAGCGCGGCAACGGCGAGACCCGCGCCTGCGGCACCGGCGCGTGCGCGGCCGTGGTGGCCGCCACGGAAAACGGCCTGTGCCCGAAGGGCGAACCCATCACCGTCAAGGTCAGCGGCGGCGACCTGATCGTCACCTATGACGACGACGGCGTGCGTCTGACCGGCAACGCCGAGCTCGCCTTCACCGGCGTGACCACGTACTGAGACCTCAAAAGCAAAAAATCACCCGCATCCGACCCGGATGCGGGTGATTTTTTCTGCCGGCCGCTCAGCCGCGCATGGCGGCGGCGAAGGCGTCGATGCGCGCGATGTCGAGTTTCGGCTCGGCATACTGCGCGCGGTACTGCGGCGATGTCATCAGCGCGCCGAAAAGCTGCTTGTAGACATAGCTCATCTTCTCGTACTGCATCTTGCCGCCAAGGATGTCCTTCGCGGCCGCGTGCGCAAGCAGCTCCGGCGAGAAGAAGTGCTCCAGATACCCCTCCGTGCCGGGCGTGGTGTAGCAGCACAGGTACACCCCGAGGCGCTTGCCCATGAGCGTCTTTTCGTTCCGGCGCAGGAAATGCCGGATGTGCTTATCGAGCTTGAACATGTACACGCAGCTGCCGATGATGACCGTGTCGTACCCGTCGAGCGTGATGCCGCGCTCGCGGATGTTGCGCACCGTCACATCGCCGCCGACGGCACTTTTGAGCATATAGGCGATCTCCTCCGTCGCGCCGTAGCGCGAGGCGAACAGGATCAGCGTTTTCATGCAGTGACCTCCTTTGTCCGCCCTGCCGGGCGGCCCCTTCTTTATGTAAGAGTATAGGAAGCCGCCGCGCCGCTGTCAAGCGCTGCGCGCGATTTTTTTACCCGACCGGCACGGGCTCGCCCTGTTTCGGCGCCGGCTCTCTGCGCCGCGCCTTGGGGATGTTGATGGTGAGAATGAGCGCGTCATCCGTCTCCTGCCGCTGCATACCGGCGTCGATGCCGCCCTGCTTCATGAGGTCGAGACTGTGGGCGATCGTGTTGAGAAACACACGCACGTCCTTGAGGATGAAGGTCTTCTGCCGCTCGCTCTCGGGCGCGGCTTTGGCCTCGAGCAGGCGGTCGATGTAGGCGTCCGTCGCGGCGACGTTCAGGTCGCGGCTGAGGATATAGGCCAGCGCCTCGCGCTGCTCGTCCGGCGTCTCAAGGCGCAGCAGCGCGCGGCCGTGCCGCTCGGTGAGTCCGGCGTTGCGCATGGCGTTGAGCACATCCTCCGGCAGACGCAGCAGGCGGAGCTTGTTCGCCACGGCCGACTGCGACTTGCCCAGCCGCCGCGCGCACTCCTCCTGACTGAGACCGAAGAGCCGGATGAGCTGCGCGATGCCGCGCGATTCCTCAAGGAAATCGAGGTCGTTGCGCTGGAGGTTTTCCACCAGCGCAATGAAGCTCGCCTCCTCCAGATCGAGCTCCATGACGATGCACGGCACCTCACTGAGCCCCGCCATGCGCGCGGCGCGCAGGCGGCGCTCACCGGCCACGAGCTCATATCCGTCCGGACGCGGGCGCACGGTCAGCGGGCTGAGCACGCCGTACTCGGCGATGCTGCGCGAGAGCTCCTCGAGCTGCGCCGGGGAAAAATTCTGCCGCGGCTGGACCGCGCTCGGCGCGATCGCGTCCACCGCCAGATACACGATGCCGCCGCGCTGCGCGCGGCCGGAATGGTTGGAAAACTGCATAGCAAACCCTCCATATCTTGTGTTTTACAGCATAAAAATAGACCATATATTGCGCAAAACACGGCGAATTCGGGCGCGCGCCGAAAAAAAGGGGGCGGATCGGGATCGATCCGCCCAAAACAGGGTCATGGGATAAAGATATGAGCCGTGGCTTCCAAGGTGCGGAAGTCAATTGGATAAGCTGTATTGTTATTGTAGCGCCGGGCGCGGAAAATGTAAAGAGCGAACGGTGTCGGTCGGGCACCTGTTTTGTCGGCGGCGGAATCTTTTTTCCCGCGCCGGGGCATACTGTCCGGGAATACACGGAAAAGGAGATGGAAGCATATGCAGGTGATCGACCGCATCGCGCTGATCCTCACGATCGTCGGCGGGCTCAACTGGGGCAGCATCGGCCTGTTCCGGTTTGATCTCGTGGCGTGGATCTGCGGCGGGCAGGCCTCCGTGGTCGCCCGCGTGATCTACACGCTCGTGGGTCTGGCCGCGATCTGGTGCATTTCCCTGCTCTTTCGCGGCCGCGACGAGCTCGACGGCGCGGAGGACGTGTAATGCCCCCGGCAGCGAAAAACGGCATGGCCGACGCCATGCTGTTTTTTTCTCCAACGAAAACCACTTCGCTGGGTCCTCGTTGGAATATGTTTATCCAAGTCTCTGCATCGCCAGCGCGCTGCTGCCCGGGAAGCGGTCGAACGCATCGAGCGGCGGCAGATACGCTTCCAGCGCGTGCACCAGCTCGCCGCCGAGCAGGCCGCCGAGCGTGTTGAGCATCAGGTCGTCCACGTCGCACAGGCGGTACGAGCCGCGGAACACGAAAAACAACCCCGTGAGCTGCCCAAGCTCAATGAACGCCGAAAACGCGAGCGACGCGAGCGCGACCTTGCCGAGATCCAGCCCGCAGACATAGCGCAGGTACATACCAAACGGCAGCAGCATCAAAATGTTGCACACGACCTGCAGCACCGTGCGGTCAAAAAGCGCCGGCAGATACGTGCGCGCATCGGAGAGCACGAGCGGCGTCTCGCGCAGGAAATCGGCCACGAACTGAAACGGCACGAGCTGGATCTCATACCCGCTCAGCCGCGCCGCCTGCGCCGCATCCGGCAGCGGGAAGAACACGAGCGCCAGCACGCACAGCACGTAAAACAAAAACAGACCGCCGAACACGGTGCGCACCCAGTTGAAGCAGCGCGCACGCATCTGCCGGCAGAAAAACGGCACGGCGACCGGCGCCGCCAGCAGCGGGAATGCGCATACCGCCAGCCGGATACTGCTCAAAACATTGACCATCATGTCAGCCTCCCATGGGAGCGCTCCCGCCCCCGGTTTCTGACATCAGTATAGTAGCAAACGGCATCACACCGCCATCGTTTTGGCTTACAGTTGGCTTACATCTTCGTAAGGCAGCGCGCAGGGCGCAAAAAACCGGGCGCGTCCATTCAGACGCGCCCGGCCGTGCGGACGGATATTTTTCCTCAGGCGATGAGGAAGAACTTCACGAGGAAGATCACCGAGATGACATACGTCAGCACCGAGACCTCCTTGCCCTTGCCCGTGCAGAGTTTGAGCACGGAATAGCTGATGAGGCCCAGACCGATGCCGTGGCCGATCGAGCCGGAGATCGGCATGGAGATGAGCATGATGGCCACCGGCAGGCTCTGATAAATGTCGTCAAAGTCGATCTTCTTGAGGCCGCCGAGCATCAGCAGGCCGACGTAGATGAGCGCGGAGCTGGTCGCGGCGGCGGGGATGATGGCGGCGATGGGCGCAAGGAACATGCTCGCAAGGAAGAGCACGCCGGTCGTCAGAGCGGTCAGGCCCGTGCGGCCGCCGGCCTCGACGCCGGAGGCGGACTCGACGAACGTCGTGACGGTGGACGTGCCGGTGCACGCGCCCGCGACGGTGCCGACGGCGTCGGCCAGCAGCGCCTCGCGCATGCGCGGCATATTGCCGTCCTTGTCGACCATGCCGGCGCGGCTCGCCGTGCCGACGAGGGTGCCGATGGTGTCGAACATGTCAATGATGCAGAACGTGATGACGAGCGTCACGACCGTGAACCAGCCGATCTCGCCGAGGGCGGCAAAGTCGAACTTGAACAGGGTCGTCTCGGCCATGTCGCCGAACGCAGGCACGAACGACGCGCCCTTGAGCGACGCAAACGGGTTCGTGTGCAGGAAGATGGCCTCGCCCGCCCAGTAGATGCCGGACGCGCAGAGCATGCCCAGCAGCACGGAGCCCTTGATCTTCTTGTGCGCGAAGAGCACGATCAGGAACAGGCCCACGAACATGGTCACGACCGTGAGCACCATCTGCGGGTAGCCGTCGCCCATGTTGGCCTTGGCAAGGCTGGGCGTGAGCGCGCCGAAGAAATCGCGCATGACGTAAAACGGGCCGCCGTCGCTCGAGTACACACCGGCGTTGGAACCGATGCCGATGTTGAGCAGCATGAGGCCAATGGCCGGCGCGATGCCGAGCCGGATGCCGAGCGGAATGGCCTCGACGATCTTCTCGCGCACCTTGAGCACCGAGAGAATGATGAACACGATGCCCTCGATGAGGATGACGCACAGCGCCGTCTGGAACGACTGCAGGTAGCTCATGCCGGTCAGGGTGACGATGTTGGCCACGACGACGGCAAAGAAGCTGTTGAGTCCCATGCCGGGCGCCATGGCAAAGGGCTTGTTGGCCGCGAACGCCATGACGAGCGTGCCGACGGCGGAGGCGATGCAGGTGGCGAGGAACACGCCGTTCCACAGCTGCGAGCCGCCCTGGGCACCGAAGCCGGTCAGCAGGTTCGGGTTGAGCGCGATGATGTACGCCATGGTCATGAACGTCGTCAGGCCGGCGACGATCTCGGTGCGTACGGTGGTGTTGTTTTCTTTCAGGTGAAAGAGCTTTTCCATTGGGATCCCCTCTCCATAAAGTTTTTGCCGGGAACGCAAAACGCCGTCAGTATAACGCGATTTGCCCCGCCTGTCAACGACAAAAACCGGACACGGAATGTCCCGTGTCCAGTCCTGCTGTTTTCGCGTGTTTTACGCCTGCGCGGGGCAGTCGCGCTCGTGGCAGGTAAAGAGGATGACCTGCCGGTGCTGCGCGATCTCCCGGAAGAGCGCCATGGCGCGCCCGGCGCGCGCATCGTCGAAATTCACGAGCGTGTCATCGAGCACGAGCGGGCACGGATCGTCCGCCGGGCACGTCAGCTCACACAGCGCCAGGCGCACGGACAGGTACAGCAGATCCGCCGTCCCCGCCGAGAGATAGGCCGTGTCACGCGGCGTCGGGTCATCGGCGCTGCGCGCCTTGGCCGACAGGTCGCGCGCGAGCACGAGCTCGTCGTAGCGGCCGCCGGTGAGGTAGTCCATGTAGTCGGCCGCCTTCTGCGCAAGCTGCGGGGAAAAGCGGCTCTGCAGCTCCGCGTCCGCACGGCCGAGCGTCTCGATCGCAAGCGCGATGGCCGCATACTGCCGCTCGAGCGCGTCGCGCTGTTCGAGCAGCTGCGCGTGTTCGCTTTTCAGCGCCATCGGGTCGCCGATGGCGAGGGCCGCGCCTGTGAGCTGCGCCTGCTGCGTGCGCAGGCGCGTGCACACGCTCTCGAGCGCGCTCCTGCGCTGATAGAGCGCGGCGGCCTCGCCCGTGCCGCTCTCAAAGTCCAGACTCTGCAGCAGCCGCTCGTGCGTCTCGCACTGGTGCTCGCGCGCATCCTCGAGCGCGGCGGCGGCGCGCCGCTCGGTCTCCATGGCGGCGGCGCACGCGCGGTAAGCGGCGCGGTGCACCTCCGCCTGATAGTAGATGCCGTCCGCGTCCTGCGCGCCGTAGCTGCGCAGGAGCTCCCCGAGCGCGGCGGCGGCCTGCTGCGCGCGCTTCTTGCCGTTATTGGCAGCGACCAGCAGCACGACGGCCAGCACCGCGAGCGCGATGGCCGCATAATACAGCGGCTGCGCCACAAGATAACCCAGCACCGCGCACAGTGCCGAGAGCACGAGCGCCGCGATCCAGAAGTACGGCTTGCCGCCGTGGGCTGCCGTGTCAGCA
>OKUL01000910.1_pt1 | contig 12126 bp, 18 predicted proteins | sample 1606631 | NCBI WGS metagenome assembly OKUL01 (sample SAMEA3882518, study PRJEB24775) | human gut metagenome | biome: human-associated habitat; feature: intestine environment; material: feces | place: Netherlands | collected 2009/2010 | reverse complement strand
AAAAAATTAGTAGATAGAAACTTGAGAGGATAATAATAAAATGATTAATTTTAAACTACGCTTAAAAAACAAAGCTACTCTTGTAGCACTTATCTCAGCAGTATTCCTTATGTTGCAACAATTAGGGCTTGAAATTCCACACAATATCCAAGACGCTGTAAATACATTCATTGCAATTTTGGTTATCCTCGGAATCGTGACAGACCCTACCACTAAAGGAATCGCTGACAGCGAACGAGCATTGAACTATGATGTACCACTAAACGATAAAAAGGAGAAATAAAATGAGCGTACCACAATCCATTGTTAATTGGTTTGTTATTCACCGCAATCTGCTTACCTACTCAATGTTTGGCTCACGGAATGGCTCAGACGGTACAGCTGACTGCTCTGGTTCTATGTCTCAAGCCCTAAAAGACGCAGGCATTCCTATCCAAGGGTTGCCATCTACTGTCACTCTTGGTCAACAACTTGCTAAAAATGGATTTTATCGTGTAAGTATTAATCAGGATTGGGACGCCTTGACAGGAGATATCGTAATGATGTCGTGGGGTGCTGACATGTCACAATCTGGTGGTGCAGGTGGTCACGTTGGTGTTATGATGGATAGCGTAAACTTTATTAGTTGTGATTATTCAACTCAAGGAGCAGTAGGCAAAGCTATCAATACGTATCCTTGGAATGATTACTATGCAGCAAACAAACCAAATTATATCGAAGTTTGGCGATATGCTGAATCAGCACCACAAACGAATAACCAAGCTAATACTGCGGTAGTGCCACAACAAAAGGCTTACTATGAAGCAAATGAAGTCAAATATGTTAACGGCATTTGGCAAATCAAATGTGACTATTTAAGCCCTATCGGGTTTAATTATTTGGAAAACGGAATCCCGGTTTCAATGGTTAACTGGGTAGATAAGGACGGTAACGACCTTCCAGACGGAGCTGACCAAGATTTTAAAGCTGGAATGTACTTTAGTTTTGCCGGTGATGAAAACAACATTACAGACACAGGAGAAGGCGGCTATTATGGTGGCTATTACTACCGACGTTTCGAGTTTGGGCAATTCGGTACAGTATGGCTCTCTTGCTGGAATAAAGATGATTTGGTAAACTACTACCAATAGACCACGCAAACTAAAAAATAAAAAAGGAGTATATCACCTCCCCTCACACTGCAGTAGGGATACCATGGCAGTAGTGGTCGAAGCCTCAGCATTGTGCTGGGGCTTTTTTATTTGACTTATAAATGATAATTTTATAAAATGTAATTGGATAACCTAGATACAATTTATCTAGTGCAAAAGGTAAAAGACTGATTAGGTTCAGCGCCCTATTGCTTGCGCACACACAAGCATAAGGGAACGTTTTGTTGGGGGCTAAGACCACCCTTTTTGATATAATATACCTATATCAATGGCTTCCCACGCATACGCGCAGATACGTTCTGAGGGAAGTTTTTTATTTGCTTTGTTTTGATAGAAATGCTACTATATTAATGGATACAGTTAAAAGCTGAGTCTTCGATAAACTCTCTCTCACCCTGACTTTAATTAGTCAGGGTTTTTGTTTTGCAAAAAAAATATATAATTTTTTATCAAAAACTGTTGACAAACTATCATCTATGATATATAATGTATACATAAGATAAAGAGAGAGGTAAACAAAATGAAAATCAATAATGACATCAAAGAGCTAATTTTGGAATATGTAAGTCGCTATTTTAAATTTGAAAACGACTTCTACAAATTGCCAGGCATCAAATTCACTGATGCAAATTGGCAAAAATTCAAGAATGGAGATACTTCCATCGAGAAGATGGGGGCAGCACGAGTAAATGCCATGCTTGACTGCCTATTCGACGATTTTGAGCTTGCTTTTATTGGCAAGGCTCAACAAGAATACTATTCGGATAATTCCTTGAAATTGAACATGCCATTTTACGCTTACTATGACATGTTCAAAAAGCAGCAACTTCTAAAATGGCTTAAAAATAACCGTGATGATGTCATCTGCGGAACTGGTAGGATGTACACAGCAAGTGGTAATTACATTGCTAACTCTTATTTAGAGGTAGCGTTAGAATCTAGCCGTCTGGGTAGTGGCTCTTACATGCTTCAAATGAGATTCAAAAACTATTCAAAAAGTCAAGAACCTATTCCATCTGGTCGCCAGAATCGACTTGAATGGATTGAAAACAATCTTGAGAATATTCGATAAACTACATCGGCATACTGCTGACTGATGATGATAAACGTGCTATACTTGGTATTAAAGTTTAAAACTACGTGCAAAAACTGAATCACGTTAAAAGCTGGGAGGAGAACAAAAAATGTGGTTATTACTATCCTTAGTAGGATTTTCAGGTTATATTGTTTCTATTGGTGCTTTACTGTGGTCAGTTATCAAAAAAAATAAAGATCTACGCAAAAAATCGCTTATCGGTGGACTTCTTGCCATGATTATGTTTTTCATAGGTGCTTTGATTTCACCTACAGATAAATCTGAATCGTCTGTAGAAACTGCTAAAACTGAACAAACTTCTTCATCAAAAAAGAAAAACGCTAAGACTTCTTCTAGCAGTAAGAAAGAAGCAAGTTCATCTTCAAAAACGGTTTCTAGCACAGAAACAAGTTCAACTTCAAAAACTTATGACGACGCCGCAAATACAGCATTCGCCTCTGAATTAGACACTAAAATCAACGATGTTTTAAAGCAAAGTGGTATCACAGATTCGTTTGCTGTCATGCCAAACAGTTCAGTTTTAATAGATGTGGTTGTCCCACAAGATTATAAATACTTACCAAATTCACAAATTCAACAATTAGCAGATACACTTCTTTATGCTAAAGAAAATTTTTTCCAAGAATGGAACGCAAAACCAGAAAACAATTATAATGAAACATACGGGCCTAGACTTTACGTAAAATCACCAGACGGTACTACCCTTGCCAAAGAATCTTTCTTTGGCGGTAAAATGAAACGTGTAATAGACAACAAATAGCCCCACACTCTCAAGCTTCGACAATCATGAGTGCAGGGGCTTTTATGTTAAGATGTATAAGAAAATCAGAAATGTATATTATATTTCAAAAAATAGTTGACAACGTATAGTATATAGTGTAGAATTATTTAAAGTGTTAGACTGATTTAGTTCAGCGCCCTATATAAGTGCGTGCACAAAAAGGGAATTCATATAAAAAAAGTCGGCTATTTTAGTCGACTCTTTTTTTTTTATGTCATGTAAACAGCAGTATAGCGTTTTCTATTATGTTATCGATGTCGTGTCGTTTCTCTAACTTTTTCAAATGTTGGAAACTTTTCTGAGAGATTGACAAAAAAATATTTAATTTTTTTTTATAAAAACAGTTGACAAAGTTATGTAAGTAATTTAAAATAGTTTTCGTAAGTTAAAGAGTTAGTCAAAAACTAAGTCAAAAAAATAAATAGCTTTGGCGAGCGATTAAGTTGATAGATATAAGGTTTTTAACTATTCATTCATTTTAAAAGTGTTTTACTAACTACTTAACTTGATTAAGTAAAAAAGGAGGAAATCTCATGAGCAAACAACACCTTAAGTGGATTGAGCTTGTAAAAGAGCGAATTGAGGAGCGTGGATGGTCACAGACGGATTTGGCTATCGTCGTAGGTGTTACCCCATCGGCCATTACACATCTTTTAAAAGAAGGCAAAGGAAGTGACGACTTGAAGCTTCGTGTTAACAAGAAATTGCGAATCAACGAGCCGTGGGAAAAATTCGAGGATTAGAAGAACGTGCCAACATCATTTATGGTATTCAAAGCAAGAGTGCTTATGAAATAGGGAAACAACTTGCCAAAGCTCAAAAAGAGCTTTCGACTAGAGGGTACGGATGTTTCGAAGAGTGGTATAGGAGTTTGGGATTTAAAACAACAAAAGCATACGAATATATCAATCACTTCAAATTCGTTTCTTCGCAAAACGAAGAAACAAAAAGAGATTATAGCTCTTGAAAAAAAGAGTGACTGAAAGCATTATAATGTTGATGTTTCAATAAAATCAAAAAAACTTTAAAAAAAATCAAGAAAACTATTGACATTGAATTTTATTTAAGCTATAATATGTTTGTAAGTTAGTTAGAGAGGAGGAACAAAAATGACAGAAACAGTTCCAAAAATTACAATCAAAGAACTCCGAGCACGTCACAATTTGACACAAGAGGAATTTGCTAAAAGTGTTGGTACGTCAGCACAAACAGTTAGTGCATGGGAGAAGAATGTACTTTCTATTTCTCCTAAAAACATGGTAACCATTTGTAAAAAATACAACCTTCAATCGTCTGATTTGTATGGCTTTTGATTTTAAAACTTGGATTGTTAGAAAGGAACCAAACGCACAAACTGGTTTTCATCAACTATAAAGGCTTCAAGTCCTTCATCGAATGGAAAACTAGAAACAGATTCAAATAATATTAATAACCCTAACCGTACCAAGGGGCTAGTGAGTATCTTAACAAAAAGTACCAACGATTGACATTTATATACCTCCTTAATATATAAACCTCACTAGTCACTTAGTGCGGTTAGGGAATGAAGAAAGGAATTTAAAAAATGAAGAAATTATTTAACTGGATTTGGTCAAAAAAGCAAACAGAAACGCCAAAATGGACTTTTGAAAAAAATGGATCAGAGCCTAGCCGTGACCGATACAACAAGGCACACGGATTAGGAAAGACATTAATTTAAAGTAATATCGTTAGCTGTTTCAATCCGTAGCCACACCTCGGTGTGCGGAGTGCAACTAAATACCTTATACCCCAAAAATAAATATAAATAAAAGCCAAAACTACCTTCTTATGAAATTGAATAATTTGAAGCACATCGGGGGCTGGGTGCGGATTGAAGCACTAAAAAAGCACAGGTATCTTAATGCGAAAGTATCAACTATGGAAAGCGAGGGCTTACGATTGAGGATTTATGTTAATAAACGCAAAAAATTGATTTTAGCACCAGAAGTTTTTGAAAAATATGGTGGTGTCAGTAACGAAACGATTCAAATTAAAAACGGTGAATTTTCAAAGGAAATTGAAAAAGAAGTCAACGAAGCTATGCAAGAGATTATTGATCGCTGGCAACCAATTTTCGATAACATTCCAACGGAAGAACTGTTTGCTGAAAGACAAAGGCAAGTTAAAAACTTTATTGATTTTGAAACAGTACTAACTGATTTAGTTGAAAAGGAGTTTAGCAGCGATGAAGAAAGGAAGAAATAACGGATGAAAATTATAAATGGGTCGAATATTGAACGAACAGAGAATTGGCGCGTACTGTTATACGGAAAGCCTGGGATTGGTAAAACAAGTGTCATTAAGCAATTAAAAGGGCGGGTGTTGGTGTTGTCGCTTGATAATAGCTATCGCGTGTTGTCGCACAGCGAAAATATAGATGTGATCGAATTTGACCGCGAGCACCCTACTGAAGCGATTACCGACTTCTTGAATGACGTTGATGATGTCTTGGGCGACTACGATAATTTAGTAATTGACAATGTCTCAAGCCTACAAAGCGACTGGTTCGTGCAAATGGCAAGAGAAAGCGCCAGCGGGCTTCAAAATGAACTTCAACATTTTAGCCGCTGGACGAACTTCTTCCTGCGCGTGCTAACGGCAATTTACAGCAAACCAATTAATATTTACGTGACTGCGTGGGAAGATGTACGAGACCTGAACCTTGAAACAGGCCAAATAATTTCCCAATACATTCCACAAATCAGAACAAGTGTTCTAAGCCAGTTGTTAGGCCTCACAGATGTGGTCGGAAGAGTTGTTGTCAACGAAAAGACAGGCAACCGTGGGTGCATTCTAGAAGGTAGCGAAGGCACTTACGCTAAAAATCGCCTCGATAATCGAACAGCTTGCAAGATTGAAGACCTCTTTAAATTTGGTGATTTAGATGGAACTAAGGAATTACCAGAATGATCTTGTTAATGGGATCAAGCAATCAATCTTAAGAGGTAACAAGCGAATTATGGTGCAGTCGCCACCACGTAGTGGCAAAACCGTTGTAATGGCTCATATTGCCAAAGGTGCGACAGATAAAGCAAACACTGTTCTATTCTTTAGTCATCGAAAGGAAATTAATGAGCAGGTAGTCAATACATTCAAAAGAAATGACGTTGACATGAACCTTGTAACCATTGATAGCGTGACTAAGGTAGCACGAAACCTAGATAGGATATCAGAGCCATCGATCATATTAATCGACGAAGCTCACCATGTTAAAGCTAAGACCTACCTCAAAATTATCGAATATTACAGTAACAGCATTGTTCTCATGTTTACTGGGACACCCGCCAGACTAGATGGCAGTGGGTTTGATGATATCGCAGACGACATTGTTCTCGGAAAGTCGGTTAAATGGCTACAGGAGAACGGGAACATCGCACCATTTAAATATTATGCCCCTTCTTTAATCGACACTACAAACCTAAAAAAGCGTGGTGGAGAGTTTACTAAGAAATCCGTAGACGACACAATGAAACGTGTGATTTACGGTGATGTTATAAGACATTATGAGAAGTTAGCCAAAGGCAAACAAGCCATAGTATACACACATAGCGTAGAAGCTTCTGAGAGCGTTTCTAACACGTTTAAAAAGAATGGCTATACTTCTATCGCAATCAGTGGTAAAACGCCACCAGAGGTTCGAGAGAGGGCAATGCAAGCCTTTAGAGACGGAGAACTTACAATTATGGTTAATTGTGAGTTATTCACTGAAGGTATTGACCTTCCAAATGTTGATGTTTGCATCATGCTAAGACCAACTCAATCATTATCTTTATATCTTCAGTTTGCTATGAGAGCCTTAAACCCTAGAGAAGGAAAAACAGCTATCATAATAGACCACGTTGGCAATGTTGATAGACATGGACTTCCAAACGCTGACCGTGAATGGTCACTAAAGGGTATTAATAAAACTAAAAAAAAACTTAAACTCGGTGAACCTACCACACGGACGTGTGATGAATGCTACGCTACGTTTTGGAGTGCTGAACGTATCTGTCCACTGTGTGGCCATGAGAATCAGCCTACAAAAGAAGAAATTGAAATAATTCGAGAAATAGAACTCGAAGAAAGACGGCAAGAGGTTGCTAGTAAAGTTGAAACATTCGTTACTAGTGACCAATGCCAATCAGTAGAAGAACTCAAAGAGTTCGCTAAACAACACGGATATAAACCCGGTTGGGTTTATTACCAACAGAAAAAAAATAATATATGGAGATAAAAAACTATGTTTACAATTGATTACTCAAAAGCAAAAGAATTCGGATCTATCAAAGACGGTACTTACGAAGTTACTATTGATTTAGCAAAACAAGATGCTACTCAAGGAGGAGCTGACTACCTTGACATCCGTTTTCGTATTCGCAAGGACTTTCAACAAGATTTCCAAAACAACATTATTTTCCATCGCATCTTTGCCAAAAAAGAAGATGGAAAATATCCAGTAGCTTCTATCATGAATCTTGCTAAAGCTGCAGGAATTCCTGATGGTACTAAATTTAGCAGCTTGGAAGATTATCTCAACCAGTTGGAAGGAAAAGCTCTTAAAGTTACCGTTAAAAACGAAAAATCTGAGTGGCAAGGTAAAACATACGAAAATCTAAACGTTAAACGTTTGGAAGTTACCGATATCCCACTTCCAGAAGTTAATACTGAGATTCCAGAAATTGACCTTCCGTTCTAATTATGAAGATGGTTGATTACGCAATCAACTATCAACGCATGGGCTATTCTGTTATCCCTATTTCAAAAAATGGTAAAACCCCTCTTATCTCTTTCGCTGACAAACCACCAATGACTGAAAACGACATTCGGATGGTGTGGCGAGATAATCCAGATGCTAACATTGCACTTAAAACAGATACATTCTTTGTCATTGACGTGGACATGCATGGCGATGTTGACGGTTTAACCAATTTAAGAAATTGGGAACATGCAAGACTCATACCCAAAACTTTGCAAGCTATAACCCCCAGCGGTGGGAGACATATCTACTTAAAAAAAGACCCCAACCATCCTATATCGCAAAATATTGGGATGATTGAGGGAGTAGATATCAAGGCACACGTTAATAACTATATATTAGTTCCGCCGTCCAATAATTCCAAAGGATACTATGAATGGGATACAGTGCATTCGCCAAAAGATGGAAGCATAACAGAAGCACCTCTTGCGTTGATAAAAGTATTGCAGAAAATGAAACCAAACTATGAAGTCTCATCGTTTGCTAGTGACAGTGTTAGAAGTACAAAAACCACAAAGTTATTCGAGAGCATCTTACTAGGTTTTGGAGACAAAGGCGGACGAAACAATGCACTTGCCGAGTTTGTCGGTGGACTGCTACTTAGAGGCGTTGACCCAGAAATCACTTATCATCTTGCAAAGATGGCAAACAGCAACACCCAAGAGCCTTTGGGCAATAAGGAATTTGAAAGGACATTTAAGAGCATGTTAGACAAAGAGATAAGGAGGATTGGACTTGACAACGATTGATTTCGATTATTACAGAGAACAATTTGCAAGCTCTAGTCTCTCGCCTGGGAAACCTAGCAGCAAAGAGGGAATTAAGAATAAGCTTAAAGCCTACCGAAACGACTGGTTTGAAAAATTCAAGGAAGAAAATCCAGATAGCAAAGAACCAAAGGCATTGCCAGAATTAGCAGTAGCTAAAGGTTTAAATAAATACACTCATGTTATCACCCTCGAAAATGGGAAAGTAGCTATATATGACCCAGAGCGGGGATACTACCAAAAAGATTACAGATATGCCTACCAGCTTATCTATATCTTAGAACCTACATTCAATGAAACAAAATGCCGAAATGTTCTATTTTTGCTATCAAACATGAGCAGGGAATATGAATATAATAACATGTATATGGATTTTGAACCAGAATATCGAGATGTAAGGCGTTTTATTCTCGTTAAAAATGGCATCTACGATAAACGAAAGAAGAAGCTGCTATCGTTTGACCATAAGTTTATTAATTTTAGTACCATTGAAACAGAACTGGTCGAGAATGCCCCTAAACCAATTATTAATGGTTGGGATGTCGATAGTTGGTTGTTAGATCTCATGAGTGGCGACAGTGAGCTTGTAGAATTACTATGGCAAGTGATTGCAGCGTCACTTAATGGTAACCATTCTTATCGAAAATCGATTTGGTTAGTTGGTAACGGTAACGATGGTAAGGGTACGTTTCAACAGTTAATTAGCAATTTGGTTGGATTAAAAAACGTAGCACCATTAAAACTTAATCAATTTTCTGAACGTTTCGGTCTTGCCATTATCGAAGGGAAGACAGTTATCATTGGTGACGATGTCCAAGCTGGTATATATGTAGATGAATCTTCCAATTTTAACTCAGTCGTTACTGGTGAACCAGTTTCAATTGAGAAAAAAGGAGAAAATCCTTACTTAGCGCAATTTAAGAAAACGGTTATCCAGTCTACCAATGCTATGCCAGTGTTTAAGAATAAGTCAAACGGGACATATCGACGTATCGTGATTATCCCATTCAAAAAAACATTTGGCATCAATGATGACAATTGGGCAATTAAGGATGATTACATCAATCGTAAAGAAGTTTTGGAATATGTTCTTTGGAAAGCTATTAATTTAGATTTCGATAAATTCAGTGAACCAAAAGCGACACAAGAACGTATGCAAGAATTCAAGGAAGAAAATAACACAGTTTATAAATTCCTTAATGAATACTTGTCAGATGTCGTTTCCACTCGAATTCCAGTTAGGTTCTTGTGGGATGTATACCGCTCATGGTGTCATGAGGGAAATCATACTATACCTAAAAAATCTAACTTTGAAAAAGAGCTGGCACAGAATTTACCAGTTGGTTGGATTAAAGATAGACAAAAACCTCTTGATTTTTTCAATCCAACTAAAGATAAGCCAGATTATTGGCATGATTTCAATTTTAATTGGGACGAAAACAAAGCTAAGAAAGCAACCGTAGTGGTCATGGTTACTTAGTTACTCTAAGTTACTGCAACCAGTAACCGTGAAATCCCTTGATACATAAGGGTTTTGGTTGCTTCGGTTACTCAGTTACTACTTTTATATATATTTAAAATAAATAAATAAATAAATATATATATATAGAGAGAGAGTCAAAAAATGGGGTAACTGAGTAACCGAAGTAGCTAGAATCCTTGATATATAAGGGTTTGTAGTGGTTACTCTTACTAGTAACCGTTACTGTAACCAAGTAACCGAAAGGAGAAAAAATGGAAATTCAATACTTAGAGATTAATCAATCAAATGAACCTAATGAAAACATCAGTGATTATATCAAAGATTTTTCTGAAGCGGCAACAGTTATAGATGTGCAATGTAACGCTATTCCGGTACATTTTGAAAAGGTTGGAGATGACTATTGGACCGACGAAGATTATGGCATCAAAGTTGTTGCGTTCATCAAATATGAAGATAACAAAGAAGCCACTCCGGAAAAGAAACAATGGTTGAAAAAATTCTTTGACAAACATATCGATAAGGAAACAAAATTATTTATCGATGAACCATTTGATGGGTGGGTGACAAAGGGTGATGAAGTTTATGTAGATACTTTGCGTAACTGCTTATTCCAGCAGGCAAGGATGGCTTACACTGACAAACAGATTGCGAGCATTTATAAGGAATGGCTACAGAATCACTAATTCAAAATCAAATTCGAGTAGAACTATCAAAAGCTGGCTATATGGTATTTAGAATTAACGTTGGTAAGGTCAGAATGGCAGACGGGCGTTGGTTTGACACTGGAGCACCAAAAGGTTTTTGTGACTTGTTTGGATTTAGACCAGATGGACAGATATTCTTCATCGAAGTAAAAAATGAAAAAGGTCGTTTGAGAGACGACCAAAAGAAATTTATGGATGCCATGAAAAAACGAGGGGCACTCGTAGGAGTGGCAAGAAGCGTTGAAGATGCTATGAGGATAGTTGATGGTAAAACGGTGGAATGACCATATGGCGGGCATTAAATATGCACCACACCCATACGATGAAACGGTAACTGTGTTAGAACGTGTAGAGTATTTCAATCATTGGTTTTATGCTACCCATCAAAAGAAAGGTGCGGTGGCAATTAAACTAGGAATTAGTGATAAGAAACTCAATCGTATATTGACACTAGAGCAGTTACCAGATGAGAAATTATTGAAAGAGATGGTAGAACTATGCAATATAAAGTAATAACATATTTTGACAACATGGAAGACGATGTAGAAATTTATGACAATAAAGATGAAGCTATCAAGAGGGTGCATCATTTGAGAGGTGTTAAATATCGCAATTTAAGATTGTACACAGTAGAGATGAAAGAGGAAGCAGAAACTGACCTAATCACTAAAATTAACGAGTGGGCAGACGAACGCAACTTAAAGCAAGCTGACCCTAAGATACAGTGGATGCGCATTACCGAGGAGGTAGGTGAAATTCGGGATGTACTCTTGAAGCCGACTAAATTCACAGACCCACAAATGGCACTTAAAGACGCTGTCGGCGACACACTAGTAACGATTATCGTATTGGCACATCAATTAGACCTTGATGTTACTGAGTGTCTAAGTATTGCATACGAGGAAATCAAGAATCGGAAAGGAAAGATGGTAAATGGAACATTCGTTAAGGAAGAAGACCTCTAGAGAGCTAAACGTAGCCATTGCCTTACTACTGGCATCCCTAATTATCAATGTTGGAACGTTAATCAGTGTAGTCAATAGACCTGTGGAAGCTATCGTGGTACATAAGGTTGATAATGCCACTGTAATGCATGGGAAAATCACAGGTAAGCAGATGATAGGGAAGCTCTACACAATCGACTGTGAGGCGTATGGTAAGTTTCTAGTGACTAAAGAACAATACAACAGTGTTAACGTTGGAGATGAAATTCCAAGCTATTTGAAAGGAAGAGGGCAATGAAGCGTTTTGAGTATGCAGGACTGACTAAAGAGTTACATCAAAGGCTAGTGGTTGAATTTAGCGCATTGAAAGATAAATACCCTAGAAAACTCACTAAATATATAATGGAAACCAAGAAATGCAATAGAATGGAAGCTAGAAAA
>OKUL01000904.1_pt1 | contig 12202 bp, 9 predicted proteins | sample 1606631 | NCBI WGS metagenome assembly OKUL01 (sample SAMEA3882518, study PRJEB24775) | human gut metagenome | biome: human-associated habitat; feature: intestine environment; material: feces | place: Netherlands | collected 2009/2010 | reverse complement strand
ATGCCGGTGACGATAACGATGGCATCGGCAATGGCGCCGGAGTCGGATCTGATGCCGGTGCAGCTGCCGACAGTGGTCATGCCGGAACTGTTGCGTTCGCTGGAACGTCTGCTGGAACGTTCGCTGGAACGCCGTCGTTTTACGAGGCGATTGACATTGCCGATGTGGTTCGCGCGCGCAGGCTGCGGCGGATTCGTTTCATATTGGTGCGGTGCGTGTCCGTGCTGCTGATCGTGGGCGCGGTGGTGGTCGCGTCGTTGCCGTTCGCCATGCAGGCGCATTCCGCGCGGCGCTTGGCCGAGACATCCGATTCGGCGGCTCGCACGGTTGCCGGATGGCCGTATCCGATGGCGATGGAGGAGTTGGAACGGGCGCGCGCATACAATCGGCGGCTTGCCGTGGAAGGACAGCCGGTATTGGGCGAGGCGGCCGATCCGTTCACTACCAGACCGGCTGACACTGCCGGAGATGCTGATGTCGCCGACGATTCGGCACATTCCGGCGGTTCCGGGCTTTCCGCGGCGGACACGGACGCGAACTATCAGGGCCTGCTGGATTCCGGCGCAGGCATCATGGGCACGGTATTGGTGCCCAAAATCGGCGTGGAACTGCCGATTCGGCATGGCACGTCCGAACCGGTGCTCGTCGTCGGTGCCGGGCATCTGTACGGCACCAGCCTGCCGGTCGGCGACACTGACTCGCATACGGTGGTCACCGGGCATCGCGGCCTGGTCAAATCGTTGATGTTCACACGGCTCGACGAACTGCACGACGGCGATTTCATGTACATCAAAGTGATGGACGAGACGCTGGGATACGAAGTGGACCGAATCAGCGTGATCGAACCGGACGACGTCTCACGGTTGAAAATCGTGCCCGGCGAAGACCGGCTGACGTTGATGACCTGCACGCCATACGGCATCAACACGCATCGGCTGCTAGTCTCCGGGCATCGCGTCGCAATACCGCTGCCCGCGCCAGATCCGGCCGACGTGCGCGACGAACGTGCGACCGAACTGGGCGCGCTCGCCATGACCATCGTTTGCACGATGGGCGGCATGCTGTTGTGCTGCATGGTCGTGCGGTCGATGCGGCCCCGACACCGAATCATGCGGCACGCTTCCGCCTGGCCGCGTAAAGGATAAGGGGGAAGGCCGCGATTTTCGCGGGTCCGTACGTTCCCCGAACCCATCAATGGAGGGGACGGGTTTCAAAACGTTCATCCATAAGGTTCAAGGCATGGAGGCGCATAGGCAATTCGCCGCAGCGCCATGAGAGATGGACATGTCATGAAGTGGATGAAGGACCCGCTTGCCGGCTTCATAAGCCGGTGTGGCGCGCGGATGGGAAAATTCACCGCATTGCTTGTCACGATTGCGATGCTGGCCGGCACCACGGGAGCCGGCGCGACCGCGTTCGCCGACGAAACGGTGACGGATGGCGGCAACGTGGCCGCCGAATCCGTAGCGAGCCAGCCGGAATCGACACAACAATCCGATGCTGAAAACGCAGTCGGATCGGACGTTGCCGACATTGCCGGGCAAGATGTTGCCGGACAGTCCGCAACGGACGATGACGACGCACAATGCCTTACGGACGACGGCGAATCGCAGCAGCCATCGAACGAACAAGCGCAATCGCAACTGCAGTCGCAATCGCAACCGGAACAACCGTCGGAGACGATGCCGGAACAGCGGCAGCCGTGCGATAAGACGGAACAGCCGAATGAGCAGAAGGAGCAGGAACGGCAGGCGGTTAGGCAGCCGACGGCTGAGAACGCTGACGTACCTGCAAATGGTGCTGCACCGGCTCAAGACGGCGATCGAAACGACCATGCCGGCGAAAATCGCACGGATGCTGTGGCGAATGGCGATGCGGGCGCGACAGCCGATGACGGCAAAACCGGCGATGCGGACGATGCTGACAACGATGGCAACACTGCTGAAGATGCCGACGATGCCGACAAGAACGGTAAGAATGACGCCGACAAGGATGCCGCGTCGGCTCAAAACGGCAACGATAACGACAAGAATGATGCTGCCAAAGACGATGCCGACGCCGACGAACACATCATGCGCGATCGCTTCACCTTCAATCGCAAAACCGTGATGCGCGCCGCGCGTAACGTCGCCGTGCCGCAGCCGGACTGGCGCTTGTGCTGCGCTTCCGCGAATCCGATACGCCGATGGCGGTCTGAGCGGGCCAGCAGACAGGCAACGGGGCTTGTTCGGGCGGGTGAGTCGTTGAGCGATCAACGGTTCACCCGCTTTTGTTGTGACGAATACGGGTGATTTAGGGTTTAGTACCGCCTGAAATGGTTGGAAAAACGCCATTCGTACCGGTATGATGGAACACGAAGCGAACAACGAATCGGATTGCGGCCTTGCATCGCAAACACGTATCGCAAGCGCGCATCGCAAACCGAATCGCAAGCCGAACAGGGGAATGGCATGACGGAGGCCATTCGACTGCCGTGCGGTGGAAGGGAGCCGCCGCACGCCAAGCCGAAAGGGAACATCATGTGCAACGGTGGGGGAGCGTTCAGTCCGGAAGAAGTCGAATATCTGCGCTCGCTGCCGGTGGTGGCCGAAGCGACGTCGCGACGCATCACCTACACGGAATCGTTCAAACACAACTGCATGCGCCGGTACCATGCGGGCGAATCGCCGGTCGAACTGTTCCGCGAAGCCGGACTCGACCCATCGCTGATCGGCTATAAGCGCATCGAACGTTGTTTCGCGCGCTGGCGCAAGATTGCCTGCCGTATGGGCACGGACCGGCTGGTATCGGTTGATGGGAATGGTGGAGTGGTGCCATCGGCGTCGGCGGGTGTGGTTCCGTCGGCGGACTCGGCGGAGGTTGCTCGATCTGCGGTATCGCAGCCGGTGCAGCCAACGCAAACGACGGAAACGCAAAGCAATGCGACGCTGCCCGCGCCGCGCAACGCAGCCGAAGTCCCGATTCTGTCGGGAGGTGACGTGCGCGACCTGCTCATCGCCCAGCAGGTGCGCCGCATCGACGAGCTGGAACGCGAGGTGGCGGCGTTGCGGGCGGAACTGCATCGCAAATAATCGCAAAAATCGTAAAAAATGCGAGCAATCGGCATCGTCCGCAAAGCGACGCATGTCGAGAACGGCGGGCGTGGCGAGCGGGTAGACTTGCGGGTATGAGAATCGCACGTTTTACGCATAATGATGTACCGCAGTACGCCTTCGTTCAGACCGACAAGAACGACGGCAAGGACTATCTCGTGGCCTTGAACGGCTATCCGCTGTCCGGCCAGGCCGTCGAGCCGACCGGCGAGCGCTATCCGGTGGATGGTGACGGCATTCGTCTGCTGGCTCCGGTGATTCCGTCGAAGGTGTACGGTTTGGCGAAGAATTATGAGGCGCATGCGCGGTTCATGCATGAGGCCGGTCATTCCGATATCAAGCATGCGCCGGAGGATATGGTGATTTTCACCAAGCCGAGCACGTCGGTGATTGGTCCGGATGATCCGATTGTGATTCCGCTGTGTTCGAATGATATGAATTTCGAGCCGGAGTTGGCTGTGGTGATGGGTCGTATCGCCAAGAATGTGCCGGTGGAGCAGGCCATGGATTATGTGCTGGGTTTCACGTGCGTGAATGATGTGACGTTGCGTGATCTGCAGGGTCTTGATCCGACGTGGACGCGTGCGAAGGGTTTTGATACGGCGTGCCCGTTGGGTCCGTGGATTGTGACGCGTGACGATGTGGATTGGAAGGATGCGAAGATTTCCTTCACGCTCAACGGTGAGGATGTGCCGATGGCGTCGGGTACCACGGCGAATCTGATTCACGGCATTCCTGAGCAGATCGCGGCGATTACGAGTTTCACCACGCTGCTGCCGGGCGATGTGATTATGACGGGTACGCCGAACGCGTCGGGTCATCTGGATCCGGGTGACGAGGCGATCGTGCACGTCGAGGGCATCGGCGATCTGCGCAACGTGGTGTTGCGCGGCTGATTTTCGGCTTGCTGGCGGACTTTGGATTAGGCGGGTTTGCAACGTTTCGTGATTTCGTTACGTTGCTGCCCGCCTTTTTCGTATGTATTGCGATTGCCGGTGAGCGCTGGTGATTGTCGGTGACTGCCGTCCTGTGTCGAAAGACGGTTTTGAGAAACGCAAAAAGTTGAGTGTGTGGGACTCAAGTTTTGGGAATATAATGGCGATGAAGTCGGTTGAGCATATCAGACAACGACATATGCGTCCGAACGCCGGCCCGGTAGCGAAGGCCGGGCGGCCGGGCGCGAACCATGGAGGATGATATGGAACAGAAGTTCACGCAGATGGCGCAGGAAGCGCTTTCGGACGCCGTTCAGAACGCGGCGGCGCTGGGCAATCCGCAGGTAGACACCCTGCACCTGCTGGACGCGATGCTGCGTCAGGAAAACAGCATGGCCCGCGCGCTCATCGAAGCGGCAGGCGGCAACGCGCAAAACGTGAGCGCCGAAGTGCATCGGGCGATGCAATCGCTGCCTAGCGCCAGCGGATCGACCACAACGCAGCCGGACGTCAGCAGGCAGCTGTCGGCGGTGCTATCGCAAGCCGAAAAAGAAATGCAACGGAGGGGAGACGAGTACGTCACCGTCGACCTCATGCTGGTCGCAATCGCGGCCGCGAAACCGAATCAAAGCGCGGACATCTTGGAAAAGAACGGTCTTACCGCGGATAAGCTGCGTAACGCCCTGACCGCCGCGCGCGGCAGCGACCGCAAGGTGACCAGCGCCGACGCGGAAGGCTCGTATAAAGCTTTGGAGAAGTACTCCACCGATTTGACGGCCGCCGCGAAGGAAGGCAAGCTCGACCCGGTGATCGGCCGCGACCAGGAAATCCGCCGCGTCATCCAGATCCTGTCCCGCCGTACCAAGAACAATCCTGTGCTGATCGGCGAGCCTGGCGTCGGCAAAACCGCCGTCGTCGAAGGCCTGGCGCAGCGCATCGTCGCCGGCGACGTGCCGACCACCCTGCAGAACAAGAAGCTTATCTCGCTTGACCTGGGCTCCATGGTGGCTGGTTCCAAGTACCGTGGCGAATTCGAGGAACGTCTGAAGAGCGTGCTTGAGGAGATCAAGAAGGCCGACGGGCAGATCATCACCTTCATCGACGAGATCCACACCATCGTCGGCGCGGGCGCGGCCGAAGGCTCCATGGACGCGGGCAATATGCTCAAGCCCATGCTGGCCCGTGGCGAACTGCGCCTGATCGGCGCCACCACACTGGACGAATACCGTGAGAACATCGAAAAGGATCCGGCGCTCGAACGTCGTTTCCAGCAGGTGTTCGTCGGCGAGCCGAGCGTGGAGGACACCGTCGCCATCCTGCGCGGCATCGCGCCGAAGTATGAGGCCCACCACAAGGTGACCATCGGCGACGACGCGCTGGTCGCGGCGGCAACCCTGTCGAACCGCTACATTTCCGGACGCCAGCTGCCGGACAAGGCCATCGATCTGGTGGACGAGGCCGCAGCGCACCTGCGCATGGAACTCGACTCCTCGCCTGAGGAAATCGACGAACTGCGCCGCCAGGTGGACCGTCTCAAGATGGAGAAGTCGTACCTGCTGGGCAATCCGAAGAACGACAAGGCCGCGGAAAAGGCCGAAGCGGAACTGGACGACAGCGCCAAGGACCGTCTCGCCGATTTGAACCAGGAAATCGCCGACAAAAGCGAAAAGCTCAACGGGCTGAAAGCGCGTTGGGACGCCGAAAAGAACGGCCACAACCGTATCGGCGACCTGCGCAAGAAGCTCGACGAGCTGCGTACGCAAGCCGAAAAGTACGAGCGCGAAGGCGACCTGGCGAAATCGTCAGCCATCAACTACGGCGAAATCCCGGCCATCCAGAAGGAAATCGCCCAAGCCGAGAAGAACGAGGCGGAATCGGGCGGAGCCGACAATGCCAACGCCGACGTGCCGATGGTCCCCGACCGCGTCGACGCCGACTCCATCGCCGAAATCGTCTCCGACTGGACCGGCATCCCCGTGGGCCGTCTTATGCAGGGCGAAAACGAGAAGCTCCTGCACATGGAGGAGTACCTCGGCAAGCGCGTGATCGGCCAGAAGGAAGCCATCCAAGCGGTTTCCGACGCCGTGCGTCGCTCGCGTGCCGGCATCTCCGACCCGAACCGTCCGACCGGATCGTTCCTGTTCCTCGGCCCCACCGGCGTGGGCAAGACCGAACTGGCCAAGGCGCTCGCCGACTTCCTATTCGATGACGAGAAGGCCATGGTGCGCATCGACATGAGCGAATACATGGAGAAGGCCTCCGTGTCCCGCCTGATCGGCGCCGCGCCGGGCTACATCGGCTACGAAGAGGGTGGCCAGCTTACCGAAGCCGTGCGTCGCCGTCCGTATTCGGTGGTGCTGTTCGACGAGGTGGAGAAGGCCAATCCGGAAGTCTTCGACGTGCTGCTGCAGGTGCTTGACGACGGTCGCCTGACCGACGGCCAGGGCAGGACCGTGGACTTCAAGAACACGATTCTGATCATGACCTCCAACCTGGGCTCGCAGTTCCTCGTCAATCCCGACATGGACGCGGACGCCAAGAAGAAGGCCGTGATGGACGCCGTGCACATGCAGTTCAAGCCGGAATTCATCAACCGTCTGGACGAACTGGTCATGTTCCACCCGCTGACCCGCGAGGAGCTCGGCGGCATCGTGGACATTCAGGTCGCGCAGGTGTCCGCACGTCTGACCGACCGCCGCATCACGCTCGACGTGACCGATTCGGCGCGCGAATGGCTTGCCAATACCGGTTACGATCCGGCGTACGGCGCACGTCCGCTGCGTCGCCTGGTGCAGACCGAAGTCGGCGACCAGCTTGCCCGCATGCTGCTGGCCGGCGAAGTGCACGACGGCGACACCGTGCTGGTGGACCAGACCGGCGGCGACCACCTGGAGCTGTCCGCGTGGGCCGCGGACCAGCTGGAGGATATGGGCGAGGAGAAGACGGACGATTCCGCCGACGTCCCGAACCCGGCTGAGTGACGATTATCGATTGGTTACCTGTCGGTCGTAAGCCTGCAATACCAGGCCTGCGACCGACAGCACGGTCGAACCGAGCAGTATGGCGATCGCCAGCTTCGGTTGCACGCCGAACGCCAGCCACAACGCGCACGTCCACACCGCGACCACCATCGTCACCGACGTGGTGATCTGCAGCACACGTGCGCGGATCGCATGACCTACCACAGCGCGGAAGAGCAATTCTTCCGCGCTTTTTTCTTGCGTTGGCTCAGGGGATTTCGCTTGAGATCGCGCCGATTCTGTTGATTCTGTTGACTGTGCCGATTGCGCCTTTTCTGTTTCTGCCGTCTGCTGCGCGGTCATCGCGTGTTGCCGGACAAGCGTGCCAGCCAGCGAAAGCGTCGCGACCACGCCGACGAACGCGAAATACGGATCGCGCGAGCCGGCCGGGAAAATCCACGACACCACGCACAGCAGCAGGCTGTACGCGTAAACAATCGCCATGCCAAGCGAAACCAGCGAATCGCCGTTCGGACGCCGCCGCTGCAATGCGGGCAGGCCGCGGTGGTGAATCGGCGCCGCGCAATAGAACATGACCGGCGTGATGACGATGGCGTGCAGCCACGGATTCGTCAGCCAGCCCGGCATGGCGATTTTGGCCAGCGCCAGTAATGTGATGACGAACGTTGGAATGGTCAGGATAAGCGCGATGACGAGGCGCTTGCCGAGGTGGTCGGTGGGTTGTCCGTCGATGTCGGATGCCGATTCGCCGTCTGCCGTCACTTTGCCGTCTATCGTCACTCCACCGTCGGTTGTGTGGGATGGGTCGGCAAATCCGCCGTCCGTCCGCAGCGGAATCGCCTGGCGTGCGTCCGAGCTTGGAAACAGCCGCAACAACGCCCAGGTGGCGATGGATGCGGCCACAATCGACACGGCCGCCAAAAACAGATCGAATCCCATAATGTCCCTTCGTGTTGGGCTGATGCATTTCGCGTTCGGCTGATTTCAGCATAGTGCACGGTTGTGTGGCATGCGGTCGGTCTTGCGAATGAATGTGGATGCGTGGATTGATGTGTTCCTGACGACGTGATAGCATCGAACGTATGTTCGATAATCCTGTGTTTGTAGTGATATTGCTGGTGATCGTGGCCGCGCTCGGAGCGGCTGCGGGCTTCTTCGCGGGCCGTGCCAAAGGGCAGGATATGGCCCGTGGTGCGAAGGAATCCGACCTGAACGAGGCGAAGGCGCAGATCGAGGCGGACAAACAGGACATCAGCAATCTCAACGCGGCTGTTGTGCAATACCGTACGCAGGCGGAAGGATTCAGCCAACAGCTGACGTATCTCAAATCGCAATTGGCACAGGCCCAGCGTGCCGAGGAAATGCGCGTGGAACGTGAACGGCAGCGTGCCGCCGAAGAAGCGAACCGTCGTCAAGCCGAAAGCGAACGGAAACTGCAGGAGCAAAGCAAGGTGCTCTCCGCACTGGCTCCGGTGCAGAAGAACCTCGACGCCCTGCAGACGAAGGTCGCGCAAATCGAAGAGGGCCGCAAGCATGAGATGGGCGCGCTCGGCGAACAGCTCAAAGGTCTTGGCGAACAGCAGGCGCGATTGGATCGCGAGACGAGCGCCCTATCATCGGCATTGCGCAACAACAAGGTGCGTGGCGCGTGGGGCGAGGCGCAGCTGCGCAACATCGTGGAATCGGCGGGTCTGTTGGAACATGTCGATTTCGACACCCAAGTTGTGGTCACCGACGCCGATGGACATACGCAACGGCCGGATATGATCATCCACATGCCGGGCGGCAAAACCATTCCGATCGACGCGAAAGCGCCATACGCCGACTACCAGCGCGCATGCGAGATTCCAGACACCGCCTCACCGGAGGAACTGGCCCGCAAGAACGAGCTGCTGCATTCCCATGCCAAAGCGGTACGAGACCATGTGAAGACCCTGGGAGACAAAGCCTACTGGAACGCGTTCAGCGATGCTCCGGATTTCGTGATCGCGTTCATCCCTAACGAATCGTTGCTGCAGGCCGCATTGGAAACCGACCCGACACTGATGGACGACGCATTCGCGCAGAAAGTCGCGCTGACCTCGCCGATCACCCTATGGGCGGTGCTCAAATCCGTGGCATACGCATGGCAGCAGCAAAGCCTGACCGATGACGCGAAAATGCTGTTCGACCTGTCTCGAGAGCTGTACGAACGGTTTGCAGTATTGGGGGAGCGGGCCACCAAACTGGGTTCCGCCATCACCAAAACGGTCGGCGCATACAACTCGTTCGCCGCGTCGCTCGAATCGCGCGTGCTGGTCACCGCGCGCAAACTGCAACGCGTCGACCAAAGCAAGGTCATCGGCACCGTCGACATGATCGCGCCCGAAAAAGGGGATATCCGCGAGTTGTCCGCTCCCGAGACCAACGCCGAATGACCATGTTTATCGCTCATAAATCACCCATACCGCACGGTGAATGACGAGCCGAAAGGATAGGCTGGAACCATGACCGAAGAGAACACTTTCCGCAAGACGACACCGGTTCCGACGCATGATTCCGCTGCGGGCCAGTCTGTTTCCGCTTCGACGGAATCCACCGTCGATTTCGCCATGCTCGAACCGCGCGACCAGCTCAAGGCGCTGCTGCAGGCCGAAATGAAGGACAAGCCGTTCTCGGAACTCTCCTCCGTGCTGTTCGACCATCGTGGAGCCTCCATCGTCGGTCATATCCTGCTCGACACGTTGGAGGAAGCCGGCTATTCCGTCGACGATTTCGACGCGGTCGGCGCATTGACCGCCGCGGCCGTGCCGCTGGTCTCCGCCATGATCCAGGCCGCCGCCTCCCGTGGCGAGGATTTGGACGGTTTCGTCATGGACTTCGTCTATCCGTCCATCAAGGGTCCGTCGATTGCCGGCAAACGCGTGGTGCTGATCGACTCCTGGCTGTCTGAAAAATCGTATGTGCAGACCTCATCGCTGGTCACCCTGCGCAACGGCAACGAGCTGAGCCTCGACTTCTCCGTGGTGGAGAACGAAGGCGCCAAAGTGCTGGCCGTTGCCTCGCTGATCGGCGGTGTCGACATGGTCGACCCGACCATCAAGGTCATCAACCCGGTCACTTCGGAGGAATCCGAACTGCCGTTCGTCGAAGTGTTCAAGGAATCCGAACTCCACTGAACACCGAGTTTCCCGCCGACCGACCGCAAACATATCTGCCGTTGACGTCGTCGAATGTGCGATGACAAGCATGATGATGCATACGGATGCGCGGGCCTTTGACATATTTGTATTGCTGTTCCTATGAAGGGGAGAACGTGCACGATCCCAATCCCATCGATGTTGCCGCACAGGCATCCGGCGAACCGACGTTCCGCGAGGTCGGCGTAGGACCGTGGTCGCAAACCCATCCAGGCGAACCACGCCCGGACGATGCGTCATCCCCCAATTACGACATCCGCTTCGACTCCACCCTGCTCGACGAAGGCGACCGCCGCAACGTGCTCGACCGCTACCGCTACTGGACGGTCGCGGCCATCAAAGCCGACCTGGACTCCCGCGGGCGCCACGATTTCGAAGTCGCCGTGGAGAACTGGACCCACGATTTCAACATCGGCTCCATGGTGCGCACCGCCAACGCGTTCCAAGCGCGCCGCGTGCACATCGTCGGCCCGCACAAATGGAATCGCAAGGGCGCGCTCATGACGGAGCTGTACCAGCACGTCGAAAACCATCCATCCATAACGGAACTCGTCGAATGCTGGAAACTGCGCGTCGCCGGCGAAATCGCCGCCGCCCAATCGCAAGCCGCCGCCATCGCCTTCCATATGCGTGGCTCCGCAGCCGCGACGGACGGCGCTTCCGGCACTGCCCCGAACACAAGCGAAACCATGGCCCAACTGGAAGCCTTGGACGCGAAAATAGCAGAACTGCAAGCCGCCCGCGTCATCGCGCTCGACATCATTCCCGGCGCGGTGCCCATGGAAACCTACCATTTCCCCGAACGCTGCCTCATGCTTTTCGGCGCGGAAGGCCCGGGCCTGTCCGAAAAAGCGCTCGAACTGGCCGATGACGTGGTCTACATCTCCCAATTCGGCTCGGTCCGTTCCATCAACGCCGGCGCCGCCGCCGCGGTCTCCATGCACGCCTGGATCGCCCAGCACGCCGCGCCGCAAGCCTGATCGCGCCATCGGCACGCGGCAAGAAAAGCCGTCGAACGTTGCTGTACCGGAAAGATGACCAGGTGTCCAACGATTGGGTTGCGAAATGGAAGGCAACGTCCGCGGCTGGGTTGCGAACGGGGCACGAAATAGGGCACACGCTCGTCACACAGACGCGTTACTGTTAGGGTCATGCCTACTTTCACCAAAGAAGAAATCGTGCATTTGGGCGATCTGGCCCGAATCGCACTCACGGACGAGGAAATCACCCGTCTGCAGGGCGATCTGAACGTCATCGCCGAATCCATCAACAAGGTCCAGGAAGTCGCCACCGACGACGTGGAACCGACCGCGAACCCGGTCCCGCTGGAAGCCTACCTGCGTCCGGACGTCCCCGAGACCCCGCTGACCCAGGCCGAAGCCACCGCAGGCGCCCCGGTCTCCGAGGCCGGCATGTTCGTCGCACCGCGCATTCTGGGACAGGAGTGATATGAGCACCACCGAACTCGTCAAGCTTTCCGCCGCCGAGATGGCGGCCAAGATCAAGGCCAAGGAAGTTTCCAGCCGTGAGCTGGTCGAAGCCCACCTTGCGGTCATCGAATCCGCCGAACCGAGCGTCAAGGCCTTCCTAAAGGTCTCCGCCGACCAGGCCCTCGAGCAGGCCGACGCCTTCGACGCCAAGTCCGATGAGGACAAGGCGCAGATGCCGGAACTCGCCGGCGTGCCAATCGCCATCAAGGACATGATCGTCACCAAGGGCATCGAAACCACCGCAGCCTCCAAGATCCTCGAAGGCTGGGTGCCGCCGTACGACGCCACCGTCATCGAGAAGCTCAAGGCCGCGGGCATGCCGCTGTTGGGCAAGACCAACCTCGATGAATTCGCGCAAGGCTCCTCCACCGAGCACTCCGCCTACCAGACCACCCACAATCCGTGGGATACCGAGCGCGTGCCGGGCGGTTCCGGCGGCGGTTCCGCAGCCGCAGTGGCCGCATTCGAAGCTCCGCTCGCCCTGGGTACCGACACCGGCGGCTCCATCCGCCAGCCCGCCAGACT
>OKUL01000887.1_pt1 | contig 12455 bp, 13 predicted proteins | sample 1606631 | NCBI WGS metagenome assembly OKUL01 (sample SAMEA3882518, study PRJEB24775) | human gut metagenome | biome: human-associated habitat; feature: intestine environment; material: feces | place: Netherlands | collected 2009/2010 | reverse complement strand
CACCGGCGGGCTGCTCGTCGTAGTAGCCGTCGTCCGTGGGCTGCTCGTCGTAGTAGCCGTCGTCCGTGGGCTGCTCGTCATAGTAGCCGTCGTCGGCGGGCTGCTCATCATAGTAGCCTTCCTCGGGCTGCTCGTCAAACGAGAACTGACCGTCGAGCACGGGCGCGGCGGCCGGCTCCTCCGGGATGCCCTGAAACGACATCGCCGAGGCGGGAGTCTGCGCGGCGGCTGCAGCGGCAGGGCGGTACTGCTCGGCACGCGGGCGCGGCTGCGGCGCGCGCTTGGGCTGCACCTGCTCGGGCGCGACCACGGGCGCGGCGGCCGGTGTGATCTTGCCGCTGTCGGCATACCGGATGAGGGCAACGGCGACTTTGGTCGGGTTGCCGATCTCCTGAATGAGGCGCTCCTCATCGGGCGCGTTGTCAAACATATTCTCCATCTGCGCGATGAGCGCCTGACGTGTCTGGTCGTCGGTGATCAGGCCGAGCAGGCTGCTGATCTCCGCCATGTAACTCTGTCTGTTGATAGATGGTCACCTCCAAGGGGTTCAATTGCATCTTGAAATAGCATCTCTAATTTACACATTATATTGCACGAATGGTGTGCGGTCAAGCCCGAAATGCACTTTTCGCCCGTGCGCCGGCTCTTGACAGGCGGTCTGCGGCGGGGTATCCTGTGAAAAAAGAGCCGGTTTTCCGAAAAGCCGGAAAGGAGTGGAACGCATGGAACCAAAGCGCCCCTACACCGAGACGGATCCTGAAACGGCAGCCGAGACCGCCGAAACCGTGACCGAAACCGCCGAAACTGCGGCCGAGGCGGCCGCGCCCAAAAAGCCGCGTGAGCCGTTTTTCCGCCGCCAGCGCCGCGAGCTTTCAGACGCCTGGCGCGAGATCTACTGCAACAGCCGCGCGCGGCGCATCCGCACGTGGCAGATCGCGGTGTTCGCACTGCTGATCGTGGAGGTGACGGTCATGGCCGTCGCGCTCAACCCGGTCTACTGGATCGGCACCGGCCTGCTCGTGTTCTGGTGCGTGGGCCAGCTGTTTGACCGCCGGCCGGCGCGGCACTCCGTCGCCGCGGTCGTGATGTACTTTCTCATCGCCGTCATGATCGGAATTTTCGCGGTGCAGGAGCTGCTTGGCGCTTGACAAGCGGCGGCGGATTCTATACACTATATAAGTTACCCCATACATTATGAATACACCCGCGCGGGATCTCTGCGCGGCATACAGAGGAGTGTTGCGCTTATGGCCAAAGAAAAGAAGGTCGAGCAGATCACCGATATGGAAGTCGACTTCGCCCAGTGGTTCACCGCCGTGTGCATCAAGGCGGAGCTCGTGGACTATTCCGATGTCAAGGGCCTGTTCATCATGCGCCCGTATGGCTACGCCATCTGGGAGAACATCCAGAAGATACTCGACGGCAAGTTCAAGGCGACTGGCCACCAGAACGTGGCCATGCCGATGCTGATCCCCGAGAGTCTGCTGCAGAAGGAGAAGGATCACGTCGAGGGCTTCGCGCCCGAGTGCGCGTGGGTCACGATGGGCGGCAGCGAGGAGCTGCCGGAGCGCCTGTGCGTGCGCCCGACGTCTGAGACGCTCTTCTGCCAGCACTGGAGCCACATCGTGCACAGCTGGCGCGACCTGCCGTGCCTGTATAACCAGTGGTGCAGCGTCGTGCGCTGGGAAAAGACCACCCGCCCGTTCCTGCGCGGGCGTGAGTTCCTCTGGCAGGAGGGCCACACCCTGCACGCCACTGAGGCCGAGGCCCGCAAGGAGACGCTGCAGATGCTCGAAATTTATGCCGAGACCTGCGAGCAGGAGCTGGCCATGCCTGTCATCCGCGGCAACAAGACCGACAAGGAGAAGTTCGCCGGCGCCGAAAACACCTACACCATCGAGTGCATGATGCACGACCACAAGGCGCTCCAGTCTGGCACGAGCCACTACTTCGGCGACGGGTTCGCCCGCGCGTTCGACATCACCTACACCGACAAGAACAACCAGCAGGTCTACCCGCACCAGACCTCGTGGGGCCTGTCCACGCGCGTCATCGGCGGCCTCATCATGACCCACGGCGACAACAGCGGCCTCGTCCTGCCGCCGCACATCGCGCCGATCCAGGTCATCGTGCTGCCCATCGCGGCGCACAAGCCCGGCGTGACCGAGAAGGCCGAGGAGCTCGTTGCGCGCCTGAAGGCCGCCGGCCTGCGCGCGCAGGGCGACTTCAGCGACAACAGCCCCGGCTGGAAGTTCGCCAACTGGGAGATGAAGGGCGTGCCGCTGCGCGTCGAGATCGGTCCGAAGGATATCGAGGCCGGTCACTGCATCGCCGTCCGCCGCGACAACGGCGAGAAGATCACCGTCGCGCTCGATGAGCTGGAGGCGCGCATCCCTGAGCTGCTCGAGACCGTGCAGCAGGGCCTGTTCGACAAGGCCAAGCGCAACCTCGACGAGCACACCTATGCCGCGCACTCGCTGGCCGAGGCCAAGGAACTGCAGGAGAAAAACGGCGGCTTCATCAAGACCATGTGGTGCGGCGACCTCGCCTGCGAGCTCGAGATGAAGGACAAGGCCGGCATGTCCAGCCGCTGCATCCCGTTTGAGCAGGAGCACCTCGACGATGTGTGCCCCGTGTGCGGCAAGCCCGCCAAGTGCATGATCTACTGGGGCGTGGCGTACTGAGCGCTCCCAAAACAGAAAAACCAACCGCCCGCTGCGATCGCAGCGGGCGGCCTTTTTTCACTCGTTTTCGATATAGAAGATCTTGTGCAGCGTTTTTACCGGGAGCTTCACGACGCTGCGGTCATAGGTCACGAGACCGTTGAGCTCGTGCTCCACGTCGCTCAGCTGCGTGTACACTGCGGCGCTGAGGCCCTGCGCGATGGCGGGGCGGATCTGCTCGTCATAGAGCGCCTGCAGCGCGTATTCGAGCGAGAGCGGCGCGTCGCACGTCTTGTAGCCGACGCTCCTGCCGCCCATGGCGTGCCCCTCGACGCGGTGGACATAGCCGCCGAACTCCGACAGCAGCGTGGCGCGGCCGAGCTTATCGGGCTGGAACCTGTACTTCTGGAAATACACGTGCAGGCTGCGCACATCGCCGAAGCCCTGATCGTGCCAGCCGCTGGCCGGGTCGATCGTGCGCGTCTTGTCCACGGACCGGATGACCTGCACGGCCGTCTGGCTGTCAAACTGACCCCAGCCCTCGTTGAACGGCACCCACACGGCGATGCACGGGTGGTTGTAGAGCGTGGTGACCATGTCGCGCAGCTCGTTCAAAAACGCCTTGCGCGCCGTCACGTTCGTGCGACCGAAGAGGGGATACCAGCTGTCGTCGAGGTGCCAGCCCGTCACGAGCGGGGTCGAGACGATGAGCGGGTCGTAGCGTCTGCCGCCGCAGGGCATGTCCTGCCAGACGAGCATGCCCAGCCGGTCGCAGTGGTAATACCAGCGGTCGCACTCGACCTTGGTGTGCTTGCGCAGCATGTTGAAGCCCATATCCTTGGCCAGCTGGATGTCGTAGACGAGCGCGTCGTCGCTCGGCGCGGTGTAGAGTCCGTCCGGCCAGTAGCCCTGGTCGAGCAGACCGTTGTGAAAATACGGTTTGCCGTTGAGAAACAGGCGGCGCACGCCGTCCTTGTCCGTCTCGACGCTGCACTTGCGCATGGCAAAGTAGCTGTAGACCGTGTCGTCCCCGAGCGTCACGCTGAAGGGGTAGAGCGTCGGGTGCTCCGGCGACCAGGGGCGAAACGACTGCACCGGCACGTGCGCCGGCACGCCCGCGGGGAACGTGAAGCGCTTGCCCTCGAGGTCGATCGTGCACTGACCTTCGCCCTCGACGGTGATCTCCACCTGATGCGCGTCGAACAGCGGCGTCACGCGCAGGGAGCGGATGTAATTCTGCGGCACGCTCTCGAGCCAGACCGTCTGCCAGATGCCGCTCTGCGGCGTGTACCAGATGCCGTGCGGGTGCAGCGTCTGCTTGCCGCGCGGGAGCTGGGACTTGTTCGTCGCGTCGCGCACGCACACAAGGATCGTGTTTTCTTTGGCCAGCACCTCGGTGATGTCCACCGTGAACGGCAGGTAGCCGCCCGTGTGCGTGGCCAGCTCCACGCCGTTGCACCACACGGTCGCGGTCTGGTCGATCGCGCCGAAGTGCAGCAGCACGCGGCCGACGTTGAATCCGTCCGGCAGCGTGACCGTGCGGATATACCACAGGTATTCCTCCGGCTGCAGGACGTGTCCCACGCCGGACAGCTCGCTCTCGGGCGAGAAGGGCACAAGGATCGTGCCGTCGGCCTGCGCGGGCTTGTTCGCGCTCGTCGTGATCGCGTAGCTCCACGGGCCGTTGAGATTTAGGTAGCTGTCGCGCACCATCTGCGGCCGGGGATACTCCGGCAGGGGCTGCGCGCGGTCGAGCGTATCCGCCCAGGGTGTCAGCATAACGTGGCCTCCTTTCTGCCGGCGGCGCGCCGGCAGCGCATTTACTATCTATTTTACAGGATTTTTCCCCGCTTGTTAAGTCCCGGACGTGGATTTTTTTCCGCCCCGCGCGCCGGGACGGCGAAAAATCCCGCCAATATGCACAAAATGTTGCAAAGTTTCCGGAAATGTTGGATTTGTCAGCTTTTTTGCAGGTTCGTTAATATTTAAATTAGTACAATTTGATGTTTTTCCGCCATTTTTGGTGGACGAAATTAGGTTGGCGTGCTAATATATGTGGGTCAAAAAATAGAGAGGTGATGCAAATGCCCTTTAAGTTTCATGGCGGAGTTCATCCCAACTACATGAAGGCGCCGGATGTCCCGGTGACCGTCATTGCTCCTCCGCCGCAGGTCGTGCTCCCGATGATGCAGCATATCGGCGCACCCTGCAAACCGCTGGTCGCGGTGGGCGATTATGTGAAGATGGGTCAGAAGATCGCTGACAATCCGGCACCCGTCTCCGCTCCCATCCACGCGACGGTCTCCGGCAAGGTGATTGCCATCGAGCCGAGACCCCACCCCCTGGGCGATATGATCCCCGCGATCGTGATCGAAAATGACTTCCAGGACACCCCCTGCACGGATCTCGCGCCGCTGACGCCCGAGCAGATGAAGGATCCCGAAGCCATCCTTGACCGCATTCGCGAGGCCGGTATCGTCGGTCACGGCGGTGCCATGTTCCCGACCGCGTTCAAGATCCGCGGCGGCCTTGGCAAAGTCGATACCCTCATCATCAACGGCGCAGAGTGCGAGCCGTACCTCAACGGCGACCACCTGACCATGAAGAACCACCCCGAGGAGCTGCTCAAGGGCATCGAGCTGGCGCGCATCGCGTCCGGTCTCGACAAGGCTTACTACGGCATCGAGAAGAACAAGCAGGACGCCATCGACCTGCTCCTGTCCAAAAACCCCGCGCAGTACGGCGTGGAGATCGTGCCGGAGAACGTCAAGTACCCGCAGGGCGCTGAGAAGATGCAGATCAAGGCCATCACGAACCGTGAGGTCAAGCCCGGCGGCCTGCCGTCCGGCGTCGGCTGCAACGTCATCAGCACCCAGACGGCTTACGCCATCTACCGCGCCTGCTACGAAGGCATGCCCAGCATCGAGCGTGTCCTCACCGTTGCCGGCAGCGCCATGGGCGATAAGTCCTACAACCTGCAGTGCCGCTTCGGCACTCCGTTCAGCTACATCGTCGAGCAGTGCGGCGGCTTCGTCGTCGAGCCGAAGAAGATCGTCCTCGGCGGCCCCATGATGGGCCTGATCGCCACGAATCTCGAGGCGCCCAACATCAAGGGCACCGCGGGCATCCTGTTCTTCACCGACAAGGAAGACCGCTCCGTCGAGAACCCGACGTGCATCCACTGCGGCAAGTGCCTGACGGTCTGCCCGATGAAGCTCGAGCCGCTGTATATGTACAAGTACTTCCAGAACCGTGACTTCGAGAACATGCAGAAGTACCACATCCTCGACTGCTTCGAGTGCGGCAGCTGCTCGTACAATTGCCCGGGCCGTCTGCCCCTGACCCATACCTTCAAGACCGCGAAGCTCCTCTTCGCCGCCCGCGCGGCGGAAGAAAAGGCCCGCGCGGAAGCCGCTGCAAAGGAGGCTGAAACGAAATGACACCGAAAGAATATACCTTTGACGCTGCCTATCAGCCTCAGGTTCGCGCCAAGCGCGGCACGCGCGAGATCATGCTCGACGTGATCATCGCCCTGCTCCCGGCGCTGTGCGTCGGCGTGTGGCAGTTCGGCGCGCAGGCGCTCATCCCGCTGGCCGTGTCCATCGTGTCGTGCGTGTTCTTTGAGTGGGCTTACCGCAAGCTCCTGAAAAAGCCCGACACCATCGGCGATCTGTCCGCCGTGGTCACCGGCATCCTGCTCGCGTTCACCCTGCCCGCCAACTGCAAGTGGTGGCTGCCGATCATCGGCGCGTTTTTCGCCATCGTGGTCGTCAAGCAGCTCTACGGCGGCATCGGCAAGAACTTCCTCAACCCGGCGCTCGCCGGCCGTGCGTTCCTGCTCGCCTCCTACGCGCTGTTCATGACCACCTGGGTCGTGCCCGGCAGCCTGACGTCCGTCATCGGCGCGGATGCGACCACCATGGCCACCCCGCTCAGCTACATGAAGGCCGGCGAGGCGCTGCCGCAGTACTTCACTTATAAGTCCATGTTCCTCGGCACGATGCCCGGCTGCCTCGGCGAAGTCAGCGCGCTTGCGCTGCTCATCGGCGGCGTGTACCTGCTGTGCCGCAAGGTCATCACCTGGCACATCCCCGTGTCGTTCATCGGCACCGTCGCGCTGCTGACGCTCATCTTCGGAAGCAAAAACGGCGGCGGCTACACCCACGTCGAGTGGATGCTCGACAACCTCCTGACCGGCGGCCTGCTGCTCGGCGCGTTCTTCATGGCGACCGACTACAGCACCAGCCCCGTCACCGCTCCCGGCCGCATCATCTACGGCGTCGGCTGCGGCGCGCTGACCGTGCTCATCCGCGTGTTCGGCGGCTTCCCGGAGGGCGTTTCCTTTGCCATCCTCATCATGAACTGCTGCGCGTGGATGTTCGACAAGCACACCCAGCGCCGCCAGTTCGGCGTCAGCCGTGAGGACGTCAAGGCCAAGAAGGCCGCTGCAAAGGCTGCGAAGAAAGAAGCAAAGGAGGCTGCTGCAAATGGCTGAAAAGACTGAAAAGAAATCCGGCGGCGGCCAGATCATCAAGCTCGCGCTCGTGCTCTTTGCCGTGTCCGCGATCATGGCGCTCGCCCTCGGCCTCGTTTATGAGGTGACGAAGGACACCATCGCCATGCGCGCGGCCGAGACGACCAAGAAAGCATATGCCAACGTCCTCGCGGCCGACGAATACACCGAGCAGGCCGATTTTGAGAACGACGGCACCATCACCAAGCTCAGCACCGCCACCACCGGCGGCCAGCAGGCCGGCTACGTCGCCGAGACCACGTTCTCCGGCGCGCAGGGCATGATCACCATGGTCGTCGGCCTGGACGATGATTATAACTGCACCGGCGTGTACGTCACCAAGCACTCCGAGACCTCCGGCCTCGGCGCCAAGGCGGCGGACACGAATGAAGGCGCCTGGCGCGACAACCTCGTCGGCCAGGGCGACGGCATGAAGCTTGCCAAAGACGGCGGCGACATCACCGCCATCTCCGGCGCGACGATCACGTCCCGCGCCGTCGTTACCGAAGTGCAGACCGTCATCAACGCGGCCAAGTCGCTGGGTTAAGGAGGGCTGAAACATGAATATCAAACAACAGTTCAAGGAAGGCCTCATTACCAATAACCCGGTTCTCGTGCAGCTCATCGGCATGTGCGCCACCATGGCCATCACGACCAGCCTCTTCAACGGCATCGGCATGGGCCTGTCCGTGCTCGTCATTCTGACCTGCTGCAATGTGGTCATTTCCCTCATCCGCAAAGTCATTCCGAACGATATCCGTCTGGCCATCTTCGTGCTGGTCATCGCGGGCTTCGTCACCATCGTTGACTTGCTGCTGCAGGCCTACGTTCCCGCGCTGAGCGCGTCTCTGGGCGTGTTCATCCCGCTGATCGTCGTCAACTGCATCATCATCGGCCGCGCCGAAGCGTTCTGCCAGAAAAACCCCGTCGGCCCGTCGTTCTTCGACGGCATCTTCCAGGGCCTCGGCTACACACTCGTGCTCATCGCCATGTGCGTCATCCGTGAGCTGCTCGGCAAGGGCTCGTTCGGCACCGGCATCTTCAACACCATCGACGGTGTCATCGGCACCGGCAACGGCATTCAGATCTTCCCGTCCGAGTACGGCGCGCTCGTGCTCACGCTCCCGATCGGTGGCTTTATCACCCTCGGCTGCCTGATTGCGCTCATGCAGTACGCGCTGCGCAAGTCTGCCGAGAAGAAGGAAGCCAAGGAAAAAGCGCTCGCTGCGCAGGAAAAGGAGGCGGCATAACATGAGTTCTACGACCAGTATTTTTGCCATCATCCTCAGCGCCGTGTTGACGAATAACTTCATCTTCTCGCAGTTCCTCGGCTGCTGCCCGTTCCTCGGCTGCTCGAGCAAGATCGACACCGCCGCCGGTATGGGTCTCGCCGTTACGTTCGTCATGGGCCTCGCGTCCGCCATCTGCTGGCTGGTCAACCTGCTGCTCGTGCAGCTCGGTCTCCAGTTCCTGCAGACGATCGCTTACATCCTCGTCATCGCCGCGCTCGTGCAGTTCATCGAGATGTTCCTCAAAAAGTCCATCCCGTCCCTGTACTCCGCGCTCGGCATCTACCTGCCCCTGATCACCACCAACTGCGCCGTGCTCGGCGTCGTGCTGCTCAACACGCAGTACACCTTCGGCTTTGTGCAGAGCGTGGTCTACGGTGTGTTCGGCGGTCTCGGCTTCATGCTCGCCATCTGCCTGTTCGCAAGCGTGCGCGAGAAGCTCGAGTTTGCCGACTATCCGGAGTGCTTCGAGGGCTTCCCGATCTGCCTCGTCTCTGCCGGCCTGCTTGCCCTTGCGTTCATGGGCTTCTCCGGCATGAAGATCGGCTAAGGAGGGCTGAAATATGGATTTTACTTTGATTCTCGAAGGGATCGCCGTCCTCGGCATCATGGGCGCTGTTTTCGGCGCGCTGCTGGCGTTCGCCGCTAAAATCTTCCATGTGGAAGTTGACCCCAAGCAGGAGGCCGTGCGTGAGTGTCTCGCCGGCGCCAACTGCGGCGGCTGCGGCTACCCCGGCTGCGACGGTTATGCCGCTGCGGTCGCGGCGGGTCAGGCTCCGGTCAACTGCTGCGTCGCCGGCGGCCAGGAAGCTGCCGACAAGATCGCTGCGATCATGGGCGTCTCCGCCGGTGCGGAGGAGAAGATGGTCGCGTTCGTGCCGTGCTCCGGCGCGGAGGGCGTCGCCGTCAAGCGCTTCAACTACAAAGGGCCCCAGGATTGCCAGGCTGCCATGCTGTTCGGCGGCAAGAGCAACAAGGAGTGCCGCTTCGCCTGCATCGGCCTCGGCAACTGCGCGAGAGCCTGCAAGTTCGGTGCGATGCACATCGTCAACGGTGTTGCCAAGGTCGACCGCGACAAGTGCGTCGGCTGCATGGCCTGCGCTGATGCCTGCCCGAAGAAAATCATCGAGAAGGTGCCGTATAAGCAGGCTGTGCTCGTCGGCTGCCGCAATCAGGACAAGGGCGCCGTCACGCGCAAGATCTGCGACGTCGGCTGCATCGGCTGCATGAAGTGCCAGCGTGAGTGCCCGGCGGACGCCATCAAGATCGAGAACTTCGTGTCCAAGATCGACTATGACAAGTGCGTCGGCTGCGGCCACTGCGCCGATATCTGCCCGCGCGGCATCATTAACCTTATGGATCTGGTCAAGCAGTAAATTGCCGGCCGGTCAAAAAACCAACAGACAGACGGACATTTCGGTGTCCGTCTGTTTTTTTGCGCACAGGAGTGCCGAACGTCCCTTTTCCTGCGGCGCGCGATGTGTTACAATAGAAAAAATACGCGCAAGGAGGCCGCCATGTACCAGACCCGACCCGATGACTACACTGCGTTCCGGTGCCTGGCCGGGGCATGTCCGCAGACGTGCTGCGCCGCGTGGGAGATCGTTGTCGATCCGGACGCGCAGGACGATTACCTGCGCCTGCAGCATCCGCTGGCGGCAAAGCTGCGGCGCGTGCTGCGCGTAGACAGCGAGGGCGATACGTACTTTGCGCAGACGGACGGGCGCTGCCCGTTTCTGTGCGTGGATGGCCTGTGCGAGCTGCAGCGCACGCTCGGCGAGCAGAGCCTGTGCCGCACGTGCCGGGATTTCCCGCGCTGGGAGGTGCTGCTGTGTGACCGGGTGGAGCAGGGACTGTCCCTCGCGTGCCCGGAGGCCGCGCGGCGGCTGCTGGAGCGCTCCGCGCCCCTGCGCTTTGTCTCCGCGCCGCTGCCGGACGACGGGTATGTGCCCGGCGTGCGTGAGCGGCGGCTGACGGCCGCCGTCACGGCGGTACGCGACCGGGTGCTTGCGCTGCTGGCGCGGCCGGAGCACACGGCGTATGAAAATCTCGCGGCCGCGCGCGCTTTCGCGTGCGCAGCGCAGCGCCTGCTCGACCGGCACCGCATCGCGGCGCTGGCCGCCGGGGATGTGCCGGGGGTGACGGGCGATGCAGCGCCGGAGCCCATGCCGCCGGCGGCGCTGGCGGCGGCGTTCGCGTCCCAGGAGCCGCTCGATGCCCGCTGGCCGGAGCTGCTGCGGCGCGCGGCGGCGCTCCCTGCCTGCCCGCCGCCCAGAATGACGCCCGTGCAGCAGACATGCCTCGCGCAGACGATCGTCTGGCGGCACGGCATGGACGCGCTCGACGACCGTGACGTGGTCTTTCCCGTGCGGTATGCCGCGGCGACGCTGCGGCTGCTCGACTGTCTGGCGGCGGTGAGCGGCTGCACGGACGCGCAGCTCGTCGTGCTCGTCACGCGCGAGGTGGAAAATGACCCCGAAGCCCTGTCCCGGCTGCGCGCCGGGCTGCAGATAGAACCAAAAATGAATGCTCAGGAGGCACTCGACCATGAAAAAATGTGACTGCAAGATCATGAACACCCTCGGCAAGTACCAGAAAATCTGGCCGTGGATCGGCGTGGCGGGCTACGCCATCGACGGCGCGGAGGCCGTGCTCAAGCACACGAAGTGGGGCAAAGCACACTACAAGCTGCGCATGCTCATCCACGGCGCGGGCGCGGGGCTGCTGTGCCTCGGCGCGGGCGTACACACGGTGCAGGCGTTTGCAACTGGCAAGACGGACGTGCCCGCCGTCGTCAGCGGGTCGGTCATCGGCTCAGGCATCCTCGGCCTGAACTACACGCACGCCGCGGCCAAGAAAATCGGCCCGAAGCAGGCGCGCGTCATGCACCGCGTGTTCTGCGGCGTGACGGGCCTCGGCATGGCGATGCACGTATTTGCCGTCAAGCAGCCGAAGGAGTAAGATACGCGGGGAAGAAAGCAGACCGCAGCCGCAGCGGAACTGACCGCTGCGGCTGCGGTTGTGCTGCGCGCGGATGTGTGGTAAGATGAGACACAGTGCGCCGGGAGGCGGAATTTACGGGAGGAATGACCATGACTGAGAAGGAGAAAATGCTGCGCGGGATGCTGTATGACGCCGACGACAGCGCGCTCTGCGCCGACCGTGTGCGGGCCAAGGAGCTGTGCCATGCCTACAATCAGCTGCGGCCCTCGGACGCGGCCGGGATGCGGGAGCTCCTCCGGCAGCTTCTGGGGAAAACGGGCGAGACGTTTTGCGTGACGGCCCCGTTCTGGTGCGATTACGGCTACAACATCCGGCTCGGGGAGCACTTTTGCGCCAACCACAATCTCGTCATTCTCGACTGCGCCGCGGTGACGTTCGGCGAGCACGTGTTCGTGGCGCCAAACTGCGGGTTTTACACGGCCGGCCACCCGATCGACGCCGAGTGCCGCGAGCGGGGGCTGGAGTATGCTTACCCAATCACCGTGGGCGATCATGTGTGGATCGGTGGCGGCGTGCAGGTCATGCCCGGCGTCACGATCGGGAGCAATGTCGTGATCGGGGGCGGCAGCGTCGTCGTCAAAGACATTCCGAGCGATTCGGTCGCTGTCGGCAATCCGTGCAGGGTCATTCGGCCGATCACGGAGGCGGACAAACAGACCTGCTGGGACAGATAGCGCGCGGCTGCATGGCAAGAGGAACGCAGGACGCAAATCAAAATGCAGAGGCCAGACAAAATGCAAAAAGAAAAGCGGTTTGAGATCGTATATCAGGAAGGCGGCTTTATGAGCGCAAAAACGATCTATGTGGACAAAGAGACCGGTGTGAATTATCTCTTTATCGTCAGCGGATATGCGGGCGGATTGACGCCGCTGCTGGATGCAGAGGGGAAACCCGTCGTCACCCAAGAAACGGCTGACTGAGAAGATCGCGCTTTCTTGTCCGGCGCGAAGCGGCGCTTTGATCGTGCGTACACAAAACCCCCGCCCG
>OKUL01000876.1_pt1 | contig 12602 bp, 9 predicted proteins | sample 1606631 | NCBI WGS metagenome assembly OKUL01 (sample SAMEA3882518, study PRJEB24775) | human gut metagenome | biome: human-associated habitat; feature: intestine environment; material: feces | place: Netherlands | collected 2009/2010 | reverse complement strand
TGACGATCGATATGGCGGTGAAAGAGGGCTTCAAACGTCTGCTTCTTGCAGGACATATCGGAAAACTCATTAAAGTGGCGGGCGGTATTATGAATACCCATTCCAGAGAGGGTGACTGCCGGATGGAGCTGTTGACCGCTTTTGCCGTAAAATGTGGTGTGGCGGCAGTGGATGCTGCAAAGCTCCTGTCCTGTGTCACCACAGAGGAAGCCGTGCGGATCCTGGATGAGTGCGGCAGGAGACAGGAAGTCATGGATTATGCCATGGAGCGTATTTTATTTTATTTGGAGAAGCGGGCGCAGGGAAAGCTTGCGATCGAATGTATCATGTATGCCAATGATTTCGGTGCATTGGCGAAAAGTAAGGAGGCGGAGGAATGGTTTACTTTGTTGGCGCAGGAAGCGGAGCAGCAGATCTGATCACGGTGCGGGGCATGCACATGCTGCAACAGGCGGATGTCATCATCTATGCGGGATCGCTGGTGAACCCGGAGCTGTTAGAATATGCCAGAGCAGACTGTGAGATCCATAACAGTGCGCACCTGACCTTAGAAGAAGTGCTTAAGCTCATGCAGGAGGCACAGGCGCAGGGGAAAATGCTGGTGCGTCTGCACACCGGAGAACCCAGCATCTATGGTGCGGTGCGGGAGCAGATGGATGCACTGGACGAGCTGGGAATCCCTTATGAGAGCTGTCCGGGAGTCAGTGCCTGCTTTGGTGCGGCGGCATCGTTAAATCTGGAATATACCCTGCCCGGTGTTTCCCAGACCCTGATCATCACCCGTATGGAAGGGCGGACCGGAGTGCCGCAGAAGGAGAGCATCGAAAGTCTGGCAGCCCATCATGCTTCCATGGCGATCTATTTAAGCACGGGAATGCTGCGGGAACTGAGCCACAGACTGATCTCAGGCGGTTATGCGAAGGACACCCCCGCAGCCCTTGTCTACAAGGCAACCTGGCCGGAGGAAGAGGCTTATATCTGTACGGTGGAGACACTGGCACAGGTAGCGGAAGAACATGGCATCAAAAAGACAGCACTGGTACTGGTGGGGGATGTTATCACCCATGGAAATTATCAGAAGTCGAGGCTGTATGCGGCAGATTTTACCACAGAATTCCGTCAGGCAAAATGCGGTGCCATACAGGCAGAGGAAACGCAGGAGGAGCGGCGTGAAGATTAGTGTGATCAGCTTTACGGAAACAGGACAACAGCTGGCGGAGCGGATCCGGGAGAGCATGGACGGGGAAACTGCGGTCACGCTCTATACCAAATGCTCCCGACTGGAAAAAAAGACGGTACCGGCTGTGGATGACAGCGATGCAGACACAATCTGCGTCAGGAACAGCCTGTCAGCGTGGGCGGGAGAGCAGATGGCGGCCCGCCATGCACTTATATTCATCGGTGCCTGTGGGATCGCGGTCCGTGCCATTGCCCCCTGGATCATGGATAAACTGCACGACAGTCCGGTACTGGTGGCAGACGAGATGGGGAAGTATGTGATTCCCTTGTTGTCCGGACATGTGGGTGGAGCCAACGAACTGGCGGTCCGTCTGGCGGGAGCATTGGGTGCCATACCGGTGATCACCACAGCCACAGACTTACATGACAGTTTTGCGGTGGATATCTTTGCCAAAAGGAATGATCTGCGGATCTGCAATCGGGAGGGGATCGCCAAAGTGTCGGCAAAAGTACTGGCAGGCGAGGAAATTACCATGTCCGTACAGACAGGGCATCTGGCAGTGGATGAGACCATTCCGTCAGGGATCCGGCTGTGTGCGTATCCTCCTGTGGAAAAAGTGGATGTCCTGATTGCGGACGACACGGAAGAAACATTTCGAAAAGAGTCAGCAGAACTACTGTTGCAGCCGAAAAAATATATTCTGGGCGTGGGCTGCAAGAAGGATACGGACAGCGCAAAGTTGGATCTATTTTTGAAAAAAATACTGGAAGAACAGGGCATTGTCATAGAGCAGATCGCAGCATTGGCTTCTATTGACGTGAAAAAAGAGGAACGATGCCTGCTGGAATTCAGTGAAAAATACAGGATACCATTTAGGATTTATACAGCACAGGAATTACAGGCAGTGCCGGGAGAATTTCACGGTTCCGAGTTCGTAAAGACACAGGTGGGCGTGGACAATGTATGCGAGCGCGCCGCCCTGAAAGCAGCCGGGACAGGCGGATGGATCCTCTTAGGCAAGCAGGCACAGGATGGCATGACCGTGGCAGTTGCAGAGAAAACATGGAAAGAGCGGATTCGGATGTGGCTTTAAAAGGATAGAAAGAGGCAAAACGGATGAGTAACAGAATCTATATCGTGGGAATAGGTCCCGGCAGGGAAGAAATGATGACAGGAGAAGCCATCGCTGCGCTGGAGCAGGCAGATGTGATCGTGGGTTATACCGTATATGTCAAATTATTGGGAGAACGTTTTGCAGGGAAAAAACTGCTGACCACCCCTATGCGGCAGGAGACAGAACGCTGCGAACTGTGTTTTAGGGAGGCGGAAGCCGGGAAGCGGGTGGCATTGATCTGCAGCGGCGACGCCGGTATCTACGGCCTGGCATCGCTGATGTATGAGCTTGGAGAAGAACATCTCCAGACGGAACTGATCGTGATCCCCGGTATTACAGCGGCAAGCAGTGGGGCGGCGGTACTGGGAGCACCCTTAAACCATGATTTCTGTGTGATCAGCTTAAGCGACCTGCTGACTCCCTGGGAGAAGATCGAAAAGAGACTGCGGGCGGCAGCAATGGGAGATTTTGCCATAGCAATTTACAACCCTTCCAGCCACAGGCGAAAGGATTATCTGCAAAGAGCCTGTGATATTTTACTGGAAACCATAGAAGGGGAGCGCCCCTGCGGCTATGTGGAAAACATCGGCAGAGAAGGCACCCGGGCGGTGACCTGTACGCTGCGGGAATTAAGGGACCGGGAAGTCAATATGTTCACCACGGTATTTATCGGCAATTCGGAGACGGAGATCCTTAGGGACAAGTTGATCACAAAGCGCGGATATCATGCGGAGAATAACATACATTAAGTTCTCTTTGGGAGGAGAGCAGGATGAAAAAAATAGTAATTTTTGCGGGAACCACAGAAGGACGGCGGCTGTCGGAAATCCTGGCAGATGCCGGAATCGCGCATACCGTATGCGTGGCAACGGAATATGGTGAGATCGTGATGCGGGAACAGACGGATGCGGAGGCGGCAGGGACAAAGGGGCAGCCACTCGTATCTCTTCACCGTGGCAGAATGGACCGGCAGCAGATGGAAGAATTTCTGCGTAACGAGGGTTATGAGATCGTAGTGGATGCCACCCACCCTTATGCCCAGGTCGTTACAGAGAACATACGGGACGCTGTGAAAACACAGTCTTCCATTTACCTGCGTCTGGAACGGGAAATTTCGGAGACTCCGGAAGCAGAGAATCCTGTCGTAAGTATCCGGTATTTTGAAAGCAATGCTGACTGTGCCAAAGCGCTGGAGAATACAGAGGGCAATATTCTGCTGACCACAGGGAGCAAGGAACTGTCGACGTATTGTGCCTCCGGAAGACTCCATGACCGCCTGTATGTGCGCATCCTTCCGGGCAGAGAGAGCCTGGAACTATGCATGGAGCAGGGAATCAAAGGCCGGCAGATCCTGGCATTGCAGGGGCCTTTTTCCACAGAGATGAACGCCGCTATCCTGAAGCAATACGATATCCATCACATGGTCACGAAAAACAGCGGACGCACCGGAGGGTATCAGGAGAAACTGGAAGCTGCGAAAATTCTGGGGATCCCGGTGTATGTGATACAGCCTGCCAAGAAGGCTGTAGATACGTATTCTTTTGCGGAAATCTGTGGAAAACTGGAACAGCTCTGTGACTGTAAGCTCTCCGGGCAGGGCAGCATGGAGATCTGCCTCGCCGGAATCGGCATGGGTAGCAAAGACGGTCAGACACAAGAAGTGCAGCATGCGATCGAAACTGCAGATATCCTGCTGGGTGCGGAGCGCATGATCGAAAGATATTCTGCTAAAATCGAAAAAAGACCCTACTACATGACGGAGCAGATTCTGCCGTATCTGGAGCAATTACAGAAAAACGGTCTTACAGAACAGAAAGATCCCCTTCGGGTAACGGTCCTTTTTTCCGGGGATACCGGATTCTACAGCGGATGCAGGAAGCTGTATGTGGCATTGCAGGAAACCGTTGCCGCAGGAGCGTTGAACGCAGGAGTACGGATCCTGCCGGGAATTTCTTCCGTGGCCACACTGGCGGCCCGAGTGGGAGAAAGTTATGAAGATGCCGCCATTTTGAGCATGCACGGCAAGAAGCTGAACCGGCTTTCGACAACGGTGGAGAGCCATGAAAAGGTATTTTTACTGACCTCAGGAAGTGAGGACATCCGCAAGATCGGACATTTGCTTGCAGAAGCGGGACTGACAGACTGTGAAGTGATCGTAGGATATCAGCTGTCCTATCCGGAGGAAAGCATCCGGATCCTGACCCCGGGGCAGTGTGAGGAGATTACGGAGGAAGGGCTGTATACCTGCCTGATCCGCAATCCTCACTGGCAATCGGAACGCCTGACACATGGAAGAGCCGATACCTGTTTTCTGCGGGATGCGAAAACTCCAATGACAAAAGAAGAAGTCCGCGAGGTCAGCATCTGCAAGCTGAACCTGACACAAAACGCCGTGGTCTATGACATCGGCAGCGGCACCGGATCCGTCGCCATAGAGATCGCCGGGGTGCCCGGAGGGGTACAGGTCTATGCCATTGAGAGAAAGCCGGAGGCGGTGGAACTGCTTCGGAAGAACAGAGAGCATTTTCACATGGATAATATACAGATCATTGAAGCTACGGCACCGGAGGGACTGGAGGAATTACCTGTGCCGACCCATGCCTTTATCGGCGGCAGCGGCGGCAGATTGCTGGATATTTTACAGACCCTGTACCGGAAGAATCCTCATATGCGTATTGTGATCAATGCCATCAGCATGGAGACCATTGCAGAACTTAAGGAAGTGCTGGATACTTTTCCGGTGGAGGAAGAGGAGATCCTGCAGATGCAGGTAAGCCGGGTGAAGAAGCTCTTAAGCTATCATCTGCCCCAGGCGGAAAATCCGGTGTGGATCTGTTCGTTTATGTTCCGGGAGACAGGAACGGATCCTATGGATAACGCGAAGAAAACAAAACAAAACGTAGGGGAGACCGGAAACGGTAAGAATGGAGAAGTACAGAGATGACCGGAGCACAGAAAAAGAAGATACGTCGTATCATGATCGCTGCACCGAAGAGCGGCAGCGGCAAGACTACGATCACCTGTGGATTATTGCAGATTTTTAAAGAAAACGGTGAGGATATTTCTTCCTGTAAATGCGGCCCGGATTATATTGATCCTATGTTCCACAGACAGGTGCTGGGGGTGCCCTCTCGGAATCTGGATACCTTTTTTACCGGAGAAGAGGGCACCCGAGAAGACTGTTTCTGAGAGATCGCAGGGAAGACGAGCTTGTGGTCATGGAAGGTGTTATGGGATTGTATGACGGGCTGGGCGGCATCCGTGAGGAAGGATCCTCCTATCATCTGGCAAAGGTGACGCAGACCCCCATCCTGCTGGTGGTGGATGCAAAAGGCATGGGGAGATCGGTGATCCCTCTGATTGCCGGATTCCTGGCTTATGATAAGGCACATCTGATCCGTGGCGTGATCTTCAACCGGATGTCCGCAGCCTATTATGAGATACTGAAGCCCTTGGCAGAAGATGAACTGGGCATTGCGGTACTGGGGTATTTTCCGGAAAATAAGGACCTGCAGATCGTCAGCAGACACTTAGGCTTGTGCATGCCGGGAGAACTGGAAGACTTGCAGGGACAGATCCGTATGACAGCAGAGAGATTACGGGAGACCGCAGACATTTCAAAACTGTTGCAGATCGCAGAGGAAGCGGAGCCGTTGGAGGAAGAGACGGTAGTGGAGGATTCCGTAGAAACCAGCGAAGCAATGCGCCCGAGGATCGCTGTAGCTCGGGATGAAGCTTTTTGTTTTTATTACGAAGAGAACCTGCGTCTGCTGGAACAGGCGGGCGCGGAACCGGTGTATTTTTCCCCGCTGCATGACAGGACCTTACCGGAAAACATTCACGGATTGTTACTGGGCGGTGGATATCCGGAACTGTATGCCGGACAGTTAAGCGAGAATGATGCCATGCGCACAGCAATCCGGAAGGCAGTCACAGACGGCCTGCCCACGGTGGCAGAGTGCGGCGGTTTTCTATACCTGCATACGACCCTGACGGACCGGGAAGGACATTCCTATCCCATGGCGGGAGTCCTGCCCGGTAAATGCTTCGACACCGGACATCTGGTGCGCTTCGGATACATTGAACTGGAAGAGAACAGCGGACATTTTATGCCTCGTGGCAGCCGCATCCGTGCCCACGAATTCCACTATTATGACAGTGAAGACAACGGCGCAGACTGCATCGCTACCAAACCCTCCACCGGACGAAATTATCCCTGTATCCACGTGGGAGAGAGTCACTGGTACGGTTTTCCCCACCTCTATTATCCATCCTGCCCGGAGTTCGCGGAGCGCTTCGTGGAGAATGCAAAAAAATTCTCAAAAAGCGGAAAAGATATGTTATAATCGTAGTATCTTTTTTGCTCGGAGGATAAATCAATGGAAAAATCAAAGGTATATTTTACAGATTTCAGGACCCGTCTGGGAGAGGGGCTTCCCAGTAAGTTAAAGCGTCTGATGAAGGCGGCGGGGATTCAGAATATTGATATGGATCACAAATTTGTTGCTATCAAGCTGCACTTTGGAGAGCTGGGCAACCTGGGTTTCTTACGTCCGAATTATGCGAAAGCGGTAGCGGATGTGGTAAAGGAGCTGGGCGGTGTGCCTTTTCTGACCGACTGCAACACCCTGTACCCCGGCAACCGTAAGAATGCCATCGAGCATATGTATTGTGCCTGGGAGAATGGTTTCACGCCTCTGACGGTGGGATGTCCCGTGATCATTGGCGATGGACTCAAGGGAACGGATGACATCGAGGTACCGGTAAAAGGCGGCGAATATGTGAAGAATGCGAAGATCGGTCGTGCCATCATGGATGCGGATGTGTTTATTTCCCTGAATCATTTCAAAGGACATGAGACGGCGGGGTTTGGCGGTGCTATTAAAAACATCGGTATGGGCTGCGGCTCCAGAGCGGGCAAAATGGAGCAGCATGCGCAGGGCAAGCCGGAGATCGACGAGAGTCTGTGCCGGGGCTGTAAGCGCTGCATGAAGGAATGTGCCAATGATGGACTGGTATATGATGAGACCACACATAAGATGCACATTGATCATGAGAAGTGTCTGGGTTGCGGACGCTGCATCGGCGCCTGCAATTTTGATGCGATCCACAGCGGCGATGCTGCGGCGACGAAGGATTTCAACTGCCGCATGGCAGAATATGCGAAGGCTGTCGTGGACGGCAGACCGAATTTCCATATTTCTCTGGTAGTGGATATCTCTCCAAACTGTGACTGCCACTTCGAGAACGATGCTCCTATTCTGCCTAATATCGGTATGTTTGCATCCTTTGATCCACTGGCGCTGGATCAGGCCTGCGTGGATGCCTGCCTGAAGCAGACACCGCTGCCGAACAGCCAGCTGGCGGATGCTATGGCAAAAGAAGGCTTTTGCGATCATCATGATCATTTTGAAAATACCACTCCCAATGCGGAGTACAAGACCTGCCTGGAGCATGCGGAGAAGATCGGCATCGGCAGCAGAGACTATGAACTGATCACGATTTCGTAAGCTTGAAAAGCGAAGAAATCGTTTATGAAGTAATTTTTGGAGAGGATGAACTTATGCGGCCAATGGTAAGCATCATTGTTCCGATATACAATGCGGAACAATATTTACGACGCTGTGTCGACAGCATTTTGAACCAGGAATATACGGATTATGAACTGCTGCTGGTCAATGATGGCAGTACGGATGCTTCCGGCGATATTTGTGAAGAGTACGGAGACCAAGATCCCAGAGTCATTGTGATCCAAAAGGAGAACACCGGAGTCTCCGACAGCAGAAACCGGGCGCTTGACCGTGCCCGGGGAAAATATCTGCAGTTCCTCGACAGTGACGACTGGATCACACCGGATGCCACCAGACTGTTCGTGCGGGCAGCGGAGGAGTACGGCTGTGACATGGTCATTTCTGACTTTTACCGCGTGGTGGGAGAGCGTCTGTCCCCCAAGGGAGACATCGAAGAGGAGGGCGTGCTCACCAGAGAAGAGTTCGCAGCACATATGATGGAGAATCCGGCGGATTTTTATTACGGTGTGTTGTGGAACAAGCTGTACCGCAGGGATATTGTGGAAGAGCATAAGCTACGCATGGATACGGATATCAGCTGGTGTGAGGATTTTATGTTCAATCTGGAATATATCCGCTATGCGAAAGTATTCTATGCCCTGCATGCGCCCATTTATTATTATGTGAAGAGGAAAGGCTCTCTTGCCAGTCAGGGCATTAATATCTCGAAGACTGTGAAGATGAAGCTGAATGTATTTGAGTACTACAATAACTTCTACAAACATGTTCTGGAAGAGGAAGATTATGAGAAGAACCGTCTGCAGGTATACCGTTTCTTTATCGATGCTGCGGGGGACGGCACCGTTCCGCCTTCGATCCTGCCCGGTTCCAAGAAGCTGGGAGACGAGAGAGTCTTTGTCAATACAGAGATCTTGCAGGCGGAAGGACCTGCAGGAGAGGATTACCGTAAGAGAAAGTTATTAGAACATTATCTGGAGCCTGTGGCGTTAAAAGGAGATCTGAAGGTCATGGATGTGCGTCTGCTTTTGTGTCTGTGTGAAAAGCACGAATGGGACAGCAGACGGGAACTGGCGGATTTCGCCGGAATCACCCGGACGAATCTGACCAGCGGATTGCAGCGACTGACCATGAAGGGATTCCTGAAAGTAGAAGAGGTGAAGGAACCCAAGCCATCCAAAAAAGATAAGACGACCGGAAAAAATAAAACGAAAACAGCGGAGATGGCAGAAACGAAGCGGAAGGAACGGGGAGGCAGAATCGCCGTGACGATTCTTCCGGCAGCAGATGCCGTTATGAAAGAACTGGAGATGGCACAGAGGGATTATGATGCTGCCAGATTCGCCGGCTTCACAGAGGAAGAACTCATTAAATATGCTGAGCTGTCTGAGAAGATCAAAGAGAATACAAAGAATATTTTATACTTTCTTAATTGACAGGGTAGTTTCTGAAAAGTTATGATAGATAAGTATATATGATGTCGGGAAAGGAAGGTATTTGGATGAAGAAAAACGCAGAGTATATGTTGGAACATGCCGGCCTGTGCAGAGCGGCAGATAGATTGGAACCCCAGATGTTCGATGAGTATGGCGTGCAGAGGGGGTTGCGTGATAAGAACGGTAACGGCGTAGTCGCAGGCCTTACCAATATCTCCCGGATCGAATCCTTCAAAATGGAGGATGGCAAAAAGATACCCTGTGAAGGTAAGCTGTGGTATCGCGGTTATGACTGTATCGAACTGGTCAACGGATTCCGCGGGGATCATTTCGGATTCGAAGAAGTGGCTTATTTACTTTTGTTCGGTAAGCTGCCGAATCGTGACGAACTGAAGCATTTTAACGATATTCTGGCATCCAGCAGAACTTTGCCTACCAACTTCACCAGAGATGTCATCATGAAAGCTCCCAGCAGTGACATCATGAATTCCCTGACCAGGAGTGTTCTGACACTGGCTTCCTATGATAAAAATTGCAGCGATACTTCCATTGAAAATGTATTAAGACAATGTCTGGGACTGATCGCTGTGTTCCCTATGCTGGCAGTCTACGGCTACCATGCATATAATCACTATTCCAATGATGAGAGTATGTACATACATCGTCCGCAGAAGAAGCTTTCCACAGCAGAGAATCTGCTGATGATGCTTCGTCCCGACAAACAATATACCGAGCTGGAGGCCAAAGTACTGGATACCGCACTGGTGCTGCATATGGAGCACGGCGGCGGTAACAATTCCACCTTCACTACCAGAGTCGTAACCTCTTCCGGATCCGACACTTATTCCGTAGTGGCAGCAGCGCTTTCTTCTCTGAAGGGACCCAAGCACGGTGGTGCCAATATCAAGGTCGTAGAGATGATGCGGGATATCGAAGCCCATGTGTCCGACTGGACTGATGAGGATGCGGTAAGAGTTTATCTGAACAAGATTTTGAATAAGGAAGCCTTTGACGGCAAGGGACTGATCTATGGTATGGGTCATGCTGTCTACTCTCTGTCCGACCCCAGAGCCCAGGTATTTAAGAGCTTCGTGGAGAAGCTGGCAGTAGCCAAGGGCAGAGACAAGGATTTCGCATTGTACTCCATGATCGAGCGGATGGCACCGGAGGTCATCTCCCAGAAGTCCAGGATCTATAAGGGCGTCAGCGCCAATGTGGATTTCTACAGCGGATTCGTATACAGCATGCTGGAGATCCCACTGGAATTATATACACCGATTTTTGCCATCGCAAGAATCGTGGGATGGAGCGCGCATCGTATTGAAGAATTGATCAATATGGATAAGATCATCCGTCCCGCTTATAAGAGCGTGATGCAGGAACTGGAATATGTTCCGTTGGATCAGAGATAAAAATAAAAAGGGACTGCGTATTTTTGCGCAGTCCTTTGATGATTGTTATCATGATCAGGAATAGATCTGACAGATAATGGATACGATCTCTTCAGCGGATTCCATGGAATTTTCCATGATCCAGGTGACGTAGATATTGTAGAGGGAACCGGAGAACGCACGAAGCGTGTAATAGAAATCCCGGCCTTTATCTTCCGTATAATAGGTATCAAGGATATAACTGTCCAGGGCCTGCAGCAGCAGATGCCCCAGTCCTGTGTTCACCAGGCAGGCAATGAATTCTCTGTAATGATCAAAGTATTCATAGCAGTGCAGCATATTGCGGTAGTCGTTATAATTGCCTTTATCCGGCCAGGCAGCGACATCCTGACGGTAGGCATCTACCAGATCCTTCAGATAACTGATGAAGATCTCGTCCATGGAGTTGTAATTGCGGTAATAAGTCATACGGGAGACTCCGGCCCGCTCGGTCAGCTCTGAGATGGTAATATTGGACAGAGATTTTGTCTGAAGCAGCTGCATCAAAGCCTGCACCATGCAATCTCTGGAAAATTGTTTGGAATGGTTCGTGGACATGGCAGATCACCTTCTTAATGTTTTCTACTGACAGTATAAAACGTAACACAATCCGGAAAAATACGCAAGGAAAGTTCCTCGCGGAAAGGAGCGGTATATGGCGGGAACAGTCATAGAATATTTAAAAAAATACGGAGACATTTCTTTTCGGGAAAAACCTCTGAATGATGTGGACAGTCTGGCCTTATGCCAGCTTTCTTATCTGAAATTCGACGGAATGGTCAGCGATGTGCGTCACAACGGTCCTTCTGTGACGCTGCAGGAGATCGCCAAACGGCCGGATGTGGAGCAGCTGTTCGGAGATGTGCGTTTTGAAAAGGAGAACCGGGCACTGTTTGAAGGGCTGCTTAGCGGCAGACGCTTCCGGAATATGAAGCTGAATTGTTATATTAACCTGGTGGAAAAGGAGTGGGAGACCCAGTTCTCTGCGATTACCTTTATCCTGGATGACGGAACGCTGTTTTTGGCATTCCGCGGCACGGATGAGACTATTGTGGGGTGGAAGGAAGACTTTAATATGGCATTCCTGAATCCGGTACCGGGGCAGGAATACAGTGTAAAATATGTAAATATGGTCACCGGATGGCTGCATCAGCCCTTTTACATCGGAGGACATTCCAAGGGCGGCAACCTGGCGGTGTACAGTGCCATGAAATGTGCGCCCTTTGTACGGAAGCGGATCCAAAAGATATACAGTCTGGACGGACCGGGATTCCGGCCGGAGGTGCTGAAGGAATGTCATTACAATGCGATAGAAGACAAGGTGGTAAAGCTGCTTCCGCATTCTTCTATGATCGGGATGATCTTCGAGCGGGATATTCATTACCGCGTAGTGGAGAGTAAAAACCACGGTCTGCTGCAGCATGATCCTTTCTCCTGGCTGGTGAAGGATGATCATTTCGTGGATGTAGGCGATATCTATGAGAGCCAGAAGATCATGAACGAGGCTCTGAATGAATGGATCCTGTCCCTGAACGAGGAGCAGGTCCGTACCTTTGTAGACACACTTTATCAGGTGATCTCCGCATCACAGGCGGACGATCTGATCACTTTTACCGCAGATTGGAAAAAGAGTATGAATGCGGTAGTTACCGCATTGAAGGAAGTGGACGATCAGACCGCAGAGATGCTGCGGGGGATCATCCGTTCCCTGTTCGAGATTGCAAAGGTTAAAGTCAGGGAGGAATTGGTTCCGGTGAAAAGACCGCGACACCGGTTTAAAAATAAGAAGAAAGAAGAGAAAGGAGAGGTTCCCCGACACACTCCGGCAGCCTCTCCGGATGCCACTGTAACCCAAGGATCGGCAGCTCGTCATGCTCCAAAGCTTCGGGGCAGCCATCGTCAGGGCAGACCTGG
>OKUL01000872.1_pt1 | contig 12636 bp, 10 predicted proteins | sample 1606631 | NCBI WGS metagenome assembly OKUL01 (sample SAMEA3882518, study PRJEB24775) | human gut metagenome | biome: human-associated habitat; feature: intestine environment; material: feces | place: Netherlands | collected 2009/2010 | reverse complement strand
CTCCCGGATCATTGCTTCGATGTTCGCGTCGATCGGGAGCTGTCCGGCATCCTTATAATATTGGAACATGGTGCGCACGTCCGTTTCGCTGAATCCCAGCATCATGTTGAACTGGTAGTCGGTACTGATATTCCAGCCGATGTTGAATCCGCTGGTCAGGTCGTCCAAGGTGACGGGGCTGACGCCGGTCATGAAGATGCGCTCGAACATGCCTTTGAATTTCTTGAATATTTCACGGTAGAATCCGCTGGCATGGGTCAGGGCATGATAAATGTCTTTTCCCTGCTCGTTCAGAACGATGTTGGTAAAGTTATCGTATTCGTCGATGATGAGGTAAAGTTTCATTCCGGATTCAGCCGCATGCAGGTTCAGGTAGTTCAACTTGCTGACAAAGTCGGGCTGTTCTTCCATCTTTTGTGCAAATCCGGGAAAATAATAAGGCTCATACACTTTGCCGAACAGGTCCATCACCATGCCGCAATAGTTATTGAAATTTTCTTCCAGTGAACCGCTTCCGCCACTGGCGCGCGAGAAATCAAGATACACCACCTGAAATTTTCCTTGCAGGGGGGTGGGGCGGCTGCCTATCCATAGATTGCCGAAGCGTTTCTGGAACTTTTCTTTTTGTGCTATGTCATAATACGCACGCAGCATACTCAAAAAGATACTCTTGCCGAAGCGGCGGGGACGGATAAAGAACAGGTTCCGGGGCTGTTTTTCCAGCAAAGGCAGATACATGGTTTTATCTACATAGTACATGTTCTGCTCTGCCACTTCCACGAAGTTGGCAATGCCATAGGGGATTTCTTTTATATTTTCCATCATTGCTTCTGTTGTCTTTAGTTCGTATCCGGATGCCAATACAACAAAGATAGTCTATTCTTCCTGAAGGAACAAAGGAAATAAAGTTTTTAATAGAAAGAAGATGTTCAAGGTAAGTTATGCGCTTGAAAGAAAATTCTTTATTACTCCCCGCTAGATTTCTATTGGGTCGAAAAAAAGGGCGTGCCAAAAGCCATGTTTATTATTTAGACCTTTTGGCACACCCTCTTGGTGGATTCTGAAATCAGTTTCTTATTTCTTCTCTGCCGCGGCATGTGGATAGTCAATCGTATAATGCAGTCCGCGACTCTCTTTCCGTTCCATTGCCTGACGGGTGATCAAATACCCAATGTTAATCATGTTACGCAGTTCGCAAAGTTCGCGTGAAGCCTTACAGCGTTTGAAAAGACGCTCGGTTTCTTCATATAAAATATCCAATCGGTTCCAAGCACGGATTAATCGCGTATTACTGCGCACAATACCTACATAAGCTTCCATAATTTGGTTCACCTCTTTCATGCTTTGGGTTATCAGTACCCGTTCTTCATTGTTCATGGTTCCTTCATCGTTCCATTCGGGGATATCCTCATTGAAGTCATACCGGTCGAGTACATTTAGTGCATGTTTGGCTGCCGCGTCCGCATAAACCACTGCTTCTATCAGCGAATTGGAAGCCAGACGGTTACCTCCGTGCAGACCGGTACATGAACATTCACCGATGGCATACAAACGGTTGATGCTGCTCTGTCCGTCCAGATCGACTTTGATACCTCCGCACAGATAATGAGCAGCCGGAGCCACAGGAATATAGTCCTTAGTAATATCAATGCCTAGGCTGAGGCATTTTTTATAAATATTGGGGAAATGTTTTTTTGTTTCTTCCGGATCTTTATGCGTCACATCCAGATATACATGATCTTCACCGCGCTGCTTCATTTCGTTATCAATGGCACGTGCTACGATATCACGTGGGGCCAATGACAGGCGTGGATCATATTTTTGCATGAATTCTTCGCCACTTTGATTCTTTAAGACAGCACCGTAACCGCGCATGGCTTCGGTGATGAGGAAACTAGGACGGTCTCCCGGATGAAAGAGGGCGGTGGGATGGAATTGTATAAATTCCATGTCCTTTACTGCTCCTTTGGCACGGTACACCATAGCAATGCCGTCTCCCGTAGCTACCAGTGGATTGGTTGTATTGCGGTATACCGCTTCGCATCCGCCTGTTGCCATTACAGTTACTTTGGACAGGAACGTATCCACTTCTCCTGTTTTCTCATTCAATACGTAAGCACCGAAACATTTGATGCCTGGTGTATGGCGGGTGACGATAATTCCCAAATGATGCTGGGTAATGATTTCTACCGCATAGTGATCTGTAAATATGGTAATATTGGGATGAGCTTTTACCGCTTCTATCAGGCTGGTTTGTATTTCAGCTCCTGTATTGTCTTTGTGGTGCAGGATACGGAACTCGGAATGGCCTCCTTCTTTGTGGAGGTCGAATTCTCCATCCTCTTTTTTATCAAAATCCACTCCCCATTTTATCAGTTCCTGGATTTGTGCAGGTGCTTCTCGCACTACTTTTTCTACAGCCGCGCGGTCACTGATCCAATCGCCGGCAATCATCGTGTCTTCAATGTGTTTCTCGAAATTGTCTACTTTCAAGTTGGTAACAGATGCTATACCTCCCTGAGCAAAATAGGTATTGGCTTCTTCCAGTCCTGCTTTACAAATCAGGGCGACTTTACCTTTGTGAGCTACTTTCAGTGCGAAGCTCATTCCGGCAAGTCCTGAGCCGATAACAAGGAAATCGAATTTTTTAACCATGATAATATGCTTTATGGGTGCAAAGCTACGAAAAACCTTTATTCATTGTACCTTTTGCTCTTGTTTTTACTATTTTTTTCGTGAAGAATAAACGAAATAGATAATGCAAGTATGAAATTAAAAGTGTAACTTTCTGCATTTTTTAATAGAATAGGATGGAAAACAATAAAGAAATCATTCACGAAAGTGAGGTAAAAGAACTTATAATTGAGTTGAGGGGTGAGAAAGTACTGATAGACCGGGATGTAGCTAAGCTTTATGGCGTAGAAACCAAACGAATTAATGAAGCAGTAAAAAACAATCGGGACAAATTCCCAAATGGTTATATGTTTTCGTTGCAAGTATCTGAAAAACAGCAACTGGTCGAAAATTTCGACCGGTTCAGTAGTTTGAAACATTCTCCCGTAGAACCTAAAGCATTTACCGAAAAAGGGCTTTATATGCTGGCTACAATTTTAAGAAGTCCGAGAGCTACCGCAACTACTTTTGCCATTATCGAATCATTCTTTAAGTTAAGGACATTAGTACGGAATGTAAATATCATGGCTACCGAGTATGATGAGGAAAAGAGGAAGAGTCTGGTACAACGTAGTGGAGAACTGCTGAATGAACTGCTGACTGATGAGGGTGATATAACAGAAACGGAATCTTCTATCGAATTAAATTTGTATGCTTTGAAGATGAAACGTACAGTAAAGAGGACAAAAAAAGGATAAATTCTCTCATTCTGCGCCGTAATGAGGTCGATAAACGATAAATTTATTATCTTTCGGGCAAATTACAATAAGATGATGAATCGAATTTTTCATGTGAAGATAGCAGGAGGCACTTATCTGTTTCTGATACTGCTGACAGCCGTCATGGTATTTGCTTTCTGGTGTATGAAGGCAATGATAGGATTGGTGGTGGCATTGGGGCTGATCATTACCATTGAACGTATTATCCATTCTACTTATACGCTGACTGCGGATGGAAAGCTGGTGGTGTATTATGGTCGTTTTTATAAAGGGAAGACCATTCCCTTGACTGACATTACGGATGTGGAGCTGAAACGAAGTTCCGGATTCGGTGGAATTATGCCTTCGAAATATGTATTGATACATTATGAGAAGAAAAATTTATTGTCATTGGTTCCTGTAAAGCCGGAAGAATTTATCAATGCGTTGGTGAAGCGGCTGGAGCATAGGATAGAGGAGGAATAAATTATGGAGCAAGTATTTAAAACAAAAAGAGCTCGTAGGTGGTGGATTATTATAGTCAGTCTGGTTGTTCTGATTATTTTTCTGAATGTGTATTTGGAGCAAAGTTGGGCTTTTTCGGCGCTTGGGGGAATTATTATTTCTGCATTAATGTTTTATTCGCAATCGAAAACCATTTATATTGTAAAAGACAATGGTGTTCTGGAAATTAAACCGGGAATATGTGTAGACGGAATCCGTAAAGTGTCTTATAATCCGAATGCAATAGGAATGCAAAAGGTGAAAATAGAGCACGCCCAAGGTTTTGTAATGATTAACCCTGATAAGCCTTTGGAATTTGTAGAAGCATTGAGAGAAATAGATCCAAATCTGTCTGTTGAAGGTTTTGAACAGATAAAAACTAATTAACCCAAAATAAATACCATGAAATATCAAATTGCAATCATCGGTGGAGGTCCCGCAGGGTATACTGCTGCCGAAGCTGCCGGAAAGGCAGGACTGAGTGTTGTATTGTTCGAAAAAAGAAGTCTGGGCGGTGTCTGCCTGAATGAGGGATGTATTCCTACCAAGACCTTGCTTTATTCGGCTAAAGTATATGATTATGCAAAACATGCTTCAAAGTATGCCGTGAATGTGCCTGAAGCTTCTTTTGATTTAGGAAAGATTGTGGCGCGTAAATCAAAGGTGGTTCGTAAGCTGGTATTGGGAATCAAGGCAAAACTGACTGCGCATCAGGTACATATAGTGACGGGAGAAGCCACGATTGTAGATAAGAATACCATCCAATGCGGTGGGGAAACCTACGAATGTGAGAATTTGCTGCTGTGTACCGGCAGTGAAACATTTATTCCTCCTATTCCGGGAGTGGAAAACGTGGATTACTGGACGCACCGTGATGCACTGGATAATAAAGAAGTACCTGCTTCATTGACTATTGTCGGCGGTGGAGTGATCGGTATGGAATTTGCTTCTTTCTTCACCAGTTTGGGAGTGCAGGTGACTGTGGTCGAAATGTTGGATGAAATCCTGGGTGGCATGGATAAAGAGCTGTCGGCCATGCTCCGGGCTGAATATGCCAAAAAAGGAATCAAGTTCCTGCTCAGTACGAAAGTAGTAGGGGTATCCAAAGGGGAGACCGGTATTACTGTGTCATACGAAAATGCAGATGGAACAGGAACTGTTACAGCTGATAAGTTATTGATGAGTGTAGGCCGTCGTCCGGTGACAAAAGGTTTCGGACTGGAAAATCTGAATTTGGAGTGGACGGAGCGAAGATGCATCAAAGTAGATGAACATTTGCAATCTTCCGTCCCCGGTGTCTATGTATGCGGTGATTTGAACGGAGTCTCTTTGTTGGCACATACCGCCGTGCGTGAAGCGGAAGTGGCTGTCCATCATATTACAGGTAAGGAAGATGTGATGAGCTATCGTGCCATACCGGGTGTGGTCTATACAAATCCTGAGATTGCCGGGGTAGGTATGAGCGAGGAAGCTTTGCAGGCCGCAGGTATTCCTTATCGAGCCGTTAAGTTGCCGATGGCTTACTCCGGGCGTTTTGTAGCCGAGAATGAAGGAGTGAACGGTGTCTGCAAAGTTTTGACAGCCGAAGACGGTACTGTATTGGGAGCGCATATGTTGGGTAATCCTGCTTCCGAGCTGATTGTATTGGCAGGTATGGCTATTGAGGATGGTAAAACCATAGAGGATTGGAAACGATATGTATTCCCTCATCCTACTGTGGGTGAGATATTCAGGGAACTATAATGAAACGAGTTTTATTTTTCTTTTTACTGATTTTATCTATTCACTTCATAAACGCCCAGCCGCTATCTCAGCGGCTGGACGCTTTACTGCATGAGGAAGTTCTGAAAACATCCGAAGTGGGTATTGCCGTATTCGATCTGACCACCGGGAAATCCGTTTACCGTTATCAGGACGATAAACTATACCGGCCTGCTTCTGTTGAGAAGATAATCACTTCGGTTACCGCCTTGGCGCAACTGGGAGCGGATTATACCATGGATACCGGTCTTCGTTATCGTGGAAAAATAGAAAATGACACGTTGAAAGGCAGTCTGTATCTGATAGGCGGTTTTGATCCGGAATTTATGGACGAGGATCTGGACCGTCTGGTAGATGCGTTGGCAAGTCAAGGCATCCGTTATGTGACAGATACCCTTGCGGCGGATGTTTCCATGACGGACTCGGTTTATTGGGGTTCCGGCTGGTGTTGGGACGATACTCCTTACTCCTTCCAGCCCTATCTTTCCCCTCTCATGCTGAATAGGGGCTGCGTGGATGTATCGGTCTCTCCTGCTCAGAAGGACTCGTTGCCCCAAGTTGTTTGTACGCCGGCTTCCGATTATTATCAAGTTCATAATCACGGGGTGAGCCGTAATCCGCAAGCCGGGAAGCTGAAAATCACCCGCAACTGGCTCAGCAATGGCAATATCATTACCGTTTCCGGAAATGTTTCTTATCCCTATACTGAGAAATTGAATGTATATACTTCCAAAGACTTCTTTTTCCATACTTTTGTCAGCCGTTTGCGCAGCAAAGGAATTGAAGCGCGAACCTGCACGTATGCCGATTGTCCTGTAACGGCCGACAGTATAGTTACGCTTTATACCGTCCGAAGACCACTCAAGGAAGTGTTGGAAAGAGCTTTGAAGAAAAGTGATAACTTGTGCGCCGAATCGATGTTTTATCATTTGGCTGCCAAGCGTTCCCTGCATAAACGGGTGACAGGAGAAGATGGAACCGATGCCATTCACGCCTTTATGAAAACAGCTTTAGGGTTTAACCCGGAGAACTATAAGATAGCGGACGGCAGCGGTGTTTCCGTTTATAATTATATCTCTCCACGTTTACTGTTGGAGTATTTGAAATATGCCTACTATCATCGGGAAATTTTTCTTCCTTTCTATGAGTCCCTGCCCATAGCCGGAGTGGACGGTACTTTACAAAACCGGATGAAGCAGACCAAGGCCCGTGGAAATGTGCATGCAAAAACAGGTTCTGTAACCGGAGTCAGCTCGCTGGCAGGCTATGTAAAAGCTGCTGACGGACATCAACTGGCCTTTGTTATCATCAATCAGAATGTACTGAAATTAAGCCGGGCGCGTGCGTTCCAAGATAAGTTTTGTGATATTTTATCTCGTTGAATTTGAGTTTTTGAATGTTCTGAAACGTATTAAGTAGCAGATTTTGCATATAATAGGACAAAATTTATACCTATTCTGAACGATTTTTGCAGCATCGGAACAAGATTGTTTCGTAACTTTGCCCAAGTCGAAATAATTCGGAATACTATAAAAACATAAAATAGCTGCTTATGAAGACAAATTATGAAATCCGTTATGCCGCGCATCCCGAAGATGCCAAAGGCTATGACACCCAAAGGATACGACGGGATTTCTTAATGGAAAAAGTATTTTCGGACAATGAGGTGAACATGGTTTATTCCATGTATGACCGCATGATTGTAGGAGGAGCCAGACCCGTAGGGGAGGTATTGAAGCTGGAGGCTATCGATCCGTTGAAAGCGCCTTATTTCCTTACCCGCCGTGAAATGGGGATCTTCAATGTGGGCGGTCCCGGTGTGGTCAAAGCCGGAGATGCCGTGTTCGAACTGGATTATAAAGAAGCGCTTTATCTGGGTTCGGGAGACCGGGAAGTGACTTTTGAAAGTAAAGATGTCAAGAACCCTGCCCAATTCTATTTTAACTCTGTTACCGCTCATCGTAACTATCCCGATAAAAAAGTGACCAAGGCAGATGCCATCGTTGCTGAAATGGGTTCATTGGAAGGGTCCAACCATCGTTGCATCAACAAGATGCTGGTCAGTCAGGTATTGCCTACCTGCCAGTTGCAGATGGGAATGACCGAACTGAAACCGGGAAGTGTGTGGAACACCATGCCGGCGCACGTGCACAGACGCCGTATGGAAGCCTACTTCTATTTCAACCTGCCTGAAGGAAATGCCATTTGCCACCTGATGGGCGAACCGCAAGAAGAGCGTCTGGTATGGTTACACAATGAACAAGCCATCACTTCTCCCGAATGGTCTATCCATGCCGCTGCAGGTACCAGCAACTATACATTTATTTGGGGTATGGGAGGTGAAAACCTGAAATACAGTGACAAGGATGAAATAAAATACACAGATATGAGATAAGTAGAATGGTACACACCATTACTCATTAACTCTTGTCATTCTGAATGTTGCAAGAAATCAACTCGTTTTCAGTTTTTTTTGCGACATTCAGAATGATTTTTTTAGAAATCTTACCATTGTACCGATTTATACAGGCTTTCCACCAATTTTTGCATAGAGAATAGGTACAGAATGGTTATTTTTGCGTCTAATAAGAAAAACATAATTAAATCTATTATCATGAGTACATTTCAAAAAGTAGGTGAGAAGATGACAAACTTCAGATGGATAATCTGTGGTCTGCTATTCTTTGCCACTACAGTCAATTACCTCGACCGTCAGGTGCTTTCACTAACCTGGAAAGACTTCATTGCTCCGGAATTTCACTGGACGGATTCGAATTACGGAGATATCACAGCTATTTTCTCTATAGTGTATGCCATTGCCAACCTGTTCGCCGGTCGTTTCATTGACTGGATGGGAACTAAAAAAGGTTATCTCTGGGCTATCTTTGTCTGGTCCTTAGGAGCTTGTCTTCATGCATTGTGCGGTTGGGCAACCGAAGAAACATTAGGTATTCATAACGCAGAAGAGATGCTTTCTGCAACAGGAGCCGTCGCTTCAACTATCGCCATTACCAGCGTTTATTACTTTATCGCTGCCCGAATCGTATTAGGTGTAGGTGAGGCAGGAAACTTCCCAGCAGCTATTAAGGTAACAGCCGAATATTTTCCGAAAAAGGACCGTGCATATTCCACTTCCATCTTTAATGCAGGTTCTACAGTAGGTGCTTTAGCCGCTCCGATCACTATCCCTCCTTTGGCACGTTATTTCCAAAGTATTGGTGTGGGCAACGGATGGGAAATGGCTTTCATCGTTATCGGTGGTTTAGGATTCATTTGGATGGGACTTTGGATGTTCCTCTATAAGAAACCCAATGTCAACCCTCGCGTGAATGCTGCCGAACTGGAATATATTGAACAAGACAACAACAATCCTGAAGAATCAGCAGAACAACAAGCTGCTGCCAACGACTTCGACAACAAGAAGATTTCATTCTTGCAATGTTTCAAATTTCCCCAAACATGGGCTGTATTTGTCGGTAAGTTCATGACTGATGGCGTATGGTGGTTCTTCCTGTTCTGGACTCCGGCATATATTTCGGATGTATACGGTTTCGCTTCAGATACGGGTACCGCACAAATGTTGATTTTCGTATTATATGCTATTACCATGTTATCTATTTATGGTGGTAAGTTACCTACTATTATCATTAATAAAACAGGTAAGAATCCATATGCAGCCCGTATGCAGGCTATGCTTATCTTTGCCTTGTTCCCACTGCTGGCATTGTTTGCCCAACCTTTAGGCAATTATTCATATTGGTATCCTATCATTATTATCGGTATTGCAGGTGCGGCACACCAATCATGGTCTGCTAATATTTATTCTGTAGTAGGTGATATGTTCCCCAAAAGCACCATCGCTACTATCGTAGGTATTGGTGGTATGGCAGGTGGTATAGGTTCATTCTGTATTAATATGGGATCTGGCAGACTGTTTGACTATGCAGCAGAAACGAATATGACTTTTATGGGATTCGAAGGAAAACCTGCCGGCTACTTCATCATATTCTGTGTATGTGCCGTAGCTTATTTGGTTGGTTGGATTATCATGAAAGCATTGGTCCCCAAATACAAACCGGTTGATGCCTAATTAAAGAATTCACCACAGACTACACACCTAAGTAGCCTGTGGTATTTTTTTCCCTAATAAATAGTTTTCAGAAGATATTGATAGATAGAATTATGACTTAATATTTCAGGGACTCCTGTGATAAAAAGTTGCTTGCGTGCACGCGTTAAAGCGACATTCAGCTTACGGTCAATCTGTACACCGTCCTCTTCTGTCAGGTTGGGCAGAAACCTTAATTGATAGAGGTGATTCACACAAAAAGAATAAATAATGACATCACGTTCGCTGCCCTGATACCGTTCCACAGTGTCAATGGAAATCCTACTCAAAGCAGGAATAGCCAATGCCTGAAGCTCTTTACGTATCAAAGCAATCTGACTTCGATAAGGAGTAATGACCCCTAACGTTCGATTCGGATCAAATTCCTCTTCATGAGCCAGATACACCTCTTTGGCTAAACCGGCGACAATCTGTGCCTCATATCTGTTTGTTTTTCCGGAAACACTCTCCAAATCTTGCTTCGAAGGGATAAAACGTACCGGAGCCTCTATGTGCTCCAACTGATGAGGTAATCCCAAAGCCTCCAATTTTCCGGCATAAAATGCTTTATTGGGAAAAAAAGCCACTCCCGGATGCATACGCCCCTGACGGCAAAGCATATCTATCGCTTTAGGAGATTCTTCTTTTAAATGAAAACGATAAAGCCGCTCAAACAGAGAATCTTTTAAATTAAAAAGTCCGGCTTCCCTAAGTCCCTCATCATGCACTTCAGAATGTCCGCTATTCTGCAAAATAACGGCAGGCAACTGTTTATGATCACCTATCAGGATAAATTTACCCACTGCATTTCTTTCATCGGCAAACTTGGCACACAGAATACCCAACAATTGGGGTTCTAATATTTGGGTGGCTTCATCCACTATGGCTACATCAAAACGTTTTAATTTAAAAAGTTCAGCTTTAGCCGCAATAGAGGCCACGGTTCCAACATATACTCTGCAATCTGCCATACGGATATTCACCTCTCTCCTACTGTTGCATTCCGCCAATATATTCTCCAACAGATGTCCTCTAAAACGTACATCACAGGAAAGTTCACTTCCCACCCGTATATAGTCCACTTGCGGCAAAATGGCAGAAAGCGACCGGCATATCTCGTCCACCGCCCGATTAGTATAAGCCAGCAACAGCACTTGTGTGGAAGGACAAGCATAAAAATGCTCCACCATCCGCCTCAAGGCACGCGAAGTCTTTCCGGTTCCCGGAGGTCCCACCAACAAGAAATAGTCACAGGCAGCCTCCGCTTTCAGCGCCACCCTCTCAAAATCATCACCGGTCAGCGCTATAGCTTCATCAAAAGACGAATCAAAGCGGGGAGGCCGTTGTCCCAGCAATAATTCCCGTCTTTCCGTATTCGCATCCAGAAAAGCGGAGAGTCCCAAATACATACTGCGAAATGTAGTATCCATCGTATCATGTTCTACAGCATAACGACTGTCCGGAGAAAAAACGGAAGCATTACGTTGGGTAGCACGTAAACGAATACGCAATTCTGTATCTGTAATCTGCTCAATATTACCCTTAAAAACCATTTTATTGGTCGCATTATCCAAGTCATTATTACGCTCATACAACACAACCACATCTCCTGTACGGAAATTGGGAAGAAACATTTCATCATATTGCGGAATAGACAAAAGTATATAGGCCTTATGAGCCTGTGATGCCCTATTTTCCATTATCTGCAAATCATATAATATCTCCCGCCTCACGTTTCTCATCCAGTGTACTCAGCCAAAGAGCTGAAGCCCCTGCACGTCCTTCATAATCCACATCTCCCGATTTGGAGGTATAAAGTTCTTTTGTAATGAAATTATAAAGCGTATAAAAATAGGCCTGCTCCAAAGGTTCCAACGCCGACAGCTTCTCCCGGAAACGCGAGATAGAGGGCTTCAAATACTGTTCCCAGAATCTGCCGCTCAGTTTTCTTTCATTCACCACCTCCGGATTGATTTGTGCCAACAAGTTGCGTGTAAAATCAGGATGATTATGGAATTGTACCCCATACTCGGCAGCAACAATACGGTTACGCAAATTGATAACCCGCCTTACCTGAGCCCACGATGCTCTGGCCGGATACAATAAAGGATAACGGGTATAAAGCAAATAGGGATGCATACGCCGCCGGTCCTGTCCCATGCTATATTCCAACACTGCCATATATAGCAGCATCTGAACCTTATTATTTTCCTTGGGTTCCACTTTTCCCTGCATGGAGAATTCATCCGCTTTGCCCGATTTCATTTCTATAAAGCTGCTCATATCCCGCTGCATATAGTCCAGACGTCCCTGAATGCCCAACGCCTCGCAAATATAGGACGGTTCCAGCACAGCCTCCTTTTTATCCAGATTATACCCCGGCTCCAAAAAAGTGTGTTGTACAACGTCCCGTATATGCTCAAAATGCATCCGGCAATCCTTGGCAAACTCTTTCTCTTTGGACGGATCACGAAGTTCGGCACAAGCAGCCAGTTCAATGGGATACTGCCGGAATGCCTTCTTCATACAGTCTATATAGTCCGGCTCCTCCTCACCTGCATGTATCCATTCATCCAGAAACAGATTGGCTATATTTCCCAACAGCAAAGGGCGGGCATTATCAATCGGCACCAGCCGGCTCAAAAAATAGTTTGCCGGATGGCTGCCATAATCCTTGTAACATTCCGCCAGTGAGCTGATATCTATCAAATAATCCGGTTCCAATACGATAAAAGAAGGGGTATAAATTCCATCCCTATCTACATAAACATCCAGCAGATTAAGCTGGGCATATCGCCAAAGTTCCTTTATGGTTTCTTCAAATTCATGATTTATACCGGGTTTATTATAAACAACCCGTATAAGTTCATCAGCTATTACATCTACAGGATG
>OKUL01000870.1_pt1 | contig 12641 bp, 9 predicted proteins | sample 1606631 | NCBI WGS metagenome assembly OKUL01 (sample SAMEA3882518, study PRJEB24775) | human gut metagenome | biome: human-associated habitat; feature: intestine environment; material: feces | place: Netherlands | collected 2009/2010 | reverse complement strand
TATTTCCGTCACATATACGAAATCCTACCGTCGCAAATCAGAATTTATCGCTCCAATATTCCCTTCAAATACTGTCCAGTATATGATTCCTCAACTTCACATATCTCTTCTGGTGTCCCCGCTGCTACAACGGTTCCGCCGCCTGCTCCGCCTTCTGGTCCCATGTCGATTATATAATCTGCTGTCTTGATCACTTCCAGATTATGTTCTATAACGATCACAGTATTTCCGCCTTCTGTTAATCTTGCAAGGATATCTACCAGTTTGTGAACATCTGCAAAATGCAGTCCTGTTGTTGGTTCGTCTAAGATATAGATTGTCTTTCCAGTGCTTCGTTTACTTAATTCTGCTGCCAGTTTTATTCTCTGGGCTTCTCCTCCTGACAATTCTGTAGATGGCTGTCCTAATCGGATATAGCCTAATCCTACATCTCTTAATGTCTCCATCTTACGGCTGATCGATGGAATGTTTGAAAAGAAATCGCAGGCTTCTTCAACTGTCATATTCAGAACATCATAGATGCTCTTTCCTTTGTATTTGACTTCTAGTGTCTCTCTGTTGTAACGCTTTCCATGACATACTTCACATGGTACATAGACATCTGGCAGGAAATGCATCTCAATCTTGATGATTCCATCTCCGGCACAGGCTTCACATCGTCCACCTTTCTTGTTGAAACTGAATCTTCCTTTGTTATAGCCTTTTGCCTTTGCATCTTTTGTCATTGCAAAAAGATCTCTGATCTGATCAAAGACTCCCGTGTAGGTTGCAGGATTGGATCTTGGTGTTCTTCCGATCGGAGACTGATCGATCGCTATGATCTTATCCAACTGATCGAATCCTTCAATATCTTTGTGCAGTCCTGGCTTTGTCTTTGCTCTATTTAATTCTTTTGCCAGACGTTTATATAAGATCTGATTGACTAGAGAACTCTTTCCTGATCCAGAAACTCCTGTGACACAGGTAAAGATTCCTAGTGGAATTTCTACGTCAATATTCTTTAAATTGTTCTCCTGTGCTCCGATCACTTTCAAGAAACCAGATGGTTTTCTTCTTACTTCCGGTACTGGAATCTTGATCTTTCCACTTAAATATGCCCCTGTGATAGATTTCTTGTTCTTCATGATCTGTTTGGCAGTTCCTGTTGCTACAACTTCTCCACCATATTCCCCAGCTTTGGGACCGATATCTACAATGTAGTCTGCTGCCAGCATCGTATCTTCATCATGTTCTACGACGATCAATGTATTTCCCAGATCTCTTAGATTCTTCAATGTGCGGATCAATTTGTCATTATCTCTCTGATGAAGTCCGATACTTGGTTCATCAAGAATATAAGCAACTCCAACCAGACCAGAACCAATCTGTGTCGCCAAACGGATTCTCTGAGCTTCCCCTCCTGATAAAGTTCCTGTTGCTCTTGAGAGTGTCAAGTAATCAAGTCCTACGTCGTTCAAGAAACCAATTCTTGCTTTGATCTCTTTTAATACCTGCTCTCCTATCATTTTCTGACGATCATTTAGTTCCATTGTCTCTAAAAATGTTACCATCTCACCAACAGACATATCACACATCTCGGCAATATTTTTACCAGCAACAGTAACGGCCAGTGATTCCTGTTTCAAACGCTGCCCGTGACACTCATCACATGGTGTGATCGTCATAAATGTTTCATATTCTGCTTTCATGTTCTGAGATGCTTCACGATATCTTCTTCCAACATTCTTGATGATTCCTTCAAATGCGACATCATAAACGCCTTCGCCTCTCTGACCCTTGTAATAGACTTTAACTTCTCTGCCACCTGTTCCATATAATAAAATATCCTTAATTTCCTGTGGATAATCCTTAAATGGTGTTTCCAGATCAAAATGATATTCTCTTGCCAGCGCATCTAAGATTGCTCTTGTGTAACTCTTCTTATCAGTTGATGACTGCCATCCAAATACCTGAATCGCACCCTCTGCAATGCTTAGTTTCTGATCTGGGATCATTAAATCTACATCAAACTCCATCTTGTATCCGAGTCCATGACATACTGGACACGCCCCAAATGGATTATTGAACGAAAAACTTCTTGGTTCTACTTCATCAATGCTGATATCACAATCCGGACATGAAAAACTCTGGCTGAAATTCATTGGTTCCCCGCCTATCACATCAACTGTCATCAAGCCATCTGCTAGATTCAGTGTTGTCTCAATAGAGTCAGTTAAACGTTTCTCGATTCCTGGTTTGATCACCAGACGGTCTACCACAATCTCAATGTTATGTTTCTTATTCTTCTCCATCGGTATATCTTCTGACAGATCATAGACATTGCCATCCACCCTGACACGGACATAGCCGCTTTTCTTCGCATTCTGAAATACCTTGACATGCTCTCCTTTTCTTCCGCGTACGATTGGTGCAAGAAGCTGGATTCTTGTCCGTTCTTCTAACTGCATTAAGCGGTCTACCATCTGATCAACTGTCTGCTTGCTGATCGGTTTTCCACACTTTGGACAATGTGGAATCCCAACTCTTGCATATAATAATCGAAAATAGTCATAAATCTCTGTGACTGTTCCAACCGTAGATCGTGGGTTTCGATTGGTTGATTTCTGGTCAATAGAAATTGCAGGTGATAATCCTTCAATACTGTCTACATCCGGTTTCTCCATCTGACCTAAAAACTGTCTTGCATAAGAAGATAATGATTCCATATATCTTCTCTGCCCTTCTGCATAGATCGTGTCAAATGCCAAAGAAGATTTACCAGAACCACTCAATCCTGTAAAAACAACAAACTGATTTCTCGGTACTTCCAAATCTATATTCTTTAAATTATTTTCTCTCGCACCTTTGATGCGGATCATCTCTTTCTTCATTGATACGCTCCTAATCTGTAAATTTGTAATTCATTTAAATTCAGTCATCATATTCCTGATATGCAATCTTAAATTCCTTCAATTCATCTCGAAGCTGTGCTGCCATCTCAAAGTTTAATTCTGCTGCTGCCTGATTCATCTTCTTACTTAACCGCTCGATCACTTCTTTTAGTTCCTTCTTGGACATAGATTCCATGTCCTTTTCATATCCCGTACTTTCTTCTTCGTGATCATCTGATATCTTAATGAGATCTCTGATATCTTTCTTGATCGTCTGTGGTGTAATTCCATGTTCTTTATTATACTTATCCTGAATTGTTCGTCTTCGTTCTGTCTCTGTGATCGCTGCATGCATAGAATCTGTCATGTTGTCTGCATACATGATCACATGCCCTTCACTATTTCTCGCAGCACGTCCGATCGTCTGTACAAGAGAAGTTTCAGAACGCAAGAATCCTTCTTTATCTGCATCAAGGATCGCTACTAACGTAATCTCTGGGATATCCAACCCCTCTCTTAATAAGTTGATTCCAACTAATACGTCAAAAACTCCCATTCTTAAATCTCTGACAATCTCAATTCTCTCTAATGTATCAATATCGGAATGCAGATATTTTACACGGATACCGACTTCACGCATGTAATCCGTTAATTCCTCTGCCATACGTTTGGTCAGTGTTGTAACAAGAACTTTATTCCCTTTATCTGTTTCCTTATGAATCTCTCCAAGCAAATCATCAATCTGTCCTTCTACCGGACGCACATCAATCGCTGGATCTAATAATCCTGTTGGTCTTATGATCTGTTCTGCCCTTAACAATTCATGCTCTTCTTCGTATTTACCAGGTGTTGCAGATACAAATAACATCTGATCGATCTTCTGCTCAAATTCACTAAATTCCAGAGGACGATTGTCCTTAGCCGATGGCAAACGAAATCCAAAGTCTACAAGTGTTGACTTTCTTGACTGATCTCCTGCATACATTCCTCCAATCTGCGGAACAGTAATATGTGACTCATCAATGATCATCAAAAAATCATCTCCAAAGAAATCGATCAATGTACTTGGTGGCTGTCCTGGTTCTAATCCTGCTAAATGTCTTGAGTAATTCTCAATCCCAGAACAAAATCCAGTCTCTCTTAACATTTCAATATCAAAATTTGTTCGTTCTGCAATTCTCTGTGCTTCGATCAGCTGGTCATGCTCTTTAAAATATGCCACTTGTTCGGCAAGTTCTTCTTTAATTCCTTTGATCGCACGTTCAATCTGCTCCTGTGGTACAACATAATGAGATGCAGGGAAGATTGCAACAAAATTAAGGCTCCTCTTTACTTCACCCGTTAAAACATCAAATTCTACGATCCGGTCAATCTCATCTCCAAAAAACTCAACTCTGACCGCATCCTCAAATGTAGATACCGGCAAAATCTCCAGCACATCTCCCTTAACCCTGAAGGTACCTCTCTTGAAATCAAGTTCGCTTCTTACATACTGAATATTGATCAGATCATCAATAACCTCATCCCTGTCTTTGATCATTCCAGGTCTTAGAGAGATCATCATCTCAGAATAACTTTCCTTACTACCAATTCCATAGATACAGGATACACTTGATACAACGATCACATCTTTACGTTCGATCAAAGCTGCTGTCGCACTATGTCTTAGCTTATCAATCTCGTCATTGACAGAGGAATCCTTCTCAATGTAAGTATCTGTCGATGGCACATATGCTTCTGGCTGATAGTAATCATAATAGGAAACAAAATATTCTACTGCATTATGCGGAAAAAATGCCTTAAATTCACTGTATAACTGTGCCGCCAATGTCTTATTATGGGCTAAGATCAATGTTGGTTTATTCAGATTCTGTATAATGTTGGCCATCGTAAACGTCTTACCGGAGCCTGTAACACCAAGAAGTGTCTCAAATTGATTTCCTTCCTTAAATCCCTTGGTAAGCTGCTCGATCGCCTGCGGCTGATCACCCATTGGTTTATATTCTGATACTAATTCAAAATGATCCATATAAATTCTCCCTGTGCAAAAAATCAAACAATTGCTATATGGTCTGCTGTTTATTATGTGCCTTTTCTTTTATTTTCATCTATGCTTGATTATATCAAAGTATAAAAAGAAAGTACAGAACAAATCGAATGTTTGTTCTGTACTTATTTTATTGATTATTTCTTCTGTAAAATAGAAATTGCTTTATCAAGCTGTTCATCTGCTTTTGTCTTTGTATTGTCTTTTACCTCAACATCTGGTTTGATTCCTTTTTTGTGGATATTATGCCCAGCTGGTGTGTAATAAGATGAATATGTCAATTTAACATAAGAACCATCCCCAACTTCAAAAAATCCCTGCACGATTCCTTTGCCAAATGTCGTTTCTCCAACTAGTGTTCCTGTATTTCTATCTTTGACTGCTCCGGAAAGAATCTCCGCTGCACTTGCACTGTTACCATTTACTAAGACACATAATGGCATATCAAGCTGTTCATTTTTAGTATCTTTATAATATTTTTTATTGCCATTCTTATCTTCTGTATAAACGATCGTTCCCTTTGGAAGAATCTGGCTTGCAATATCTACCACACTTGTTAACAATCCTCCCGGATTATCTCTAAGATCAATGATCAATTTCTTGGCTCCTTGTTTCTTCAAACTTGCAAGGCCGCTTTTAAACTGGCTGACTGTCACTTCATCAAATTCAGTAACCTGAAGATATCCGATCTGATCTTTCAACATTTTCGTCTCAACCGTTGGATTCTCAATGGATTGTCTTGTAAATGTATATGTCTTTGTTGTCTGATTTCTTGTAAATGTTAAGTTTACCTTGGTTCCTTCTGCACCTTTGATCTTCTTTACAATATCATCAAGCGCATCTGATGTTTTTACTTTGTAATTTCCTACTTTTATTAAAACATCACCTTTCTTTAATCCACTTCCATCTGCCGGACTTCCTTTGACTGGTTTAACTACTGTGATAATACCTGTCTTGATATCCTGTGTCATGTAAATTCCTACTCCATAATATACTCCACTTGTTGACTCTTCCAGTTCTTTAAAGTCACTCTCTGAATAATATGTTGAGTATACATCACCAAGTCCTGCAACCAATCCTTTATATGTGTAATCTTCCAGATCACTTTTCTTCACAGATCCTTTATAATATTTATCAATAATCTGTTCAATACGATTAATCTTTCTTGCTGTCTGCAGTGTTGAGCTTGGAACAACGTATGCACGATAAAGGAAAAAACCTTCCACAATGCATACAACAACAAGAAGTCCTACAAGTATTTTTGATAATTTCTTCTTCATGAAATTAGTTCCTTTCTTTTATGTAATGTATTCTGTTTGAACACATGTTATTATAAGTAATTTTGAGGATTTACATAATTTCCATTCTTTTTCACAACAAAATGCAAATGAGCTCCTGACACCATTCCTGTTGCCCCTGATCTCGCAATTGTCTGTCCCTTGCTGACTCTTGAACCTGAAGATACAAGAAGTTTTGAACAGTGAAGATACATTGTTTCCAACCCATTTCCATGACTGATCTTTAAATAATTTCCATTGTAAGAATTATATCCTGCATCTATGACTGTCCCAGATGCTGCTGCCACGATCGTTGATCCTGTCGAGCAGGGAATATCAATTCCTGCATGTAATTTCCTTACTCCTGTCACTGGATGAATGCGGTATCCATATCCAGATGAAATACTGTGGCAGGATGGAACCGGCCAGCCAAGATTTCCAGAAGAAGTAGTTGTTGTATTATTCTTCTTCGCTGTTGTCGCAGATGCCGACGGTTTTGTCTGTGATGGCCGTTTGCTTGTTGAACCTACTGATGTACCAGTATCTGATTTAGATTCTTTGGCTGATTCTTTTACAGAAGCCATATCCAAATCTTTCTGATCTGGCTCCTCTTCTTCAAATGCAGCAAGCAATGCACTGTTTGATGCTAGCTTCTTCTGATACCATACAATCTTCTCTTGTTTCTTCGCAACGGCCTGATCTAACTTCTCTTTCTTTACTTTTGCCTGCGCTGTTAACGTCTTTGCTGTTTGGTAATCCTTCTTTAAACGGCTTTCTGCGATCCGAATTGTGTCTTCCGTTGTCTGTAATTTCAAAAACATATTGCTGTCATATTTTGAAACCTTTGAGACATAATCTGCCCGTCTTAGAAATTCCTGAAAATTGCTTGCTTCAAAGATTACTTCCATATAAGCCATATTCCCATTCTCATAAAGAAATTTAATACGCTTGCTCATAATCCTTGACTGTTCTTCTTTCGACTGTTTTGCTTCTTGCAAACGCTCCTGCGTATCTTTCAGTTCTTTTTGGACGGAAGAAAGCTTTGATCTGTACTTTTCATAAGTTTCATGACTTGCTGTCATTTTCTCATCAAGCTCTTTGATCTCATTTTGTATTTTTTTATTTTTTTCCTGAAGTTTTTTATTTTCATTCTGAACTTGTTGTTTTTTGTCCACTGCCCAGACGGGTACTTTATAAACATTTAATGTAAGCATTGCAGACAACATCATCAGGACAATTCCTATATGATATCTCCTTTTCATAGTCTCACCTTCCTAGACTTTTAAATACTTTCGGATCGTAATAGAACTTCCAAGCAACCCGATCACGATCCCAACTATTAAAGATAATGGTAATAAGTATATCATAATTTCCTGAATCGGTACAAACTTCATAAATACTGTAACTACATGGAATTTATCATTCATCCATGAAATGATACCCTCATAACCTGCAAAGATCACAGCTGTCGGAATCAACGAACCGATCACACCAATAATGATTCCTTCTGCACGAAATGGTGCTTTAATGAATCCATTTGCTGCACCTATAAGTTTCATGATCGCTATCTCTTCTTCCCTTACTGCTACTCCGACGGAAACTGTATTGCTCACAAGGAAAATAGAAACCGCCATCAGTATCACGATCACTGCTCCTGCAATATAGCTCCCCATCGTATTCATCTTTGTCATTCCTTCTGCTGCTCCCTCAGAGTAACGGACTTTTCTGACACCATCAATCTTCTCTAAATGTGATACCACCATTTTATATGATTCTACTTCCTTTAATGTGATCTCATAGGAATCAGATTCTTTTAATGGGTTGTTTCCTTCAAATCCTTCTAAAAGTTCTTCATTTCCCTGAAATACATCCTTCTTATAGATTTCCCATGCTTCTTCTGCTGATACATACCTCATCGTAGCAATATCTTCTTTTTGACGTATTTCTTTTCCAATCTCATTTTTTCTTTCTTTTGAAATTCCCTCATCAAAAAAAACAGAAATTCCAACCGATTGTTCCATCTGCTGCATCGTTGATCTGACATTTAATGCAACTGATAAAAAAGTTCCAAGCAAAAAGACACAAGCAATGATCGTTCCAAGTGATGCCAGTGAAAACATCTTATTCCTGAAAATATTTCTTGTGCCTTCCTTAATTCCATACAAAAATCTTCTAAATATCATAGAACCCCCTAGCTTCATCCTGCTGTATCTGTCCATCTTCGATCTGGATAACTCGTTTTCCCATCTCATTCACAAGTTCACGATTATGTGTAACAACCAATACTGTTGTTCCTTTCTTATTAATCTCTGACAAAAGTTCCATGATTTCCCTTGCCGTCACAGGGTCAAGATTCCCTGTTGGTTCGTCTGCCAGCAGTAATACCGGATGATTGACAAGTGCTCTGGCAATCGCTACCCTTTGTTGTTCTCCTCCTGATAATTCATTCGGAAATGCTTTCATACGATCTTTGAGTCCTACCATGTCAAGCATATTCTCCACTTGACGCTTGATATAGCGGTTTGGAGCCTCTACAACTTTCTGCGCAAAAGCCACATTCTCAAAGATGGTCCGATCCTTAAGCAGACGGAAATCCTGAAATACCATTCCCATCTGCCTTCGAAGTTTCGGAAGTTCCTTGCGTTTTAATTCTTTATAATTCTGTCCATTAACTATGATCTGACCACTTGTTGGTTCAAGTTCTTTCTGCAAAAGCTTCATAAGTGTCGTCTTTCCTGAACCACTTTTGCCAACGATAAATACAAACTCGCCCTTCTCTACATCAAGTGATACATTGGTAAGTCCTGTATTCCCTTTATCATATTCCTTCGTTACATTCTTTAATGTGATCATCATAATTCTAATCCATTGTGTCCATATGTTTCATATATTTGACTACCATCAGTGCTATTTTAAATGCAATAGCATCTTCAAAGTTTCTTAAGTCCAGATTCGTATTCTTCTGAATCTTGTCCAGACGATATACTAATGTATTACGATGAATAAATAACTGTCTGGATGTCTCGGATACATTCAGGTTATTCTCAAAAAATTTGTCGATCGTCGTTAATGTCTCTGCATCAATAGAATCTGGAGAATAATCTCCAAAAACTTCCCTGATAAACATCTTGCATAATGGAAGAGGCAGCTGATAAATCAGTCTTCCAATTCCAAGCTGATTGTATGCGATCACCTGAGCATCTTCATAGAAAATCTTACTGACTTCCAATGCGATCTGTGCTTCCTTATATGATCTTGAAACATCTTTGATCGTCTCTGCAATGTTACCAATTGCAATCTTCACTTCTTTGATACCATATTCATTCAAGCCCTTCACAATCTCCCTGGCATGTGCTAGGAATTCTGTCTGTCCTTCTTCTCCATTAACTGGTGTCACATATACAATACTCTTCTCATCCACTGCTGTAATAAAATCAGTATCTCCATCTGTCTCAACTTCTTTCATAGCTTCTAACAGATTCTGATCCTTCTCATATTCTGCCTGAATCAGAAATGCTACCCTTCTCTGCTCAACTTCAATATGAAGCTTCTTAGAGCGATTATAAATATCAACTAATAATAAATTATCTCTTAACAAATTCTTTACAAAGTTCTCCTTATCCAGGCGTTCTTTGTACGCTGTCAACAGGTTCTGAATCTGCATCACCGCCAGTTTACCAATCGTATACGCATTCTCGCTCATTCCATTCACAAGAAGAATATATTCCAATCTCTGTTCATCGAAGATCTTAAAATACTGAAAACCATCGATTACCTGACTCTCTGCCATAGACTCTGCAAATTCTGTAGCATGTTCTGTCAAAGATTCCTGAACCTCCATTGTTGTTACTACGATACGACCGGACAGATCTAAAATACACAGATCGATTCCAGTCACTTCTTTCATTCCACTAATTGTCTCTTTTAATATCTGATTTGAAATCATCCTTTTATCAACCTTTCATATTTGCCGTTCAACCTTTTCTTTTACTATACAGCATTTTAACCAAAAAAAAAAGAAAAATTTAGTAATTTTTACATGATATTGTGGATTTTATACAAATTTTTAGCAAAAAACATACAAACTTTAAGCAAACTCCTGTGTCTCATTGCAGTAAATTCCTGTTTTATCGTAAAAAAGAGATGTTTCGAAGCTATCTTTCTTCAAAACATCTCTTTTATATTATACCTTATTTACTAAATTTCATCTTCCGTTCCAACAATAATACAGATTCTTGCACCGCTGCTTACTGTTCCAACTGTATATTCTGGATTCTTAAAATAACTCTTTAAATCCTGTCCTAAAGACTTGTCTTCAACAATGATCTTCGTATGTGTCAGTGATCCCTCTCTGTATGTTTTAACAGAACCCACTGTATATCCATCACTTGACAGTTTATCTTTCCATCTTCCAGCTAATCCGGAAATTGATGTTGAATTTTGGATCTCAATAGAAATATTCTTGGATGATGACGAACTTTCTGTTGTTTTCTTTGCTTCTGTTGTACTTGAACTTAATGCAGAACTTAAATCTCCATCTTCAGATAACATCTCATCAAAAACTCTCTTGGCTTCATCTGTATCCAGTTTGAACTTTCCATTACTTTCTGTTCCATCTAACACTTTGAAGTTTAGATTCTTATCTTTAATCTGGCGAATTCTCTTAAGATAGCTTTCTACATTTTCATAAGACCCATCAGAATCAACTGCATCAAAATATTCCTGTGCATATTCTTTATATTCAGATAACGATTTATCGTTCAATGCAGCAGCAACAGCTACACAAATCTCACCTGTAAGTTCTGCCTGCTGGTTCTTGTCTTCAAAAATATCAGTTTCACTCATCAGTGAATAAACAGCTGTTCCATTCAGACTGTTCTCACCCTCATTCAATGTAACATATTTGTCTGTGGAATCAGTATAAGACATTGCCTGATCAAATTCTACTTTAATGTCCCCCGCCTTATTTATCAATGTTACAAACTTCTTGCGTGATAACAATTCATAAGAATTAATTGTAATTCCAAGTGTATTCTCCACCTGTTTTTTCATCAAAGCTCCGTCTTCCTTCGTTGCTTTGATAACATCTGCAACCGTCGCCTCGCTTACATTTGTTCCAAGAGTTTCCTTTACCGCCTTCTTACCGCTCTTTGTAAGTTTTAATGTCATATCCTGACGTAATGGAACAAAAATCATCTCTTGGTTTCTATTATGATAAATTCGGATCACGATGGAATTTCCTGTCTGGATCATTCCAACGTCTACCTTTTCTTTACTTTCTTCTTTTAACTGCTTTGCAATCTCAGCTTTCTTATCTTTTTTGAATTTACTTGCAAAATATGTCTTAAACCCAAAAAAACTTGCAACTCCACCGATGGCTGTCACCAGTATCACTACAAGAATTCTGGCAAATATCGCTTTCGCACCAAGCTTATTCTTCTTTTTCTTCTTCGCCATCTTTCTGCTCCTTCCGTGTATAAACTTCGTTAAGTATATCAAATTATTCGATTTATTTCAACAATCCTCTATGTTATAATCGTCTTAATATTTTCTTAAAACACTAGATTTATAAACGAAACGAGGTATACCAATGAAAACTGTACTGATCACCGGAAGTTCCCGCGGAATCGGCCGTGAAACCGCCTTATATTTTGCATCTCAGGGCTGGAATGTCATTATCCATGGATTCCGTCACCCTGAAAAACTTGATTCATTAAAAACAGAAATCCTTTCTCATTCTGTATCCTGCCTGTCTTTTTGCGGTGATATCAGCAATCCTTTGTTTGTTGATAAAATGATCACGGAATCTCTGAAAGTCTTTCCAAAAATTGACTGTCTTGTAAACAATGCTGGCATTTCCCAAGTTGGACTGTTCACAGATGCAACCATCGATGACTGGAATTTAATGATCAACACAAATTTAACTTCCGTATTTACAACTTGTAAAAATATCATTCCACACATGCTTCATTATCATAAAGGAAAAATCATCAATATTTCTTCCATCTGGGGCGAAGCAGGTGCATCCTGCGAAGTTTTATATTCTACTACAAAAGGTGGAATCAATGCATTTACAAAGGCTTTAGCAAAAGAAGTTGCTGCTAGTAATATTCAGGTGAACGCCATTGCTTTTGGAATGATCGATACGGAAATGAATGCAGAATTTGATGAAGAAGATCTGGCTATGATTAAAGATGAGATTCCGGCAGATTATATTGCCAGCCCGAAAGAGGCGGCACAAATGGTTTATCATGTGGCAGAAGCACCAGGTTATATGACTGGGCAGATTGTTACTTTTTCTGGAGGATGGTATTAAATTTTAAGTTAATAGTTGGCCAACTGTAGAATTCGAGTATATGATAAAAAATAAATAAGCAACCGAAATATACTGCCTGCAGTTTAAAAGTTTCCGGCACAGTTTCATCGAAAGAAGCTGAGGAAGTCTGG
>OKUL01000853.1_pt1 | contig 12895 bp, 9 predicted proteins | sample 1606631 | NCBI WGS metagenome assembly OKUL01 (sample SAMEA3882518, study PRJEB24775) | human gut metagenome | biome: human-associated habitat; feature: intestine environment; material: feces | place: Netherlands | collected 2009/2010 | reverse complement strand
AGGAGACAATCATGGCAGAATCAATGAAAGGCTTACACAGAAGCCACAGATGTACAGAGGTATCCAATGCCAACATTGGTGAGAAAGTCACCGTCATGGGCTGGGTACAGAAGAGAAGAAATTTAGGAAGTCTGATTTTTATCGACTTACGTGATAGAAGCGGTCTGCTGCAGATCGTATTTGATGAGGACAGCGTAGGAACAGATGGTTTTGCAAAAGCCGGAACTTTGCGTAGCGAGTATGTTGTAGCAATCGAGGGAACGGTGCAGAAACGTTCTGCAGCAGTCAATGAGAACTTAAAGACCGGAGATATCGAAGTGATTGCTACAAGCCTTCGCATTTTATCCGAATCTCAGACACCACCATTCGCAATCGAAGAGAACAGCCAGACAAAGGAAGATATCCGTTTGAAATATCGTTATCTTGATTTAAGAAGACCGGATATTCAGCGTAATTTAATGTTAAAGAGCCGTGTGCTCGGACTGATGCGTCAGTTTATGGCAAACGAGGGATTTTTGGAGATTGAGACACCAATCCTTTGCAAGTCTACACCGGAAGGAGCCAGAGATTATCTTGTGCCAAGCCGTGTACATCCGGGCAATTTTTATGCTCTGCCACAGTCTCCACAGCTTTTCAAGCAGCTTCTGATGGCATCCGGTTATGACCGTTATTTTCAGATCGCACGCTGCTTCCGCGATGAGGACCTTCGCGCAGATCGTCAGCCGGAATTCACACAGGCAGATATGGAGTTATCTTTTGTGGATATCGAGGATGTATTAGATGTAAACGAGCGTCTTTTGAAATATGTATTCAAGGAAGCTATCGGTGTTGATGTACAGATTCCGTTGCAGCGTATGCCATGGCAGGAAGCAATGGAACGTTTCGGTTCTGACAAGCCGGATACCCGTTTTGGCATGGAACTTGTAGATGTTTCTGAGGTCGTAAAAGGCTGTGGATTCGGCGTATTTACCGGTGCGCTTGAGAATGGCGGTTCCGTACGTGGTATTAATGTTGAGGGACAGGGACATATGCCTCGTAAGAAAATTGACAAGCTGGTTGAGCATGCTAAGGGATGCGGTGCCAAGGGGCTTGCATATCTGTGCATTAACGAGGATGGAACTTATAAATCTTCTTTCGCAAAATTTATGACAGAAGAGGAATTGAATGCATTGGTTGCAAAGATGAATGGTAAGCCGGGCGATTTACTTTTATTCGCAGCAGACAAGAACAAGATTGTATGGAATGTTCTTGGTGCACTTCGTCTTCTTTTAGGTGAAGAGCTTGGACTGATTGATGAGAATCAGTACAATTTCCTTTGGGTAACTGAGTTCCCTCTGTTAGAGTGGTCCGATGAGGAGAACCGATTCATGGCAATGCATCATCCATTTACGATGCCGATGGAAGAGGACTGGGATAAGATTGACAGTGATCCGGGTGCAGTTCGTGCAAAGGCTTACGACATCGTACTGAACGGAACGGAGCTTGGCGGAGGATCTGTCCGTATCCATCAGGATGATATTCAGGAGAAGATGTTTGAAGTTCTTGGATTTACCAAGGAGCGCGCACATGAACAGTTTGGATTCCTTCTGGATGCATTCTCTTATGGTGTACCACCACACGCAGGACTTGCTTATGGTGTGGATCGTATGATCATGCATATGGTACACGCAGATTCTATCCGTGATGTTATTGCATTCCCTAAGGTTAAGGACGCTTCGGATCTGATGTCTGAGGCTCCGGGAACTGTTGACGAGAAGCAGTTGGAAGAATTAGGAATTCAGATTACTGCATCCGATGATGAGAAAGAAGAATAATTCTCTGAATTTATGAAAAAAGTAAAATTATATTGGAAGAAAATTGTAGTTGCGGTTGTGTTGATTGTTCTATTCGGTTTCGTTGCTTTTATGTATTTGAAACTGACAGAACTGACCAACCAGCTGACCTATCTGCAGGATTCCACCAATGTAATCCTGTCAGATGTGGGAAATCTTCAGTCGAATATTGAAAAGACGCTTGAAGAGGATGCCAGCATGATTGAAGATTATTCCATTGATATTGTGGACATGAACTTCAGCAAAAAGACCTATGATGTATCGGTCTCTGTGATTCCAAAAGAATATTCCGATAAAACATCTGTTACGGTTTATTTTGGAACGGAAGAATGTCCGCTTAAGGCCGATGGTTATACGTTCAAAGGAAATATGACGCTGCCATTGAATCAGACATTTGATGGAAATATCACATTCCTGATTGCGAACGGAAGCAAGAAAGCAACGGAAGTGTTACAGGATTATAATGGAATGAACACGGACTTATCGAGGGTATTGTCCGGAAGCCTGGAAGATGCACCAACGTACAAAGATGGAGAGATTCATCTGAAAAGTGATTGCACCTTTGTGTTGGATAACATTGATCTCTATGAATTTACGCAATTTGAAATGGTGGCAGACTTGAATGATATGGAAATCTGGTCACAGGATCTGATGCAGAATCTGACAGATGAGACTGCCAATGAGTCGATTGATGATCAGCTTCTGACAACAGAAGTCGATACGCAGGAGACAAGTCAGAGTTTTGCATCATCCGGTACTGGCGAGAGTACATGTAAATTCTCCTATGAATTACCAGTGAATACAGATGATGATGGGGATGTTGTAAGAGACAATCAGCATATTCGTATATATTTGCGGGCTGTAACAAAAGATGGATATCGATTCGAGTATGATGTCTTCCAGGGGGATTACCTTGGCGATGCGGATGAGCTTGATGAGGACAGTTTTGACTGGGACAATCATGCAGTTGCTTATGACCGGAAGGAAAATAAGCTGGAATTAAATCAGAAATAAGAAAAAATAGAACGAAAAAAGAAGTGCGTTACTGCACTTCTTTTTTTGATAGTGGAAGCGTGAAAATAAATTCGGTTCCCACACCTTCCGTACTGATGACATTGATATGTTCGTTGTGTGCTTGAATGATTTCCTTCACAATTGCGAGTCCAAGACCAGTTCCCTTCTTATCTTTTCCGCGGGAGAGATCTGTTTTGTAGAAACGATCCCAGATTTTTTTGATGCTATCCGCAGGAATGCCGATTCCGGAATCTTTTACGGAAATCAGAACTTTTTCATTTTTGATGCTGGTCTCGATTTTGATTGCCGAATTGTTATGCGAAAACTTGGTAGCATTATCTATCAAATTGTAGAGTACCTGTTGGATTTTTGTCATATCTCCTGTGACAAACAATTCCTGACCTGTGAGCACCAGATCAAAAGAGAGTCCTTTTTTGTTACAGGTGCCTTCGAAGGTAAGGATGGTTGTCTTGATCATGCGGTTAATATCAAAATCTGCGACATCAAGCATGATGCCGTGACGACCAAACTGGTTGAGATCAAGAATACTTTGTGTCAGTTTGGCCAGTCGTTCCGTTTCAAAAAGAATAATATTCAGGTATTTATCCTGTAATTCCGGTGGTATTGTTCCATCCAGCATTGCCTCGACATAACCTTTGATCGAGGTGAGTGGTGATCGGAAATCATGAGAAACATTTGAAATAAATTTACGCTGATCTTCTTCGAGTGTATTCAGCTCATTGGCCATATAGTTCATGGTGTTCGCCAGAAAACCGATTTCATCGTTGGAATGTAAGGAAATCCGTGGTTCAAAGTTCCCTTTTGCATAGCTTTTGGCAACGCTGTTCATCTTTAACATTGGCCGATAGAAGCAAATGGTAAAAAACAGAAGAATCAAAAATGCACAGATATAAATAATTCCAACGGTAAAAAACGTGATGTTCATAAAATGATTGGTCACTTCGGTAACGGTAGCGACCGGTTTATGAATCAGTACGTAGCTGCGCACACGGTAATTGGCAGTCACAGGAGAAAATACAGTTATGGTATTCTCGGAAAAGGAATCATAAAAGTTTCCAACAGTATAGTAAGTATTGCCAAAACTTGTAGGATCAAAATCAGGCAGCGTGGTATAATGTGCATTTGCTGCACGTTGTCCGATGGAACTGTCTGAGGAGTTGAACAGGACATTTCCTTGCGAATCTACCACCCAGATTTCAGCGGAAAGATAACTGCTGAGACTTTCCATTCGTACCTGAAAATCTTCCAGAGACAACGTTGTATTTGTAAAGTTTGCTGCATACTTGGAAGCTATCTGTGTTGCCTCGCGATACAGATTCTGTGCCTCATGTTTTTCCAGATAGTTCGTGATACTGCGCTGTGTAAATGTACAGAGGACAAGGATTGCCGCAATACCGAAAAATACATAGCTGAGCAGAAATTTTATGTAAATTTTTGGTTTCATTCGCTTACCTCAAACTTGTAGCCGATGCCCCAGACCGTTGCGATGGACCAGGATGCATGATCCTTGATTTTTTCGCGGAGACGTTTTACGTGGACATCAACAGTACGTGTGTCTCCAATGTATTCATAGCCCCAGATATGGTCCAAAAGCTGCTCCCTTGTAAATACCTGATTTGGTGAGGAGGCCAGAAAATACAAAAGCTCAAGTTCCTTTGGGGGCATATCGATCGGTTTGCCGTTGTACATGACAGAGTAGTTAGACAGATTGACCACCAGATCCGGATACTCCACATATTTGAGCTCTACAACAGATTCGGTCTTTACAGGCTGGTAGCGTCGCAGTACTGCTTTGACACGGGCAACGAGTTCTTTGGAATCAAATGGTTTGAGAATATAATCGTCAGCACCAAGCTCGAGACCGAGTACTTTGTCAAAAATCTCGCCTTTGGCAGAGAGCATAATGATAGGAACATTATTCTTTGCGCGAATCTCGCGGCACACCTGGTAGCCGTCGATGCCTGGAAGCATCAGATCCAGAAGAATGAGGTTCGGATTATATTGTTCAAATGCACTGAGTGCTTCTTCACCGTCATTTACAATTTTGGTATCATAACATTCTTTGGTAAGATAGAGAGAAATTAATTCTGCTATATTATTATCATCGTCTACAATTAAAATTTTTTGTTTACTGACCATATCTGACAGACCTCCTATTCAAATTCTGCAATTGTGACACCGGCATCGCCTTCGCCGGCTTCTCCGAGCCGGAAGGACTTGACATATTTCTGACGCTTTAAATGTGCATGTACGGCACTGCGCAAAGCGCCGGTTCCTTTTCCATGTACAATGCGCACGGATGGAAGATGCGCGATATATGCGTCATCGAGATATTTATCCAGATGAGCGATGGCCTCATCCACCGTCATACCGATCAGGTTGATTTCTGTGGAAACCGATGACGATTTGCTCATCTTGATCTTTCCGGAACTGCTTCCACCGCCGTATTTCTTGGCGATTGGAGAGGTCGATTCATCGTCGATCAGTACCAGATCGTTGATATTTACAAGGGAGCGTAAAATTCCCATTTGTACATAGAGATCACCTTTGGCATTCGGAAGCGTGTGAACCGTACCTTTGAGGTTCATGGAAAGAACTTTTACAGAATCACCAATGCGCAGCTTCTTTGGAACCTTGTGGTTGATCATCTCTTTCTTTTTCATGGAAAGATTTTTTTCGCTTTTGTTCATCTTGTCCCGGACTTTGCTTCGTTCTTTTTCCATTTTGGACATTGGTGCCTGACCCTGTCCGTATTTGTTGAAGTTGCGGATGGTTTCATCTGCGAGGTCTTTTGCTTCTTTTAAAATCTGGACCGCTTCTTCGTTTGCCTTGCGCAGAATTTCATCCCGGCGTGCGTCGAGCTTTTCGTTTTTGTCGGTAAGTTTTTTCTTTAAATTCTCAACTTCTGCTTTGTATTTTTTAATTTCCAGTTGTTCTTTTTCAATTGTAATGCGGCTGGCTTCCAAGTTGGCAAGCATATCTTCAAAGTCAACATCTTTGTCACTTAAACGGCTCTTGGCATCGTCGATGATATTGGCGGCAAGTCCTAATTTGGAACTGATCGCAAACGCATTACTTTTTCCCGGAATACCGATCAAAAGGCGGTAGGTCGGGCTTAAGGTTTCGACGTTAAATTCACAGCATGCATTTTCGACTCCCGGTGTGGAGAGTGCGTATACTTTCAATTCACTGTAATGTGTGGTTGCCATGGTAGTCGCTCCGTATTGGTGCAGCTTGTGAAGAATGGAAATTGCTAATGCGGCCCCCTCGGTCGGATCGGTTCCGGCACACAGTTCATCGAACAGACAAAGGCTACGGTCATCCGCCTGGTCGAGAATTTTTACAATGTTTGTCATGTGAGAGGAGAAAGTACTGAGGCTTTGTTCAATACTCTGCTCATCACCAATATCTGCAAAGATTTCATGGAATATGGCAAGCTCCGAACGGTCAGCTGCCGGAATATGAAGTCCGGACTGTCCCATGAGGGTCAGCAAGCCGACGGTTTTCAAAGAGACCGTCTTACCACCGGTGTTTGGTCCGGTAACAATAAGCTGACGGAAATCTTCGCCGAGCCGTACATCAATCGGTACGACTTTTTTTGTATCCAGCAGAGGATGGCGTCCTTTGCGGATATGGATGCGCCCCTCTTCATTGAAGATCGGTGCAACACCGTTGTAGGATTTGGCGAGCTGTGCTTTGGCAAAGATGAAATCCAGCTCGGCAAGCACGGAATAATCCTGACGGATGCCGTTTGCATTTTCAGCGACGCGGTTGGACAAATCGGCGAGGATCACATTGATCTCATCCTGTTCTTTTAAGAATAATTCGCGCAGTTCGTTGTTCAGATTTACGACAGCCATTGGTTCAATAAAAAGCGTAGAACCACTCGAAGACTGGTCATGTACCATTCCGGGTACGGATGTTTTAGCTTCCGCTTTTACGGGAAGACAATAACGGCCGTCGCGCATTGTGATAACGGCATCCTGCAGATAGTTGCGGGTGGTCGTGTTATTCATAAGATTGGTGAGCTGCGTATGGATACGGTCATTCATGCCACGGATAGATTTGCGGATTTTAAACAGCGCAGGGCTTGCATCATCAGCAATTTCATCTTCCCCGATCACACAGCGTTTGATCTCTTCAAGTAATGGAGATAACGGTTCAATCTGTGAGAACAGAGGGGAAAGGGAATCCGTTTTGTCATCGGCACGGTCCGAACGGTCGTAAGCTTTCGCACGCTTTGCAACTTCTAACAGAGAGCAGATATGAAGCAGTTCTGTTGTATTGAGGGAACCACCGATATCAAGTCGTTTTAAGGATGCATTGACATTGTGGATGCCGGCAAAACTGATGCCACTTCCTTTGTACAGACGGCTTAACGCATCGCTTGTCGTCTGTTGTAAATGCTCAATTTCAGCAGCGTCGGTGATCGGCGTGAGCGCAAGCGCACGTTTCCTTGTCTCTTCGCAGGATGCATAACCGGCCAACATGTCTAATATCTTATAATATTCCAATGTATGATAAACTTTCTGGTTCATAATTTCTTTCCTTAAATATAATGCTAAATTTGTTGTGTGGAACTTTCAGACCTATTATATAACATTCTATCTCTTTGGAAAAGGCAAAAATGGTTGCAAGAGGGCATAAATACGAATATAATATGTTTTGTTATGTTAGTGTGTTCGGATATAATTTATGAAGGTCAGAGATGGAAGACAAGCAATTACAAAAGAATGAATTTGTTCGGGAAAAGATAAAGGATAAGCCAAAGAATAAGCCAAAGAATCATAAGTGTCTGTTCGTCAAGATCTGCAGCGCAGCATTATCCGGAGTTGTATTTGCTCTTGCGGCAATTTTGGTGCTTTTTATGTTATTCCCGCTTGTAGAAAAAAGGATGGAGGCGGAAGTTGTTCCGGGAACAATAGACAGTTCGCATCCCCAGAAAGAAACGCAGACACAGAGTACAGAATCTGAGGCAGAGACGCAAAAGGAGACGCCGGTCGTAAAGTCTGAGATTTCGCTGGAGGATTATCAGAAAATCCAGACGGAATTGTATGCAATCGGCAATCGGGCCAATAAGTCTATTGTTACAATCACCGGTGTGGTCAGTGACATGGACTGGTTCAACAATTCCTATGAGCGTGAAGGTCAGGGATCAGGCACTATTATCGGAGAGTCTGGTTCCAAACTGCTTATTTTAACGGAGCGCAAGGTAATCAAAGGAGCGTCAAAGATCAAAGTGACGTTTATTGACGATTCAGTCGCACCGGCAGAGGTTATGAAATACGACGGAAATACAGGGCTGGTTGTACTGGCAGTTTCCAAATCGGATCTTGAAACATCAACACTGGCATCAATTTCCGTTATGGAGATGGGAAGTGCCAATACCGTACACAAAGGTTCCGTTGTTATTGCACTTGGAAGCCCACTTGGAACCAATTATTCAATTCTCACAGGAAATATCACTGCAACGAACAATGAGATTTCGACGGCCGACAGCAATTATAGTGTATATACCACAGACATTGTTGCAAATAGAAATGGCAGTGGCATCCTCATTAATACGGATGGACAATTAGTGGGCCTTGTTATGCAGGATTACAGTGCATCGTCTGCAAGTACGCTTACAGCGGTAGATATCTCGGAATTAAAACCGGTGATGGAGCTTTTGTTTGCGGATAAAGATATTCCGTACCTTGGGGTTCAGGCATCAACGGTTACTGATAAGATTGCCAGCACATACAGAATACCGAAGGGCATCTATATCAAGGAAGTAGATATGGATTCACCTGCGATGAATGCCGGATTACAGAGCGGGGATGTCATTGTAAAACTTGCCGGAAAGGATGTTACGACTGTGGCATCTTACAGCGAGATTGTTCTTGGCTTAGAGCCGGGAGAAAACTACAAGATTGTGATCAAACGGGAAGGCAGTAGCGGGTATAAGATTATTACCTGTGAGATTAAAGCAGGAATTTTAAAATAAAGGAGTTTATAATGAAATATATTGAATCTCTCCGCGAAGGAGAAAGAATTAATGAAATTTATCTTTGCAAGGTCAAACAGGCAGCGATGACAAAAGCTGGAAAGCCTTATGACAATGTGATTTTACAGGATAAAACAGGAACACTGGATGCAAAAATCTGGGATCCGGGATCGGTTGGAATTGATGAATTTGAAGCTTTGGATTATGTTGCTGTCACTGGTGATGTGACAAGTTTTCAGGGCAATCTCCAGCTTTCCATTAAACGTGCCCGCAAGGTGCAGGAGGGCGAATACGAGCCAAAGGATTATCTGCCTTGCACGGAGAAAGATGTAGATGAGATGTTTACAGAAATTATGGAATACATTGATTCTGTAAAAAATCCGTATCTGAATCAGTTATTACATAAGTTTTTTGACAACCAGACATTTGTGGAGCGTTTCAAATTCCATTCCGCTGCAAAAAGCGTGCATCATGGATTTGTCGGAGGTTTGTTAGAGCATACAGTCAGTGTCACACGCAACTGCAATTATTTTGCGCAGAACTATCCGTTCCTGAACCGAGATCTGCTTTTGACAGCATCGATTTTCCATGATATTGGTAAATTAAAGGAATTATCTTCATTCCCTGCAAATGATTACACAGATGCTGGTCAGTTGCTTGGTCACATCATGATCGGTGCAGAGTGGGTCGGCGAGGCTATCCGTACTATTGATGGGTTTCCGGCTACACTGGCAAATGAGCTGAAACACTGTATTCTGGCACATCATGGAGAACTTGAGTATGGTTCACCGAAGAAACCGGCTTTGGTTGAGGCATTGGCTTTGAGCTTTGCAGATAATATTGATGCAAAAATGGAGACTGTAAAGGAACTGTTACACAACGTACCGGACAACAATCTGGAATGGCAGGGATTCAATCGTCTGCTGGATACCAATATCCGCAGAACAAGTATTTAAAGAAAATATTTGCAATAATATAGAAAATGGGTTGAAATTGTGAAGAAAAACGATTTATTTTCATTGGAAATTACAGATATGGGCGTCGGCGGAGAAGGCATCGGAAAATATGAGGGGATGACCTTTTTCGTAAAAGATGCTTTGATTGGAGATACGATCAAAGCGCGGGCAACAAAATTGAAGAAAAATTATGGCTATGCAAGGGTGGAGGAAATTATAATTCCTTCACATTATCGCGTCGTGCCGGAATGCCCACTTCACCGGCAGTGTGGAGGATGTCAGATTCAGGCATTGTCCTACGAGGAACAGCTTGCTTTTAAGAAACAGAAAGTCAAAAATAATCTGATGCGTATCGGTGGATTCGCAGAAGAGGAAGTGGATGCAGTTATGCTTCCGGCTGTCGGTATGGAGTATCCGTACCGATACCGCAACAAGGCACAATTTCCGGTAGGTTATGACAAGGCGGGAAATCTTGTTATGGGGTTTTATGCAGCAAGAAGCCATCAGATCATTCCAGTCAAAGACTGTCTGCTTGGTGTAAAAGAAAACGAACCAATTCTTGCAGCTGTCATGCAATGGATGTCGGATTATCGGATTCCAGCCTACGATGAGAACACAGGAAAAGGTGTTGTACGGCATATTTTAATACGTTATGGATTTACAACAAAGGAAATTATGGTCTGCCTGATCATTAATGCGAACAAGCTGCTACAGAAGGAAGCACTTGTGGAAGCTTTGCGTCAGATTGAAGGTATGACTTCCATATCCATAAACAGCAATCTGGAGAAAACGAATGTCATTCTTGGAAAAGAGACACAGTGTATCTGGGGAATGCCTTATATCACGGATTACATTCACTTGCGCAATACACAGGATTTTTCTTTGACTGATACAGCGATAGCGTATCATATTTCGCCGCAGTCTTTTTATCAGGTAAATCCGGTGCAGACAGAGAAGTTATACAGTACAGCATTGGAATTTGCGCAGCTCACCGGAAAAGAATCCGTGTGGGATCTCTATTGTGGAATCGGAACAATTTCTCTTTTTCTATCCCAAAAGGCCAGACAGGTCTATGGTGTGGAGATTGTACCGCAGGCAATCGAGGATGCAAAAAATAATGCCAGGCTGAATGGAATTACCAATGCGCAATTTTTTGTTGGAAAAGCAGAAGAAGTTCTGCCGGAGTTTTATGAGAAATCCGCAGGTGATGAGGAAATGCGTCATCCGGATGTCATTGTAGTGGATCCGCCACGCAAGGGCTGTGACGAACAGTGTCTGTCCACGATGCTTGCAATGAAACCGGAGCGGATCGTGTATGTAAGCTGTGATTCTGCGACACTCGCAAGGGATTTACGGATTCTTGTGGATGGAGGATATGAGTTGAAGAAGGTGCAGGCGTTTGATCAGTTCGCGCACACGACACATGTCGAGACTGTTGTCTTGCTTTCCAAGGGAATGGTCGATTGATCCTTTTTCCTGGGGCAAGGATGCAAAGGAGGCCGTCCACAATGCGGTGGTTCTTGAAGAGGTTGCCAAGATGGCATATCGAACCGAGCTGATTCATCCGCAGGTAGCACCTGCCCCGCAGGAATTACAGGATAAGCATTATTTCCGCAAGCATGGTGCAAATGCATATTACGGACAGAATTAACAGGATATCGAGAGGGTATAAAACAGATGAAGATGAAAACAGCACCTATGGGGTGGAACAGCTGGGATTGTTATGGAGCGGCTGTTACAGAAGATATCGTACGACGGAACGCTGAATTTATGGCTGAGCATCTGAAGGAGTACGGTTGGGAATATATTGTGGTGGATATCCAATGGTATGAGCCTTATGCTGCAACCAATGAGTATCATCCTTTTGCGGATGTAGTAATGGATGAGTATGGAAGACTGCTTCCCGCAGTAAATCGTTTTCCTTCCGCAGCAAACGGTGCGGGCTTTGGACCATTGGCAGAATATGTCCATTCTCTTGGATTGAAGTTCGGCATTCATATTATGAGAGGGATTCCACGACAGGCTGTACATCAGAACACGAAAATCATGAACAGTGACAGACATGCCCGGGAAATTGCCAAAACAAACAGTATCTGTGCCTGGAATACGGATATGTATGGTGTAGATCCTGAGAAAGACGGGGCACGGGAATACTATAACAGTATTTTTGAATTATATGCTTCCTGGGGTGTGGATTTTATTAAATGTGATGATATTGCACGGGAACTGCCACATGAGGAATCCGAACTGATTATGCTGAGCAAAGCATTGCATGGTTGCGGAAGACCCATGGTTTTAAGTCTGTCGCCGGGACCTGCTCTTTTAGAAAAGGCAGAGCTTTATAAGCAGATTTCCAATATGTGGAGAATCACCGATGATTTCTGGGATAAGTGGGAACTGTTATATGATATGTTTTCAAGAGCAGAAAAATGGTGCACCCATGCAGGTGCAGGGCACTGGCCGGATGCCGATATGCTTCCGGTCGGACCGATACGGCAGGTATATGATGTGAATAACTGGACGAATTTCACACAGGATGAGCAGATCACCATGCTGACACTCTGGAGTATCATGCGTTCTCCGTTGATGCTGGGAGGAGAGCTGACAGGGTTTGACGAATTCACTATGAATCTGGTAACCAATTCTGAAATACTTGCCATGCATGCAAATGCACGGCATTCGCATCAGGTGTGGAGACGTGAAATCGATGGTATAGAGCATGCATTGTGGATTGCAGCAGATACAAAGGGTGGATATTATGTCGCGGTATTTAATCTGGGTGATAAAGACAGTGACATATCCATACCGCTTGCCGATCTGGAGATTTATGATGGAGTAAATGGAACGGAGCTTTGGAGCGGAGAGCACGTGGAAGAGCCAAAGAGCCTTAGTGTGTCATTAAAGAGTCATGGTGCTAGGGCATATCATTTTACGTACAACTAAAAAGCATACTACTGTTAATGTATAGATAAGAAACAAAGATAAAATAGTAAAAATAGAATAGAACAAAGAAAGAATATGGAGATAAAACAGAAAGGAATAAACAATGAATGTAAATCCTATAACAAGATTGGATTATCCAGATC
>OKUL01000851.1_pt1 | contig 12975 bp, 10 predicted proteins | sample 1606631 | NCBI WGS metagenome assembly OKUL01 (sample SAMEA3882518, study PRJEB24775) | human gut metagenome | biome: human-associated habitat; feature: intestine environment; material: feces | place: Netherlands | collected 2009/2010 | reverse complement strand
CGTCTCGAGTGACACGGGGGCCAGGGCATCCTCGGCAAGCACGTTCATCACACGCTCGCGGATGGAGCGGGCAATGCGGTCGCAAATAACGTTGGTCAACATGCCCGACATGCTGCTTGCCAAAATGTTATCCATGAGCTGCTCGTGCGCCAGAATCAAATCCATGGCATCGTCCAAAATCGCGTGCCGAAGCGCGCGCACGTCCTCGGCAGACACTGCGCCGGCCTCATCGGGCTGTTTTTGCGGCAAGCCCGACATGAGCTCATCGATATAAAAGGCAAAGTAATCGTTCTTGTCGCGAAAGTGCTTGTAGAACGTCGTGCGGCGAATCATGGCGCGGTCGCACAGCATGGCAACCGTCAGGTCCTCAAACCGATGCTCCTCGAGAAGCTCGGTGAAGGCATCGAACAGGGAGCGGTAGGTTTTCTTAATGCGAAGGTCCACTGGTATCGCCATCCTCAGGGCAAAGACAACACTCGTCAATCTGTCGCATATCTTACACCTGTATCGCCCGCCCCCTGGCGAATGGCCTTACCTTGGTGGAAACATAACGCTTACCGGAAAGTTCGGTATCGCCAAAGGTTGCGGGTATACTAGTAGCGTTACACCAACGGCAGCCGGCGGAAGACGCCGCGGCCATTCGAAACGGAGACATCATGCTTCCCGTCATCATCGGCATCGTTGTTGTCATTGTGATTGTCTGCGCCATCGCCGGCATCTACAACAACATGGTCACCAAGCGCAATCGCATCGATAACGCCTGGCAGAACATCGACACGCAGCTGCAGCGCCGCAACGACCTGATCCCTAACCTGGTCGAGACCGTCAAGGGCTACGCCAAGCACGAGCAGGAGACGCTCTCCGCCGTGATCAGCGCGCGCAACACCGCCGTCAAGGCCACCACGCCCGAGGCCAAGATGGAAGCCGACAACGTGCTGACCGGTGCGCTGCGCCAGCTCTTCGCCGTGGCCGAGGCCTATCCCGATCTTAAGGCAAACACCAACTTTACGCAGCTGCAGGCATCGCTCGAGGATACCGAGAACAAGATTAGCTATGCACGCCAGAGCTACAACGACTGCGTGCTCAGCTACAACAACGCCATTCAGACGTTCCCGGCTGTCATCTTTGCCGGCATCTTCCAGTTTAAGGAGCGCCAGGGCTTCGAGGCCGCCGAAGCTGCCCGCCAGGCACCGACCGTCAAGTTCTAACAGACCCGCAGCGTATCCTTAATCGGGTATATGCATAAACCGCCTCGTCGAATGCATACTTCGACGGGGCAGTTTCCTTTTTCGCGAAGGTCCCCCTCTAAGCGCCGTGCATTTTTAGGAGTATTCAACGTAACCAAGAGCTTCGGGCACCGCAATAAATGCTAAAGAGCGCAAATATCCCTGCAAATCAAACGCTATCAGCCCATAACCCCGCCCATCATTCGTAGAAAACATCGAGAAATCCCGATTTTTCGCCCGAGATCGGTATACAGGGGTCTTCGATTGCAGAATACTCGCAAAAATGCACGTCGCCACCACCCCCACATGGCGCGAACCAAAACAAAAGCGCGGCAAAAGGCCGCACACCATCTCTATTCAGATCTATATTGCCCGTAACGACTGCGCCGAGGTAACGCAGGCCCGGGGGTGACCTTCCTTTCCGGCGCACTCCGCAGGACGAAAGAACCCCCGCCGCACGTAGTGCGCAGCGGGGGTTCTTTCATGTCCGAGGACGTCCGCGAAGGTCAGCCCTCAGATCCTGCGGTGAGAGACCTAGGCCTCGTTGTACACCGTCTTGAGCTTCAGCAGGTGAGCGTAGCGGTCCATAGCGGCCTGCTCGTTCTCCTTGAAGAGCTCCTCGGCGCGCTCGGGGAAAGAACGCGTCAGCGAAGCGTAACGGGCCTCGTTCATCAGGAACTCCTGATAACCGCCCGCGGGCTCCTTGGAATCGAGCGAGAACTTCTTGCCGGCAGCAGCCTCGGGGTTGAAGCGGAAGAGGTTCCAGTAACCGCACTCGACAGCCTTCTTCATCTCGGCCTGGCAGTTCTGCATGCCGCCCTTCTTGATGGAGTGCATCTCGCAGGGGCTGTAGCCGATGATGAGGGACGGGCCGTCGTAGGCCTCGGCCTCGTGGATGGCCTTGAGGGTCTGAGCCGGGTTGGCACCCATGGCGACCTGCGCCACGTAGACGTAGCCGTAGCTCATGGCAATCTCGGCCAGGGACTTCTTCTTGGTCACCTTACCGGCAGCGGCGAACTGAGCGACCTGGCCCAGGTTCGAGGCCTTGGAGGCCTGACCACCGGTGTTGGAGTAAACCTCGGTGTCGAAGACGAAGACGTTGACGTTGTGGCCGGAAGCCAGGACGTGGTCCAGGCCACCGAAGCCGATGTCGTAGGCCCAGCCGTCGCCACCGAAGATCCAGAAGGACTTCTTGGTGAGGTAAGCCTTGTCGGCGAGGATCGCCTTGGAAGCGTCGCAACCGCACTTCTCGAGCTCGGCAACGTAGGCAGCGGCAGCGGTCTTGGAGGCCTCGGCGTCGTTGACGGAGTCGATCCAAGCCTGGCCGGCGGCCTTGAGCTCATCGGACGGACCATCGGCAGCGATGATGTCCTGGGTAGCGGCGATCAGCTTGTGCTGAACGGCCTCATAGCCAACGGCCATGCCCAGACCGTGCTCGGCATTGTCCTCGAACAGGGAGTTGTTCCACGCCGGGCCGTGACCGTCCTTGTCCTTGCAGTAAGGAGCGGTGGCAGCGGGGTTGCCCCAAATGGAGGAGCAGCCGGTGGCGTTGGAGATGAACATGCGGTCGCCGGCGACCTGGGTCACCAGACGTGCATAGGCGGTCTCGGCGCAGCCGGCGCAGGAGCCGGAGAACTCCAGGTAGGGCTGCTTAAACTGGCTGCCCTTGACGTTGGCCGCGATAAGCTCCTTCTTCTCGGAGACGTTCTCGACCATGTAGTCCCAAACAGGCTGCTGGTCCATCTCCTGCTCGGTGGGAACCATCTCGAGGGCGCCCTTGGGGCAGACCTTGACGCAGTTGGTGCAGCCCATGCAGTCGAGCGGGGACACGGCCATGGTGAACTTCATGCCCTTGGCCTTGGGGCCCATGGCGTCGAGCGTGCGGGTAGCCTCGGGCGCGGCGGCAGCCTCGTCCTCGGTCATCGCGAACGGACGGATGGTGGCATGCGGGCACACATAGGCGCACTGGTTGCACTGGATGCACTTGGTCTCGTCCCAGTGGGGAACGACCACGGCGACGCCGCGCTTCTCGTATGCGGAGGCGCCCAGCTCAAACTGGCCGTCGGCGCAACCGACGAAGGCGGAAACGGGCAGGCTGTCGCCATCCATGCGATCGATGGGCTCGAGCAGGTTCTTGACCTGCTGGGCGATGGCGGACTTGGTCTCCTCGGAGAGCTCGACGGGGGCGGCATCCTCGGCGGTTGCCCAGTCGGCCGGAACCTCGAACTTACGGAAGGCGGTAGCGCCGGCATCGATGGCCTTATGGTTGGCGTCGACGATGGCCTGGCCCTTCTTCATGTAGGACTTGGTAGCCGCGTCCTTCATGTACTGCAGGGCGTCCTCGGCGGGCAGGACCTTGGCCAGCGCGAAGAAGGCGGACTGGAGCACCGTGTTGGTGCGCTTGCCCATGCCGACATTGGCGGCCAGGTCGATAGCGTCGATCAGGTAGACGTTGACGTTGTTGTTCGCGATGTAGCGCTTGGCCACAGCGGGCATGTGCTCGGCGAACTCCTCGTCGCTCCACTGGCAGTTGACCAGGAAGGTGCCGCCCGGCTTGACGTCGCGGACCATCTTGAAGCCCTTAACGATGTAGCTGGGGTTGTGGCAGGCGACAAAGTCGGCCTTGGTCACGTAGTACGGCGAGCGGATCGGGGAATCACCAAAGCGCAGGTGCGAGACGGTGACGCCGCCGGTCTTCTTGGAGTCGTACTGGAAGTAGGCCTGGACGTACTTGTCGGTGTGGTCGCCGATGATCTTGATCGAGTTCTTGTTGGCGCCGACGGTACCGTCGCCACCCAGACCCCAGAACTTGCACTCGATGGTGCCGGGGGCTGCGGTGTTGGGCGCATCCTCGGCCTCGGGCAAGCTCAGGTTGGTCACGTCATCGACGATGCCGATGGTGAACTCGCGCTTGGGCTCGTCCTTCTTAAGCTCCTCGAAGACAGCGAACGCGGACGCGGGAGGCGTGTCCTTGCTGCCCAGGCCGTAACGGCCGCCGACGACCTTGATGTCCGTCTTGCCGGCCTCGTAGAGAGCGGAGACGACGTCCTGGTAGAGCGGCTCGCCGATGGAACCCGGCTCCTTGGTGCGGTCCATAACTGCAATCTTCTTGACGGTCTCGGGGAGAACGTCGACAAAGTGCTTGATGGAGAACGGACGGAACAGGCGAACCTTGACCAGGCCGACCTTCTCGCCGTGAGCGTTGAGGTAGTCGATGACTTCCTCGAGCACGTCGCAGAAGGAGCCCATGCACACGACGACACGATCGGCATCGGGAGCGCCGTAGTAGTTGAATAGGCCGTAATCGGTGCCGAGCTTCTCGTTGATCTTCTTCATGTAGCCCTCGACGACGGCGGGAAGCTCGTCGTAGACCTTGTTGCAGGCCTCGCGGTTCTGGAAGAAGATGTCGCCGTTCTCGTGGCTACCGCGGGTATGCGGATGCTCAGGGTTGAGCGCGTGATCGCGGAAAGCCTGGACAGCGTCCATGTCGCACATCTCGGCCAGATCCTTGTAGTCCCACATGGCGACCTTCTGGATCTCGTGGCTGGTGCGGAAGCCGTCGAAGAAGTTAAGGAACGGGGTCTTACCCTCGATGGCGGCAAGGTGAGCCACCGGCGAGAGGTCCATGACCTCCTGGACGTTGCCCTCGGCGAGCATGGCGAAACCGGTCTGGCGGCAGGCCATGACGTCGGAGTGATCACCGAAGATGTTCAGGGCGTGCGAAGCGACGCAACGCGCGGAGACGTGGAAAACGCCCGGGAGCTGCTCGCCCGCGATCTTGTACATGTTCGGGATCATCAGGAGCAGGCCCTGAGAAGCCGTGTAGGTGGTAGTCAGAGCACCGGCGCCCAGCGAGCCGTGAACGGTACCGGCTGCACCTGCCTCGGACTCCATCTCGACGACCTTGACCGGGGTGCCGAAGATGTTCTTGCGACCCTGGGCCGCCCACTGGTCGACATGGTCGGCCATCGGGCTGGACGGCGTAATGGGATAAATTCCCGCTACCTCGGTGTACGCATACGAAACATATGCGGCCGCCTCGTTGCCGTCCATAGACTTAAACTTACGCGCCATATACCCCTCTCCTCTCATATAGGTATACAGGCCCCGGCGATCGCCGGGATGTTGGCGTGATGGGATTTTCGCTGTTGCTTCCAATCATCTGGCAGGCAGACTGAGCAGCAGGTACATGGCATGGAGAGAAGGCATGCCGAGACGAGGAGGGCTGCACGCGCTCCACAGGCCCAGCTACCCGTCTTGCACATGACCGAGCGCCGCAAAGGCCGCATGCCGGATGCTCCCGGGCACGCCCCGGCGATGGGAAGCGCCCGCAACGGAAATCCGCATGCGGGTTTATTGTACCCCGCCGTCAAGCCATATTTCGGCAAATATAGGTGGGCGGTAAAGGTTTACCTCGGGTGACTATTGTGCGCCCGGCACCGACGGACACAGTCCCCTGGAACCCCACAGCAGTTGCGGTGAAATAGGGAGTGTTTTTGCTGTTAACGGCCTTAATCAGTCCCTATTTCACCGCAACTCATTGGGGGGGGATGAGCTAGAGGGCGCCGAGGAGGATGGCGTAGGTGGTGGATTCGCCGAGTTTGAGCTCGTCACCGGGGTTGAGCTGAGCGGAGCGGCCAGGCTCTACTTGAATACACACGCTCGTGGCCCCGTTTACCACCACGGTGCCATTCGTGGACGACAGGTCCTCGACAAACCATGTGCCAGAATCGTCGCACCAGATATGGGCATGGCGGGCCGAGACGTCGTCGCCGACGTCGGTGATGTCGCCCTCCCCCGTTGCCAGCGCGCCGATCTCGACGCCTTCCTCACTCGGCTGAATCCAGCGCGGGGCGCTCACCACATAGCCGTTTTGCACGCGCAGCAGTCCCAGCGGATGCGCCGGCGCGACCTCGTGCTCGCCCACGACCGAAGATGTGCTCAGCGAGCGCGGCGTCGACGTGGCGCCACCACAGGTCGCATGAGCGTAGTCGATGGCATAGGTCACCGACGAACGTACATCTGCCGAGCAACCCACGGCGACAAACAGCACCAGGATGGCCTCGGCGCGCTCGGCGGGCATGAGCTCAGCCGCCTGCGACAGGCGCTCGAGCGCATTGCGATAGAGATTCGTGTCCTGGTGGCATTCCTCGAGCGCCCGCACCATGGGCTCGCCAGCGGGGCCGCACACCATATTGGTCACGGCCGCGGCGTCCATGGGATTGCGACGGCGCAGGGCCAGCTGCGACATAATGCGCGCGGCCGAGGTGCCGTAATCGGCAAAATAACGTTCCTGCAGCGTGCCGACCGGCGCGCGCACGATAAAGCGCGAAACCCAGGAGCGATCGGCGGCACGGCTCTGCGGACTACGGCCGTCGGCGAGCGGGCGGCTCGAGAGCACCAGGCCGCACAGTTCGATATGGCTCAGGTGCGCTGCGCGCTTAAAGATGTCAAACATTGCCCCGCACGGGGTGAGCTCAGCTTGAGAAGCCATGGCTTAGCCCTCCTTGGTCGCAGAGATCGTGTCAGATACTTCGGCCGGCCCGCCAAAGGCGCGGGCAGCCGCGGCTCCGCCGGCAAGCGGCGTCGCCATGGAAATTTTCGCACGTCGTGCTGACACGACGGGAAGCTCAAAGGCAAACCCCATCGCCAGCAAAAACCACGTGAGCGCATAGGTTGCAATTATGGCGGCTACCAGGCCACCCGCCACGGCATGCTGGGAAAACACGGCGCATGCGAGTGCGGCCAGCGCCGGAACCTCGCAGACGGAAAGGGCCAACACGCCCTGCAGGAATCCCGCACGGCGGTCGCGTGCCAAGGCCCCGGCAGCGATGCCCACCATGCCCGGCAGCGCCAGCGCCAGCGCGGCGATAATGGCCGGCAGCTTCCCGGACCACATAAGCGGTCCCACGACGAGCGTCACATGAGCGCCCGACGCCAACAGCGCCGCTGATACCACGACCACAGTCCAAAGCACGCCGCATACCGCCGTCGCACCAACCATCGCCGCACGCCGGACTGTGTGCCCCGATACCTCCATCGGGCACGGCATGAGCGGCTCGGCGCGAAGCGAGCGGGCGACATTTTGCGCATAGTGGTCGCAAAATGCCGAGAGCGCCGCCTCCACCGCAGCCGGCTCGGGACGATCTCCCTGATGGCAGGACAGGCAGGCCATCACCACATCGAACAGCTGAGCATCGACAAACGTCAGCGCATCGCGCAGGTCCTCGGAATTTGGATCGAGCCCCAGCTGCTGAGCCTGTTCGGCCGCGGCAAGTGCCACATCGGGCTCGCGTCGCAGCAGTTGCGTCAAGTCGCAGCCGGGCGCGTGGGCGCCGACGGGATAATCGGGCAGCGTATCCATCTTGAGGCGATAAGGGCTGGCGATATCGCGCGTCTTTTTGCGCGAGCCCGAAGTACCCGACGCACCCGGCGCTACTTCGTACGGCGCGACACCGGCGATGAGCTCGTAGACCGTACTCGCCGCCGCATAGACATCGATCGCCGGCGACATGCGAAGCATGCGCAGGTCGGGGATATCGTCGGTGAGCATCTCGGGCGGGGCGTAGGCCACCGTCGCACGGCGCAACGTGGCATAGCGCTCGGTAAACGACGCCTTGCCGCCGGTGCCGGCCACCGCAGAGGCGGGCTCGAGCGCCAGCGACGAGCCAAAATCGATCAAGCACAGGTCGAAGGTGCCCTCGGCAAGCTGTCGGTCGAGCGGCAGGCGCGCCGTGCGCACCATAATATTAGCGGGAGAGATATCGCGGTGGACGAACCCCTCGCCCACCAAGCTCATGCGGCAGAGCAGATCGAACAGGTCGCGACCCAGGCGCGCCGCCACGAGCGGCGACAGACGCCCGGCATCGTCCACGGCAAGGCGCGGGCGCAGGCGAGCGAGCGTCTCGCCCTCGACCCACTCCATGACAATCGCGGGCACGCCGTCGACCTCGCCCCACCCGTATAAGCGGGGAAAGCCCTTAAGGCCCGAAAGGGCACGATGGCATTCATATTCCTCGCGAAACGCCGCCTTGAACTTGGTGACCAGCGCCTCGTGGGCGACATCGTCATCAAATTCGTCGCGCGTTGGCAAGATGAGCTGCTTGAGCGCCACGGCCTCGCCCTGCGCGTTGACGGCACGCGTCACACGGCCGATACCGCCGCGGCGCATGGTGGCGTCATCGGCAAACAGCATCGTAAAACGGCGCAGGTAGGCGGGAAGCTCGTCCGTGCCCAGGGCGACGGCCGGCTCAAACCCGTCGACGCGCGCCAGGCGCAGGCCCACCATGGGATCGCGGTTGAGCGACTGGGCTGCCGTAAAAGCGAGGTCGTTCGTCATAGGGCGATCGCCGCCACATTGGTGTTGAAGTTGTTGAGCGCGACGTCGTCGTCGCCATAGTGCCCAACCCATTGGCACAGGTTGGTATAGCAGCCCCACAGATTGGCATACTGCCGATACCACTTAGATTTGGTCGAGAACCTTTGCCGACCGAACTCGGCACGGATGACAAACATGTCATTCGCCAGGGTGTCGCACGGTCCGGTATCGCCCGTAGCGTTATAGGTCGAAACCACGCTATTGGCGCGGGCGACATAGCCATCGAGCATGTTGCACTTGGTCACGAGCCAGCTGTGGATACTCTCTTCCTCGGCAACCGAGAGACCACCCGAACCCATGTCGCCGCCGGCGCCGCCGTCCGTCGAGCCACCACTCGAAGATCCACCGCCAGAGGCGGAGCCCGAACCGGAACCGCCGCTCGAGTTCGACGAATCGGAGCTGGAGCCAGACGAACCGGAGCCGCCAGGTTTCCCCGACTGCTGCGTATCCTGACCCTTTTGCTGCTCGGCCTTGTTTACGACGGCCGAAACGCTGTTATCGGAAAGATGATGGATAATCTTGGTGTTGGTGAGCACGATGGTCTTGCCGTTTGCCAGCGTAACCTCGTTGTCCGATGTTTCGGGACTGTCCGCATCGTCGCCACCGAACACAATGTGCGAGACCACACTCGCCCACGCATATCCAGTTGTCGTTCCCAAGTCGCTTTTGGCCTTGCGCCCAATATGCAGCTCACGCGCAGCATGCGCCTGCACCATGGACGGCACCGTCATGCCATAAGCCGAAACACCGGCTATGACCAGCACGAGCGAGCAAGACAGCAGCACACACGCCCGAGGCGCCAGGCCCAGCCGGCGTCGCATGCGCACCGCGGCGCCATGCTTTGTCTGAGTGCCCCCGGGCCGCATGCGTTCTCCTCCAACAAAAACACGCCGCTTAAAAGCGGAGCATTCTTTCATATTCACATTTGAGTGTATCAGCGAACCCAAAAGGTTGCGCAACGAATGGGCAAATACGAGGCGCAGACGGACCCATCCACGCGATAAGCGGACGAAAAGCAGGTTTGTTGCACAACAAATGCATGAACGCGCGCCCAATTATGAGCGCCCCATGCGGCAGGCCGACGGGACATGCCGCGGAGCTGGCGCCGCCTAGATCGCGCGGCGGGCCTCGATAGCGCGGCCAAGCGTAAGCTCGTCGGCATACTCCAAGTCGCCGCCCACGGGAAGGCCGCTCGCAAGACGCGATACCTCAACGCCCAATGGCTTGATGGTGCGAGCAAGGTAGCTCGCCGTAGTCTCGCCCTCGATGTTGGGGTTGGTGGCGATAATGACCTCGTGGATGTCCTCGTGGCCCAGGCGCGCCAGCAGCTCGCGGATATGCAGCTGCTCGGGACCGATCTTGTCCATGGGGCTGATCACGCCGCCCAGCACATGGTAGAGGCCATGGTAGCTGCCCGTGCGCTCGATTGCCTGGACGTCGCGCGGCTCGCCCACCACGCAAATGCGAGTGGTATCGCGCATCGGATCCTGGCAGATGGAGCACTCGTCGGCCGTGGCGTAGTTAAAGCAACGGCTGCAAAAGTGGACCTCCTGCTTGACCTCCAGGATGGCCTCGGCCAGGCGGCGGGCCTCCTCGGCATCGGCCTCGAGCAGGTAATAGGCGATGCGCTGGGCCGACTTGGGACCAATGCCCGGCAGACGACCCAGCTCATCGAGCAGTTTTTGCAGACTGTGATTCGCACTCATATATATGCGTGTCTTAGAACGGCATGCCCGGGATGTTGAGGCCGCCGGTGATGGCGCCCATCTGCTTGTTGGCGAGCTCGTTGACGCCGCGGACGGCCTCGTTGACGGCAGCCATGATCATGTCCTGCAGCATATCGATGTCCTCGGGATCGAGGGCATCGGGATCGATGGTGAGGTTGACGAGCTCCATCTCGCCGTTAACGGTCACCTTGACCATGCCGCCGCCGGCAGAGGCGTCGACGGTCTGGGACTTGAGGTTCTCCTGCGCGGCGGCAAGCTGCTCCTGCATCTTGCGAGCCTGCTTCATCATCTGCTGCATGTTCATACCGGCCATAATGGCTCCTTTGCGTGCGGCCGCGCAACGAGCTGCAAGGGCAGCCGAGACGCGGCGGGACTTTCAAACTCAAAAATCGTACCACGGCGCGCGGCCAGCGAGCGGGGCGGACGTGTTACCTCAGTCGATATACATGTCCTGGAGTGCAAGCCGCACCCAAAGATTATGCAAAGTTGAATAATTCGCATCTGCATAATATTGAAAGCTAAATCTTGTAGAGCCGGAATCCGACATTTTCTGTGTATCACTAAATGACTAAATGCCGAGCCGCTACTCTAGGCGGCGCTCGTGACGGCGGGGTATAATTTGATTGCCATAGATAGCAATTTGGAGGTGCCCCCATGAATGCCCCCGACGTGCTCCAAAACATCCGCTCAAAACACCCCGTTGCATATTTTGTTCTCTATCTCTTTGTCGGCTGGGCATTGCTGGTTGTCATCACCCATGCTATAGCCTTTGGAGCAGAACTGCTGGTAGCCAGCTCGAACCAGCCCGTCGTTAAATGGGAAGCGACCGATGAGTGCACCGACGGAAGTCGAACCATTTACTACAACAGCCCGTCCCTCTACCAAGAGTTCAAGGTCAAGATAAAGGGCTTCAAGATTGTCGATGCCGAACCGGGCTCTTTATCGACAATCGGAGCAACCGTCAACGCCGAGCAAGTCGAGTACACGGACAGCCATGCGACGTATCGCATCGACCTCAGCATCCTAGACCGACCGTCACGCACCTGTCTGCTCGAATGCGATATACGCGGCACTACGTTGCACATGTCCGAAATACAGATGCGCCCGGACAAAAGAAAGTGATGTATGACCGAGTCGAAACAGACTAGGCATAGACTCGTCCGCCTTCGTAGGCAAAACGCAGGATGAGCGGGGCATTGTTACGCACGAAATCATCGAGTTCTTGGAGGTCCGCTTCGCTAAAGCCCTCGTGTGACACCCAATTGAATGCCGGCAAGATACACTCCGCCGTGTCAAAACCCCAATCACGCGGGCGCTCCACAACAACCTTCACCGTGTTGTCCTCCCGGACTTCGGAATACGAAACCTGCGTATCGTCCTCAAGGCGGACATATTCCCACATCATAAGCTCGCTCCGTTCAAAGGGTTCTCTTCTTGAGCAGTATACCCGCCCGTACAGCTACTCCACCGGCTTGAAGATGGTGGACTGACCGAAGACGCTGCGGATGAGGGCTTTGGCCTCGTCCTCGGTCTGCGGGATGCTCGGGGCTGCACCCTGATGGCCGAAGGGGCTGCCCGCACCGGGGTTGGACTCCCAGGGAGCTGCAGGAGCGTCCTCCTCTTTGGGGGCAGTTGCAGCGGGCTTGGGCGCGGGCGTCGCACCCGGCACGTCGAACGGGGGCAGATCATCCCCGCCGGCATCGGCAGCAAAACCGCCGACCATGGCATCGTCGTAGGGAACCTGCTCGGATTCCCACGGAGCGGACTGCGCAGACGGCTGAGCCTTGGGAGCGGCAGAGCGCTCGGGCGCACGGGGCGCTGGCTCGGTCGGGAGCTTGCCCGTGGCAGGAGCGCCGGCAGGGTTGTCGGAGCGCAGCCAGGGGGCCTTAGCCAGGTCGGATGACTTAGACGCAGGCGCGGCGGCGGGCTTGGGCGCGGGAGCCGGAGCAGCAGATTTGGGCGTAGCGGGCTTAGGCGCCGACGGGGTCGGTGCCATCACCGGCATCGCTTGCTGCTGCGGAGCGCTGGCGCTCGAGGATACAGGGGCCGCCGAGGACACGGGTTGCGGGTCCGCAGATACCGCAGCCCGTGCAGATGGAGAATGCTCCTCATGTTGAGGAGCCGGCGTGCCACCCCCATCCAGGACATAGTCGACGGTACGACGACCGAAGACCGCGCAGACCGTCGGCAGGACCACCGATTGCGTGTCGGCGCGACCGAGCATCTTGATGGCAAAGGTCGAGCCCGCGGGGAACGAGACCGTGAGCTTGGAGCCGTCGTCGGCCGTGGCGCGGGCGTTGAGCAAAAGCCCTGCGTAGGAAGCCTGACGCGCCTTGACACGCTCGACAACCTCGGCCCATTTGCGCTGGAGCTCTCCGGCATCCTCGACCGCGGGGGTCTCGGCAGCACCGGCGGCGGCAACCTGGGCGGCATTGTTGGACTGGGGCTTAGGTGCCGGAGCGGTGGCAGGCGCGGGGGCCGCAACGGGCTGAGGCGCAGGCGCTGCAGGCTTGGAGACTGACACGGACGCAGAACGGGACGCAGGCTGAGCCGCCGGAGCGGCAGCACCACGGTCCCAAGGCATACCGCCCTGGCGCGCGGACGTAGCAGCGGGGGCAGCGGTCGCCGCAGGAGTAGCGGCTCG
>OKUL01000849.1_pt1 | contig 13027 bp, 10 predicted proteins | sample 1606631 | NCBI WGS metagenome assembly OKUL01 (sample SAMEA3882518, study PRJEB24775) | human gut metagenome | biome: human-associated habitat; feature: intestine environment; material: feces | place: Netherlands | collected 2009/2010 | reverse complement strand
CACATAAGCCACAGCCTCATTCAGTTTTCTCTTCCTGCGACTCATCCCCAGTGCCCCCGAAGTACCGATCAGCACAGCGAAGGTACAACTGAGCACCGCCAGGATCAGGCTGTTAATCAGCGCTTCTCCCAGATCTCTGTCCCGGAATAATTCCCGGTACCACTTCAGGGAAAAGCCTTCCCACACAGAGGTCAGTTTGGAGGCATTAAAAGAATACACCACTGTTAACAGGATCGGAATATAGGTCAGGATCGTGATCACAGCCACATAAATAAAGGGCCATTTTTTCTTCTTCATACTTACAGCATCCCTTCTAACTGCGAGGTTCCGGTAATCTTACGATACAGGCGGATCATCACGGAAGTCAGTACCATCAGTACAGCTGACAGTGCCGCCGCAAAAGGCTGGTTACGCCCCTTGGTGATCTGCTCCTGGATCACACTTCCCACCAGAACGATCTTATTGCCTCCCAGGATATCCGCGATGAAGAACAGACCCATGGATGGGATAAAAGAAAGAACCACTCCGGACAAAAGTCCAGGCAGGGTCAGCCGGAAGCTGACTGTCCAAAACGCTTTCCATGAGGATGCTCCCAGGTCCCTTGAGGCTTCCACCAGAGAATGATCCAGTTTCTCCGCACTGGAATACACTGCCAGGATCATAAAAGGCAACAGAGCATATACCATACCCACTACGACTGCCGGATAAGTGTAGAGCAGCTTTAACGGCTGATCCGTCAGATGCAGTCCCATCAAAATCTTATCCAGTACGCCGTTACTGCGGAACACGATGATCCAGCCATACAGGCGGATCAGCCCACTGGTCCAGAACGGAATCATGATAAGCAGCAGCATTCTGCGCTTCCATACCGCATTCATCTGTGCCATAAAATACCCATAAGGGTAGCCGATCAGCGCCACGAGCAGTGTGGACGTGAATGCCAGCTTCAGAGATTGCAGAAAAGTATTCAGATACAACGGTTCCAATATGCGTTTGTAATTATCCGGTGTAAATGTAAAATCCACACCCCAGACCTGCGCACGCTGTAAAAAGCTCAGCAGGAACATATACAGGATCGGCAGCGCCACGAACAGCACAGTGAACACATACATGGGTATGAGCAGTCCTATATTCCCGGCATCCCGCCTGCCGCTACTTTTTTTCATCTTCATCATTGTCTATTACCTTCACAGCATTTTTCGCATCCCAGCCGATCTTTACCGTCTGTCCCGGCTGCAGATCATGATCGATCCCATAGCGGCTGGCTGTCAGAAGCTGTCCGTCAGGCAAGCGGAACAGGATCCGCAGTTGTCCGCCGGCAAAGCTTTTTTCCACCACGGACGCCTCATGGACACAGCCCTCTTCTCCATTCATCAGAATGTTCTCCGTACGGATCGCCAGCGTCTCGGATCCCAGATGCAGAATATTCGCATTGCCCACAAAATCCGCCACATAGCTGGTCCTGGGCTGATAGTATACCTCATTCGGAGTCCCCAGCTGCTCCAGTACCCCTTCGTGCATGACACCGATGCGGTCCGACATATTAATGGCTTCTTCCTGATCATGGGTAATATAAATAAACGTGATACCCAGCTGTTTCTGCAGCCGCTTCAGTTCCAGCTGCATCTGCCTGCGCAGTTTCAGATCCAGTGCACCCAGCGGCTCATCTAACAGCAATACTTTCGGTTTGTTGATCACAGCTCTTGCGATGGCAATCCGCTGCCTCTGTCCACCGGACAGCTGATCCGGCATACGTTTTCCGTATTCTTCCAGCTGTACCAGCCGCAGGGCCTGCTTCACCCGCTCTGCGGTCTCTGCTTTCGGCACTTTACGGATCTTCAGTCCGTATCCTACATTATCCGCCACATTCATATGCGGGAACAATGCGTAATTTTGGAAAACCGTATTCACGTCCCGCTTATTGGGTTCCCAGTCCGTAATGTCTCTTCCCTCCAGGATCACACTTCCGGAATCCGGCAGCTCCATTCCCGCAATGATCCGGAGTGTGGTGGTCTTGCCGCATCCGGAGGCTCCTAACAGCGTAATAAACTCGCCCTGTGCCACCTCCAGGTCCACTCCCTTTAATACTTCCGTATGATCAAAAGATTTCCGGATCTGCTGCAGTTTCAATATACTTTCGCCCATGCTCCGGCTCCTTCCTTATTCCATCTATCTTAATCTATCTAATCTGTGCAGACTGTTCCGCCTGTCCTTATCTGATCCATCCCCAGCATAATCCCAGGAATTCCGCAAGATAATACATGCCCCTCAGCCATACCAGCATTGCACAGCCGTAATACATCCAGGCATTTTCCTTCTGCCTGTCCACCGCTTTTCCCGCCAGAGACAATATCACGCAGAGCAACAGTGCCATTGTTCCAAAGCTTGCTCTGTCCGGATAATGGGGCGACAATATCATTGCTCCCCACGACAGCAGTGCTCCCAGCAAAAGCAGTCCGTTATCTCTTCCTATTTTTTCTTTTAAAATCCCCTTGCATATCACAAGGGCAACCGCCGTAAGCAGCAGCGTGGGAAACAGATATTCCAATGCTCCTCTTGCCTCGCTGTAGCAGCGCAGATAGAGGTTCCACAGTATTCCCCGGGTGCTCTCCGCCGTCTCCCCGCTGCGGACAAAATTCCCCGGTGCCACGATCATCAGAATGCTTCCCGCGAGGCAGCTGATATTTCCCAGATACATCCATACCGGAATCTTTTTTTGTTCTCTGCGGCGGAGTAGCATTACCACCAGGCTTAAGATCCAGACCGTCGGCCCCATATTTTCATTGCTCCAGCCAGCGATCAGTCCCAGTGGAAGGATCCAGACTGTGATCCCCCACAGATTCTTCTCCTCATATTTCAGATAGCAGAGCAGAAACGCCAGGATAAATCCTGTCATGTACAGATAATTCGCTGCACCCGCTTCCCAGAACATGCTCATTTTCCAGTTGGCATTCAGTCCAAACAGCATTCCCAGTGCCGCAAAATAATAGGGCATACGAACTCTGCCGGCAGCCTGGCAGATCAGCCACGCCAGTATAAACGTCATTGCCGTGTTCAGAATATCCGCCCAGCTCTCACCGGTTAACAGGATCATCTGCAGCAGCGCGTGAGCCATGCTTCTGCCGCCCCAGTTAAAATAATGCCAGATCTGCGCATGGACAATATCCCCGAGATTGCGGATCGGTGTATCTGCATACAACAACGTGGAATACCATTCATCGTCCATCATAAAATCAATCTCATAATTGACCCGCCATACAATGATCCCTGTCAGCAGGATCAGTGCAAGACTGCTCCATTGCATGATCTTTTTCTGTTTTTCCCACATGTTTTTCCTGCTCCTTTTATGGCAAAAAGCGGCTGCTTCTCTCTAAGCAGCCGCACATAATAGTTTAACAGTTCTTTTCTCGTCCGTCAAACCATTTATCACCATATCTGTTTTTATTTGTCCGGAGCAAAGTCCAGCTCAACAACCCGGTCATTCACCTGTGTAAAGCTGCCTCCGTCCATATTTTTACGTACAAAGGGAACACCCCTGCGCACATAGTATACATTGTCCTGAAGCAGGGCATCCGGATTCTCTGACGGGCTGATCGTACCACCGAGATCATCATAGCTGATATTATCGCGAAAGGTATTATGGATCGCCTCCTGCAGACAGAACATCACACATCCGCCCTCATTCTGCCTGCTGTAATTAGATTCATACACCGTTCCGTCCCCGGAATCCGCATCATATGCCATGCCGTCCTGATTGAGTCTGGTGTCTGTGACTTCATTATAGCGAAACAGGGCGTCCTTGCATTTCCAGGGCCAGATCCCGGCTGCCACTTTTCCCATCCGGTCGCCCGGCTCGCAATAGATCCTGTCATTGATCTCGCAGGCCACAGAGTCTGCCATATTATGCTCCACCAGAGGACGCAGGGCATACATCGGCGTGATCCCATCCCCACCGGCCTCTTTTACATAATTATTCCGTATCTGCATATTTTCATGCCCATAGTTCAGAAAAACGGCTTCCTTAAGTTCTGCTCCCCGGAACTTATCATGAGCATAGGTATAGCCCGCTGCAATTCCCCAGCGGCTGACCCGGTGCACGAAGCATCCTTCAATAACGATATCCCGATACCGTGCCACACCCGTCAGCTCCTCACATTCCGGACGGAGCGCTGTCATATAGATCCCACCGTTGTTCATGTGCTTATCGTAGACATTCCCATGGACATCATGGATCCACAGATTCCTAAGTGTGATGCCGTCCCGCACCCCTTTGTCCTTAGCCACCACAGCCACACCGGTACGGTTCATTTTCTCACCCAGGCTATAGCGCTCTCCCGGGATCATGCTGCCTTCATTCGTAATCTCCAGATCCTCGACCACAATATGCTCTGCATCGTACAAAAGCACTGCAGAAGATACATAGCCGTGATACACATGCGTAGGCGAATCCAGCGGAGTCCCATAATCCTGGTACCAGATCCCCTGTCCGCAGGCATCGATCCGCGGCGGTGCATCTGCTGTGCCGTATGCTCCGATCACGATCGGTGCCTCTTTCGTACCGCTGTCTGTCACATGCAGATATTGTCCGTAAAATACACTGCCCCGCTCCAGCAGGACACGGTCTCCCGGCTGCAGGCTTCTTCGATGAATGGCAGACAGACTGGCAAACGCCGTACTGCACGTCCGTCCGTCATTTTCATCACTGCCTGTTCTCTGACTCACATAATATGTCGCGGATAAGCTTGTCATATGCATCCTCCCGTAACCGTTTCTCAATGATCTGTGACACCTCCTCATAGGTAAAATGATCCCCATGATAGCGTCCGAACAGATCTCTGTTCTGTTCGTAAAAGTCCCGCTTCTCCTGCTCTGTGAAATCCGGGCAGAAGCCGCCTTCCCGGACCTTCTCACACGGCTGTACAAAATCCAGCTTCAGGCGGGTCAGCTCATATTGCAGATACGCCGGTGCGGAAAAATAATGCGTTCCATAGAAGCGCTGTCCTTCCTGTTCCATTCTCCGCAGCTCTTCGTTGTGCTTCTTACGTCTGGCCTCCAGACCCTCCATGGAGGGATCCTCGATCAGGCCCATTCTATGCGCCAAAAGGAAGGCTCCCTGAGCCTTCCTGATATGCGCCTGTGTCATAGTTTCCTGTTTTGGCATTTTCTGTTGCATTATTTCACTGCTCCCGTAATTCCATTTGCAAAGCTCTTCTGTAAACACAGGAAGATGATCGCTGTAGGAAGTGTACAGATCAATACTCCCAGCATCAGCATACCATAATCCACACTGTATCCACTCTTCAGATTGGCTACTAACATCGGCATGGTGATCGCCTTGCTGTCCTGTAAAATGATCGTCGGCCACAGATAATTGTTCCACGCATTCATAAATGTAACCGTCATCGCCGCTCCATAGGTAGATTTCATCACCGGAATGAACATCCGGAAGAAAATCTGTATTTCGCTCAGACCTTCCAGTCTGGCAGCCTCGATAATATCATGAGGGAAAGAACGTGCCGCCTGTCTGAAAAGCATGATCATAAACGGTGTCGAAATGGATGGCAGTGCCAGTGCGATCCAGGTGTTTACCAGCTTCCAGGAGGTAAACATCTTGAACAGGGGGATCATGATCGCTACGAACGGAAGCATCATTGCCAGCAGCAGAATACTCATCAGAATATCCTTGCCCTTATCATGATAGATCTCAAATCCATAGCCGGCAATGGAACAGATCAGCAGTGTCACAACCGTGATCACGATCGCATTGCGGAAGGAGTTAAACATCGCAAGTCCCAGATTCTGCATGTCGACCAGGGTCTTGAAATTCTCGATCAGATAGGTACCCGGGATCAGCCGTCCTCTTACCACATCAATACTCTGGTTGGTCGCACCGCACAGCATATAATACAGTGGAAATGCTGACAGAAAGCTTGCTATCACTAAGATCGAGTAGGAAATTATTTGTTTGAATTTAGTCACGTTTGTCACCCACCTTCATCTGAATTGCAGACAGAACCGCTACCATCACAAGTATGCATACAGACAACGCTGCCGCATAATTAAATTTCGGTGTCTCCACAAAGGAGATATTGTAGATGTAATGCGCCAATGTCATTGTAGATTTTCCGGGACCGCCTGCTGTCAGGTTCATAGACTCATCGAACAGCTGCAGTGTTCCCGAAGTAGACATGATCGCCGTCATCAGAATGGTCGGCTTTAACAACGGTATCGTGATCTTCATAAACTGCTGGAACGGTGTCGCTCCGTCGATGTAGCTTGCCTCATACACAGAATAGTCGATATTCTGTAATCCTGCCAGATAGAATACCATATTATATCCGGTCCATCTCCAGATCAGCGCGATCACGATGACCCAGCGCGCCGGCCATGTGCTCTGGAACCAGTCCACTGAAGACAGTCCGATGGCCATCAGCACTCTGTTGACCACTCCATCCGGAGCAAACAATGACTTAAATATCATGGAATAAGATACCAGTGACGTTGCACACGGAAGAAAGATCAAAGTGCGGAAAATACCTTTCCCTTTTATCTTAGGATTATTCAGCAGCTGTGCCAGCATGAGTGCGAGCACAAGCATGATCGGTACCTGAATCACAAAATAAAAGAAGGTATTGAACAAGCATTGCTGGAATGTTTTATCCTTGAAGATCCTGGCATAATTCGCTACACCATTAAAGACTCCTCCTGTCTTCCGGAAAGAAAGAAGGATGGCCTGTGACATCGGATAGAAACAAAATACAAATATTAAAATCGATGCCGGGAGCAGGAATGCCCATCCAGTCAGATTATGCCTTTTTTCCAAACTTAATTTTGCTTTCTTCTTTTCCATGTTTCTCTCCTACAACAGTACCGGGAACGCACTGCTGCACCCCCGGTACTATCCAGTTTCCATACTCTGGTGATTATTCAGCGATATTAAACTCTACGGTATCCTGAGCGTTTTTGATCTCTGTATCGATATCGGCATTCTTCTGGACAACGTTGGTGATCGCATCTGTCAGTGCGCTTCTGATGTCAGAGTAGTATGCACCGTAGTCAATTCCGGGAACATGTCCGGCGAACTCTACGATATCCTTGTACACTGCCTGACCGCCGTAGAACTCATTGCCCTCATTATAGGTCTCAGACTGTGCTGCGGGCAGGTAACTTGCGATTGCTCCTGCATTTACCAGCAGATCATCGTATAAGTCTACATCCGCACCAAAGGTAGCGTTCAGGAAATCAAATGCCAGATCGGTATTTTTGCAGTTAGAAGATACTGCCCAGCTTGCACCACCGCAGTTAGCGTAGTTGGTTGCGCCTTCTACATCATCTAACTTAGGCATGTTTACGATTGCCCATTTGCCTGCCTGATCCTCTGCCGCCTGAATGGAGGACATGATCCAGCAGCCCTGGATAACGCCTGCAGCAGTACCCTTGTTCATGGAAGCAATGTACTGATCCCAGTCGGTATAATCAGCCATGATTCCTTCATCGATCAGCTGCTTGTAGGTCTCGATCGCTTTCTTCAGCGCCTTGTTGTCTACCAGGGATACTTTGCCATCTACCATAGGAGAAGCGCCTGCAGACTGTAACATTTCGATCACGATCTCAGAACCGCCGGAGCAGGTCAGCATGGGAACATCGTTCGCAGCCATTACCTTCTTAGACAGCTCCATGAACTCAGACCATGTGGTATCCTTGAAATCTTCTACCTTAAGGCCTGCTGCTTCTACCATATCGGAACGGATCGCCATGATGGTAGCACCATTATCAAAAGGAATACCATAATGTGTGCCATCTACAGTGGAGTCAGCCAGCTTACCCATAGAGAACTGGGAGAAATCAATTCCGCAGTCATCCAGTGCTGTGAAGATTCCGGGATAATTGGTTGCATTTTTGTGGAAGGAATAATCCTGCATCAGGAAGATATCAGGTAAAGTGCTGTAATCACCGGCTTCAGCCGCTGTGATCAGAGCTGTCTCGATATCGCTATATACCTTCTCCTGAATGTCTAACTTGAAGTTAGGATGATCCACCTGGTATGCCTTCTCTGCCTGCTTCATTGCATAGACATTGAAGTTAGGGTCCCAACACCATACAGTCAGTGTCTCGTCTTCTGCGGAAGCAGGTGTTTCTGCTGCTGCCTCTGTTTCCTTGGATGCCTCGCTGGATGCTGCGCTCTGCGCATCATTTCCGGCAGGATTGCTGCCACATCCGGTCAGCATGGACATAGCCATTGCCGCTACTAAGAGCACGCTTAATACTTTCTTTTTCATCTTAAATAACCTCCTTATACTTGTAAAGTACTACCTTATAAAATATGAAACGCTTTTTGACTTCCATAAGTTACCTGTCTTCCATATCGTCCACCCAACGCATTTCGCCGGGCTTCAGATCCAGCACATACGCACATTTTCCTTTGATATACAGCTCTGTGTGCTGTGCCTGTGCTGAGTTGTTGATCACTGCGATCTTGCCGGTCTTCTGGAATACCGTTACTTCGGTATCCACATTCGTTACATAGTAACGTTTCATCTCCTGTTCCATGCCGGCTGCATAATAGATTGCCCGAAGCAGAAGTCTGCAGTTCTGGGGAGAATACGGAAGACCTGCAAAATACACACTGTGTCCTCTGCCATATTCATTGACCACCAGCTGGCTGTATTCCCCATCCATCGCGAGGATCTGATAATGTCCGCCCTGTGCATAGACGCGGCTGGTGCCCTCGCCGAAATCCAAGGCTCCTTCAATATCCTCTAAGATAAAGTGATCGTCATTTTTCTCATTGTATTTGTCCGTGCTGAGAGAGAAGCACATCTCGCGGTCTACACCGAGCACATCGGACAATTGGAAATATCTTCCCTGATACTGATAAGCGGTAGGCTCACCCACACCGATGAAGCCGCCTCCCTGATCCACAAAGCGTCTGATATTGGTCAGGACCTTTTCGTCGATCCAGTTCTCCGCGCCGCTGAATGCGGTGTACGCATCCCCGACATTAATGATGACCTTGATCTGGTCAGGGATGCCATTCCTGACATCATCAAAGGAAATGAACTCGACCTCAAAAGGCATTCCGCTTAAGCATTCCAGTACTCCCTCTGCGGAATAGGTTTCCCTGTGCCAGATCGCATGATGTACCTGATTGGACATCCACCTTCTCTGACTGCCCCAGCAGTTCAGGATCGCCACCTTGAAAGGTGCCACATAGGAAGCTGTACCCTGCATATTTTCATGGATCTCCCGAAACTGTGTTACTACATTTTGTATTTCATCAATGAAACCGGGCCAATTACTTGCCAGCTTCAGATAACCGCCATATCCGATCCTGTCCAGAGGAGACCTGAGTAATGCACGCCTTGCTTTACGCCAGTTATCCCTTGCCTCTCCGATCGGGTCACCGCCCTCACAGAACACATCCGGGAAAAAGTAAGGCAGCAGCCGTCCTTCGGTATAATCCACTCCCTTTATATCAGAGATCATGCGGAGTGTCACACCGCTTCCGACAGAGCCTACCACTGCATCCAGCCCGATGCCTGCGAAATATTTACCGTAGGGCTCTGTTCCGATCCAATGATCTCCGAGGAACATCATCGCTTCCTTGCCATAAGAATGTACAATGTCTACCAGCTCCTTCGCCAGCGCACATACCTCGATCTGCTGGAACTCTATGAAATCCAGGAACTGTCTGCTGGGAACGCGGAACATGCAGTTGTGATATCCCTGATCCACAATGTACTCCGGGCGGAATTTGTAGCCTGCCCATTTCTCAAACTGTTCCAGGATATAGGGGCTCACACTTGCGCTGTATCCAAACCACTCTACAAATTTTTCCCGCTTCTTGTCATCGAAGGTCAGTGTGAACTGATGGAAAAATGTAGTGAAGCGGACCACGTCGATATGAGGATTGTCCTCACACCATTTTCTCAGCTTGTCTTTCACATACTGTTTGGTCTTGGGCTGTCTCACATCGTAAGTCAGCTGATGCGGTGTATCCTTCCAGTCATTCGTGATGAAATTGTACATGTGCACCGGATCCCAGATCAGAAATGCCAGGAAGCTTACCGTATACTCATGATAGGGGATCGTACGGATCTCCACTTCACCGGATGCCTCATCAAATTCCCATGCATCCGTCGGCACTACCTCACCGGTCGTTCTGTCGATCACTTCCCACCAACGCTTCGGATCGTCCAGCGTGTTGACCTTAAGCTGCTCCGTATGAAAGCCTTCCATCAGACGGATGCGGAGTGTTTCCCCTCTGGCGGTGATGCGGTTGCTGATCAGGTATTCCTGCTGGATCTCCTCCGGATGCTTCATCGCCCACGCATTATCCTTTCTCGTGGTATAATAAGTCGCATATTTCTTCACCGGCTCTGACAAAAGTGCTTCCGGCATCTCGGTTCCGTCACAGTCTCTTAACGCGTCTGCGCCCAGAAGATTTTTTAACCGTATTGTTTCGTCAATGATGTCTGCATCGGTCGGCAGCGTCAGTCTTCCTGTCATAGCATGGTTTCCTCCCCATCGCTTTTGTACTATCTTGCAGCTGATGACTAAAGTATATCGGCTTCCGGACCTGATATCAATTTCTTTGTTGCTTGTTTTGTTATGTTTATTGCTATTTTGTTACTAAAATGGTGGATTTTTTGAAATGATTATGTATAATATGCTTATCAAGATCATACATATTTTTATTTTTTCGTCTTTTTTACGAATGTTTTTGTGAAATGTTGTTCTTTTTATATATTTAATATAAAAAATACAATAGATTTGAAAAAGTGCACAATAAAAATAAGATAAAGAAGGTATCTATTTATGAGTAATGAATTTATCAATATCGGCTCCGCAAACAGTTCTCCGGAACAGTTCCAGCTGCGTTACATCTCCATCTCCAAATACGAAGGTGACTGGCAGTCCCTTCCGCATACCCATCACTTTTCAGAACTGTTCTATGTCCTGCGGGGTGAGGGAGCCTTCTATATAGAGAATGAAAAGGTGCCTGTGAAGACGGACGATCTGGTCATCATCAACCCTTATGTAGAGCACACGGAAAAAACCCTTCCCAACGATCCCATGGAATATATCGTATTCGGTGTGGAAGGGCTCGCATTTTCCTTTTCCGGTGCAGGGCAGGACAACCCGAAGGGCTACAGCTTCTACAGCTACGGATCTGATAAAAAACAGTTCATCAACTTTGCCCAGCTGATGATGCAGGAATTCCGCGACAAGCTTCCCGGTTTTGAACAGGTATGTCACGGACTGCTTCAGGTGCTCCTGGTATATATTTCCCGGAAGCAGAACCTGTCTGTCATCTCCGACTCCTCCTTCCAATTATCCAAGGAATGTGCTCTGGCGAAACGCTATATCGACTCCAATTATTCCCAGAACATTACTTTGGATTCCCTGGCGGAGATCACGCATATCAACAAATTCTATCTGGCACACTCCTTTACCGAATGTGTCGGACAGTCTCCGATCAATTACCTGACAGACCGGAGGCTGGAAGCCTGTAAAGAGCTTCTGGTATCCTCCAATCTGTCGGTAGCGCAGGTAGCCACCAGTGTCGGTTTTTCTTCGCAGTCTTATTTCTCACAGATCTTCCATAAAAAGACCGGCATGACACCGCGCCAGTACCGGAGCCGGTATGCCCGGAAATAAAATTTTTTCTCCTACAGTCGGATCTTCTTCAGACGGTCCACTGCCTCTACGGTATTCTCGTAGCTTCCGAAAGCCGTCAGGCGGAAGTAATGCTCACCGCTTGGTCCGAATCCGGAACCGGGGGTACCTACCACGTTGACATTCTCTAACAGATAATCGAAGAACTCCCAGCTGGTCATGCCGTTCGGCGCCTTCAGCCAGATATAGGGAGCGTTCACACCGCCGGATACGGTAAATCCCGCTTCTTTTAAGCCGTTCAGGATATAATGTGCGTTGTTCATGTAATAAGCAACCTGCTTCTTCAGCTGTGCCTTACCTGCCGCAGAATATACGGCTTCACCGGCACGCTGTACGATGTAGGGTGCTCCGTTGTATTTGGTGCCGTGTCTTCTCGCCCACAGTGCATGGAGACTGACATCCCCGCTCTTTAAATCCTTGGGGATCACGGTGAAGCCCAGACGCACTCCGGTAAAGCCGGCATTTTTGGAGAAGGAACGGAACTCGATGGCACAGGTTCTGGCCCCTTCACATTCATAGATACTGTGAGGCACATCCGGCTCGGAAATATATGCTTCATAAGCCGCATCATACAGAATGACAGCACCTACTTTATTGGCATAGTCCACCCACTCCTGCAGCTGCGCTTTGGTAATGGTGGCACCGGTAGGGTTGTTGGGGAAGCATAAATAGATCAGATCCGGGGTCTCCTTCGGCAGCTCGGGTGCGAATCCGTTCTCTGCCAGACAGGGCATATAGATCACATCACTCCAGGTCTCGGACTTCGGATCGTAAGTGCCGGTTCTGCCTGCCATGACATTGGAATCCACGTATACCGGGTATACCGGATCACATACCGCGATCTTATTGTCCAGGCTGAAGATCTCCTGAATATTGCCACAGTCACATTTTGCTCCGTCGGATACAAAAATCTCGTCCGGCGCAATATCGCAGCCTCTTGCCTTATAATCATTTTCGGCGATCGCATTGCGCAGGAACTCATAGCCAAGGTCGGGAGCGTAACCATGAAAAGTCTCCGCTTTTCCCATCTCATCCACCGCACCGTGCAGTGCATCAATGATGGCAGGTGCCAGAGGCTGCGTCACATCTCCGATTCCCAGACGGATGATCTTCTTATCCGGGTGTGCTGCGGAATACGCACTTACCTTTTTGCCGATGGTGGAAAATAAATAACTTCCGGGAAGTTTTAAATAGTTGTCGTTTACTTTAAACATAGTACGTTCTCCTCTCTATTGTCCTTTTCTATATCAGTCAATGGAGTCCGGGTCGACTTCACCTTCAAATACGATCTTCGCAGGACCGGTCATGTAGACCAGATTCTCCTTGCGGTCCCATTTGATGTGCAGTT
>OKUL01000819.1_pt1 | contig 13450 bp, 10 predicted proteins | sample 1606631 | NCBI WGS metagenome assembly OKUL01 (sample SAMEA3882518, study PRJEB24775) | human gut metagenome | biome: human-associated habitat; feature: intestine environment; material: feces | place: Netherlands | collected 2009/2010 | reverse complement strand
GCCCAGATTGAGTGTGAGGATGTTCCATGGCCCAATACGCTGCCAACGAAATCGAGAACTTGCCCGATAGCCCTGTAGCCCGTGAGGATTTGGGCGCGGGCGGTATTCCCCGGGGCGCCGGCGCACGCTCTCCGCTGTTCTGGAAGGTTCTGCTCCTTTCGGTGGCGGTCATCTGGGGCTACTCCTTTACCACTATGAAGGACGCACTCGGCACCATTCCGGTGTTCGCGCTGCTCTATGTACGCTTTCTGCCCGCAGCGTTGGTCATGTTTGCCGTCTTCCACAAGCGCATCATTGCACATTTCAACGCTCGCAACCTGATCGTTGGCCTGAGTATGGGCGTGCTCATGTGGGCGGCCTATGCGTTGCAGACGGTCGGTCTGGCACATACTACGGCGGGCAAGAATGCTTTTTTGACGGGCACGTACTGCATCCTTGTGCCGTTCGCGAGCTATTTTCTGAGCGGCGAAAAACTCACCCGCTATAACCTGGGCGCGGCACTGCTGTGCTTGGCGGGCATTGGTTTGGTGGCGCTCGATAGCGTTGAATTCAACATCGGTGACGTCATTACGCTGGCGGGTGCGGTCTTTTTCGCCATCCAGATGGCGGTGACCGCCAAGTACGGTCGCAAAATGGACATCAACGTCATCACGTTTTGGATGTTTGTGGGCAACGGCGTGCTGAGCCTGATCTCGTCGCTGCTATTCGAGACCCAAGCGCCTCTGTCCGTGTGGACGCCGAGCTTTATCACTGCGATGGCGTTTCTCTCGGTGGGCTGCACATGCGTGGCTCTGCTCATCCAAAACGTCGGCCTGGCGCATGTCCCGGCTTCGACGGGCTCGCTGCTCCTTTCGATGGAGTCCCCTTCGGGCGTGTTGTTTTCGGTGCTGCTGATGGGGGAGGCGCTCACCTCGCGTCTGCTCGCCGGCTTCGTGCTTATCTTCCTGTCGATTATCTTGAGCGAGACTCACTTCGATTTTTTGCGCAAAAAGCCGCGCCCGCAATTGTAAACAACTTGTTGCGCCGCCCTCCCGGGGCGGCATTTTTTATGCGTCGCCCTTAAAGTAGTACTTTGCACTTTACGCTATCAAAGTGCTTGCTGCAAAAACGTTACTGGGGGGCATCTATGGCACCAGCACTGTCCGATCTTCAACCGCAATCAGCGCCCAAGGCCACCGCGGCGGCGCAGGCCGCTATCGGTGACGGTCTTGTTGCAGAAGCTCAGGCTTTTGCAGACGAGCTCGCTGCGTGGCGACACGATTTACACCAGATGCCCGAGCTGGGCAATAGCCTCCCGCAGACCTCTGCGTATATTCAAGCGCGCCTGACCGAGATGGATATCCCATTTGCCACGCTCGTCGATGGTTCCTGCGTTGTGGGCCTTGTCGGCGCCGGTGCCGTCGCGGCCCAGGGCAATGGCGTCTGCACGGACGAACAGGCCGGTACGGTCGTTATGCTGCGTGGCGACATGGATGCCCTGCCCGTTGCCGAAGAGTCAGGCGAGCCTTTCGCCTCTACGAACGGCTGCATGCACGCATGCGGACACGATATGCACGCGACGGCGCTGCTTGGTGCAGCCCGTATGCTCAAGGCGCGCGAGGCGGAGCTTGTCGACGCCAATGCCACGGTTAAGTTGCTGTTCCAGCCGGGCGAGGAAACCTTTGAGGGTGCCCGCGCCGCCATCGCCGATGGTCTGCTACAGAACCCGCGTCCCCAGGCCGCCTTTGCCATGCATGTCAATAGCCAGTCGCCGCTTGGCCTGGTGCTCTACGGCAGCCCGGCGCTCTCGGGCGTGTACGGTTTTCGCATCACGCTTCAGGGCAAGGGTGGCCATGGCTCGAGCCCCGAGATCTGCATCGACCCCATCACGGCCGGCGTCCATGTGCATCTGGCGCTTCAGGAGCTCATCTCCCGCGAGGTGCCGGCGGCCAAGGAGGTCGCACTGACTGTCGGTAAGTTCGCCGGCGGTCAGGCCGCAAATGTCATCCCCGACACTTGTGTGCTCGAGGGAACGCTGCGCGGCTTCGACGTCGAGCTCATGGAGCACCTCAAGACCCGCATCGCGGAGGTCGTCAAAGGTGTTGCCACGACCTATCGTACGCCGGCGACTATCGAGACGCTCTCGGATGTTCCCCCGCTCGTACTCGATGACGATATGACGCAGGCGTCGCTTGGCTACGTGGGCGCGGTGCTGCCCAAGTCCGCCTTCTTGCCACTGTTCCACGCCATGGCGAGCGAGGACTTCGCGTTGATCTCGAGCGAGATCCCGAGTGCGTACTTTACCGTGGGCGCTGCCGCGACTGATACGGACAAGCATTTTGCTCAGCACCATCCCAAGGCACGCTTTAGCGATGCCGAGCTTCCCCTTGGCGCCGCGGCTTACACGGCGGTCGCTTTGGGCTATATCGCTGACCACCGGTAGCACCCAACCTTGCCTTTCAAGCCTGCGGGCATGGCCATAAGGCCTATGTCCTTGTCTTTCAAGGCAATCTTGGGCACTACCGGCGCCATCGTCTCGGGCGTGCTGTTCGATGCCACGGGCTCCTTTGCGAGCACCTGGATTGTGTGCCTGGCGCGCTCCGTGGTCATGCTCGTGTTCCTGCTGGCATCCGAGCCCATCGCCGCCAAGCTGCGCACGAGCGTGGCGGGGGAGTAGACGCCCGTCGCTCTTTTCTGTTCGCCCCGTTCTGTCCGTGGCCGCCCTGGAAGCCGAATGGATGCTCGTACCATCATTCGGTTTCCAAGGCGGCCACGGGCCTACGAAATGATCCGTTTTCCTCCGTCCTCAACAGATCACGTGATTCGAAAGAGACGGAGGAAAACGGATCCCAAACAGCGGCGGTGCGTCTGGCCGAACGAGCCCCCATACCCTCGTTCGGTCAGACGCGCCGCCGCGTTTTGTTTTTGTGCCGTATAATGACCACTACCTATGACGCGATACAAAAGAAAGGTGTTTGCCCATGCAGGCACAGAAGGCGGAGGGAACCCGCGACCTTATCGGCGCCGAGATGCGCGCTTGGCAAAAGATGCAGCAGATTGCGGCCGGCGTATTCGAGCCGTTTGGCTTTAAGCCTATCGAGACGCCCGCGATCGAGCAGGTGGACGTCTTTGTCCACGGCATCGGCCAGTCGACCGACGTCGTGCGCAAGGAGATGTTCCGCGTCTTTAGCGGCGCCAACCTGGAGCGCGTCTTTACTGAGGGCACCGACACCAAGCTCAAGCCCAAGCAGCGCCTGGCGCTTCGTCCCGAGGGCACGGCCGGTGTGGTGCGCGCCGTCGTGGAGAACAACCTGGTGCCCCAGGGCTCCACGCCGTTTAAGGCTTACTACGCCGAGGCCATGTTCCGCGGCGAGCGTCCCCAGAAGGGCCGCCTGCGCCAGTTCCATCAGGTGGGCATCGAGTGGCTCGGCGCTCCCGATCCGGCGGCAGACGCCGAGTGCATCATCATGCTCATGGAGTTCTACAAGCGCTTGGGCTTCGATCTTTCCAAGCTCCGTCTGCTCATCAACTCGATGGGTGACGCCCAGTGCCGTCCGGCTTATCGCGAGCAGGTTAAGCAGTTCATCCTCGATCACGCCGACGAGATGTGCGATGAGTGCCGCGAGCGCGCCGAGCTCAACCCGCTGCGTGCCTTCGACTGCAAGAACGACCACTGCCGCGAGATCATGGCCGAGGCTCCGCTGATGGGTGACAACCTGTGCGATGAGTGCCGCGAGCACTACGAGCAGGTCAAGCGCTATCTGGATGCCGCCGGTATCGAGTATGTCGAGGATCCCACCTTGGTGCGCGGCCTGGACTACTACAGCCGTACTGTCTTTGAGGTCGAGGCCCCTGGCGCCGGCGTCGGCTCCATCGGCGGCGGCGGCCGCTACGATGGCCTGGTCGAGCTCGAGGGTGGCAAGCCCACGGCGGGCGTCGGCTTTGCTGTCGGTTTTGAGCGCGCCCTGCTGGCCCTGCAGGCCTTTGGCAGCGATTTGGGTGCCGATGAGGCCCCGTGCGTCTATGTCGCCAACGCCGGCAAGGAGCTGCGTCAGAACGTCTTTGCCATTACGCAGGAGCTTCGCGCCGCAGGTATCGTGACCGAGGCCGACTATCAGGGTCGTTCGCTCAAGGCCCAGTTTAAGCAAGCCGATAAGGTAGGCGCCAAGCTCATCTTGGTCCTGGGTGGCGACGAGCTTGCCGCCGGCAAGGTCAAAGTGCGCGACATGCAGAGCCATGACGAGGTGCTCGCCGATCTGGACAACGTCGTCGAGGCGGTTCGCGAGCGCCTGTAGCGCATCTTTTTGAGCTTCGGGCCTGCTAACGTGCCCTGCTCATGGAGAGCGATTGTTACGGGGGTGTTTCGCTTTTATGCGGAATGCCCCCGTTTACGTATGCCGCCCACCGAGAAATACGACCATTTAGGGCAAAAACCTTTGCAATGCAGAAAATACTTTTGTGTGGTAAAGCGCAATCAGTGTCGAAAGTATTTCTCAAGCGCCTATAATGAATACCGCATGTTACGTGCATAGAAGGAGGAATGGGAGGAAACGTGGCTGAGAACCTAAGCAACCAGTCTGTACCCGAAGCCGCGGCGCGCGTCGCTGCCGTGGTCAACCGCCTCGTTAACCGAATCGGCTCGAATGCCGAGTCCAGGGAGCGTCTCGCCGAGATCGAGATCCCCGAGGAGCTGCGCGACAATCTGGCGCTGTTCTTGCGCCTGGAGCGCCGTGTGCTTAGCGAGTATGATCCCGAGATCGCGGACCTGTTCGACAAGATTTTGACAGCCGAGATTGTGGTCAATGCCGGCAACCCCGGTACCTGCGCTGCCGACGAAGCCGTCGACGAGCAGGGCGTGCCCACCGCCGACGAGCCCACTGCCGTGGCATTTCGTGAGGTCGTCGATTTGATCGACAGCCTGCCGCTCGATAAGCAGCAGGTCATTGTCCGCGCCTTTACGAGCTTTTTCCATCTGGCAAACCTGTCGGAGGAGAACTACCGTGTGGCGCAGCTGCGCGAGCGCGAGGCCGGTGCGTCGACCGATACCGAGGTCGATCCTGCCAACGAGCTTACCGTTGCCTATCACCAGCTGGTGAATGAGCTGGGTGTCGAGGGTGCCAACGAGCTGCTCGACAAGCTCGAGTTCCACCCTGTCTTTACCGCACATCCCACCGAGGCCCGTCGTAAGGCCGTCGAGGGCAAGATCCGCCGTATCTCCAACCTGCTGGAGGAGCGTCCGCGTCTGGGCGGCTCCGACCTGGTGGAGAACGAGCGCCATATGCTGCAGGAGATCGACGCCCTGGTGCGTACGAGCCCCATCGCGCTCAAGAAGCCCACGCCGGTCGAGGAAGCCGATACCATCATCGACATCTTCGATAACACGCTGTTCGACGTTATCCCCGTTATCTATCGTCGTTTTGACGATTGGGTGCTGGGCGACAAGGCCGGTACTGTGCCGCCGCTGTGCCCGGCGTTCTTCCATCCCGGCAGCTGGATCGGTTCCGACCGCGACGGTAACCCCAACGTCACCGCCAAGGTGAGCCGTGAGGTCGCCGCCAAGTACTTTACGCACATGGTGCTCAAGCTCGAGGACAAGTGCCGCCACATCGGCCGCAACCTCACGCTCGAGGCCACCTACAGCAAGCCGTCGGCCGAGCTCATTAACCTGTGGAACCATCAGGTCGAGATGAGCCCTCGGTACACGGCCCGCGCCGAGCTGATCTCCGAGCACGAGCCGCATCGCGCCGTCATGCTCGTCATGGCCGACCGTCTGAACGCCACCGTGCGCCGTATCACCGACACCATGTACCACAGCGCCGACGAGTTCCTGGATGACCTGCGCGTCGTCCAGCGTTCGCTGGCCGCCTGCGGTGCCGTCCGTGCCGCCTACGGCCCGGTCCAGACCATCATCTGGCAAGTCGAGTCCTTCGGCTTCCATATGGTCGAGATGGAGTTCCGTCAGCACTCCGTGGTGCATGCCCGCGCCCTCAAGGATATCCACGAGAACGGTATCCATGGCGACCTGCAGCCCATGACGCGCGAAGTCATCGATACCTTCCGTGCTATCGGCTCCATCCAAAAGCGCTACGGCAAGAAGATGGCGCACCGCTACATCATCTCGTTTACCAAGAGCGCCCAGCATGTGGCCGACGTCTTTGAGCTCGCCCACCTGTCCTTTGCACACGAGGAGGATGTCCCCGAGCTCGATGTGATCCCGCTGTTCGAGCAGCTCGAGGACCTCGAGGGCTGCGTTGACGTGCTCGACCAGATGCTCACGCTGCCCGTGGTGCAGAAGCGCCTTGCTCAGACCAACCGCCGCATGGAGGTTATGCTGGGCTACTCCGACTCCTCCAAGGATGCCGGTCCTACCACGGCCATGCTCGCGCTGCACTCCGCGCAGGAGCGCATCGCCAAGTGGGCAGAGAAGAACGATATCGACCTGGTGCTCATGCACGGTCGCGGCGGTGCCGTGGGCCGTGGCGGCGGCCCGGCCAATAAGGCCGTGCTGGCTCAGCCCAAGGGTTCGGTCAACTGCTTCTTTAAGCTCACCGAGCAGGGCGAGGTCATCTTTGCCCGTTACGGCAACCGCACGCTGGCTCAGCGCCATGTTGAGTCCGTTGCCGCCGCAACGCTTTTGCAGTCGGCCCCGAGTGTCGAGAAGACCAACACCGAGACTACGCAGAAGTTCTGGGATATGGCCGAGAAGCTCAACGCCGCAAGCCACGAGCGCTATCTGGACCTGCTGAACACCGAGGACTTTACGCCGTGGTTCTCGACCGTGACGCCGCTGACCGAGGTCGGTCTGCTGCCGATCGGCTCGCGTCCTGCCAAGCGCGGCCTGGGTGCCAAGTCGCTCGACGACCTGCGTACCATTCCGTGGATCTTCAGCTGGAGCCAGGCGCGCATCAATCTGGCCGCTTGGTACGGCCTGGGTACCGCCTGCGAGCAGTTTGGCGATCTGGACCAGCTTAAGGCTGCCTACCAGGAGTGGCCGTTCTTCCGCACCTTTATCGACAACATCGAGATGTCGATCGCCAAGACCGACCAGCGCATCGCCAAGATGTATCTGCACCTGGGCGATCGCCAGGATCTGTCCGAGAAGGTCTTTACCGAGATGCAGCTCACGCGTAAGTGGGTCCTTGCCATCGTTGGTGACGAGTGGCCGCTGCAGCGCCGCCGCGTGCTCGGCTGCGCCGTTCGCGTGCGTAACCCCTATGTCGACGCCCTGTCCATCGCCCAGGTTCGCGCCCTTCGCGAGGTGCGTATGAACCAGGACGAGATGGCCGAGGAGAAGAAGGCCGAGTACATGAGCCTGATTCTTTCGACTGTGACCGGCGTCTCGGCAGGACTGCAGAACACGGGGTAATCGATAGCCCTGTAGTCGTTGTCCGGGGCCGCCGTTTGTTTTCTTTCCGGCGCGTCCTCGGACATGCAAGAAGCCCTCGCTGCGCACTTCGTGCGGCGAGGGCTTCTTGCGTCCTGCGGAATGCGCCGGAAAGAAAACAAACGGCGGCCCCTACGATGTCCGGTCTTCGGTGGATTACTTGCTGGGGAAATAAAGGCGCGCTTCGCGCGTTTGGAAAGGGCTTCTTGCTGCGGAATGCATTCAGGGGGAAACCCATCGGGTTCCTTCGTCCTCGGTTTTCAGGGATTAAAGCTGATGAAAATAAAGTGCGCTTCGCGCCTAATGTGGAGTGCGGCGAGGGCTTCTTGCGTCCTGTGGAGTGTGCCTAAAAGTAAACCTATGGCGGGCCCTGCGATGTCCGACCTTTGGCGAATCAGCCGCTGGGTGAGGGTGGTGCTTGGGGCGACGTGCAAAAAACGGAGTTTTCAGCAGCCAAAGATTGATGCATAAGGCCATAGCCGGCTTTCGCTACCTTTGTTGATGCTTTTGCACGACAATTGGGCCTTGGCGATGCCCGTATATGGCTGGTTTCTCGCCGCATGCTATCCAGATGGGACGAGTCATGAGGACTATCTACCTTTTGAAAGACTTTTGACACCAAAATCTTATCCCGCGATGCTGAATACTCGCAAAAATGCACGCTCCGGAGGGTACTACCCTGTTACGGCTAGAAATCCATGCGCCATTTTATGCAATTAGTTGACGTATTTATACAAGATGACTTACGCGCGCATGCCATCGGGGTGAACGTTCGTCTCGGCATTGCGTTGACCGTCCTGCCCATAGTGTCTTTTACAGGCGGCTGCGGTTCCGTTTGGGATCGCGGCCGTTTTGTTGTGGGTCAAATATGAACGTTGTGTTAATGACTCGGTGGACGGTGGTGTTTTTCGGTGAGCGGCGTATCCTTCCAACGGTTTATCTAGTGTGTCAGTTGAAAGGAAGAGGGCGCTCGTCATTGTTTGAATGTGAACTACCGTTTGACCACAAGACGTTGCATCTAGAGCTCGAGGATAAGAACTTCGTGGGTGTGATGGAAGGTTATCAAAACGAGTTTAAGACTACAAAATCGCAGGAAGAGCTGGTAGAAGAGTCGCTTGCCAACCCTTACGGCTCACCTTCGCTCGAGGAGCTTTGTGCTGGCAAGAAGGATATTGTCATTATTAGCTCCGATCATACGCGTCCCGTCCCCTCGCGTGTGACGATGCCTATTCTGCTGCATCACATCCATTCCGCTGCGCCCGAGGCTCGCGTGCGCATTCTGGTTGCTACGGGTATGCACCGTCCGTCGACGCACGAGGAGCTCGTCAACAAGTACGGCGAGGAGATCGTTGCCAACGAGGAAATCGTTATGCACGTCGCGACTGACGACAGCATGATGAAAAAGATCGGCACCCTGCCTTCTGGCGGCGAGTGCATCATCAACAAGATTGCGGCCGATTGCGATCTGCTGCTTGCCGAGGGCTTTATTGAGCCGCACTTCTTTGCTGGCTTCTCTGGCAGCCGCAAGTCCGTGCTGCCCGGCATTGCCAGCTATAAGACCATCATGTACAACCATAACGGTCAGTTTGTGAACGATTCCCATTCGCGTGCCGGCAACCTGTGCCACAACCACGTGAGCGAGGACATGTTTGCCGCTGCCGAGATGGCTCACCTTGCCTTTGTGCTTAACGTGGTGCTCAACGGCAAGCACGAGGTCATCGGCTCCTTTGCCGGCGATATCCACAAGGCGCACGAGGCTGGCTGCGAGTTCGTGAAGAGCCTTGCCGGCGTTGAGCCCGTCGAGTGCGAGATTGCCATTACCACCAACGGCGGCTACCCGCTCGACCAGAACATCTACCAGGCCGTGAAGGGCATGTGCTCTGCCGAGGCCACGCTTCCCGAGGGCGGTGTGATCATCGACGTCGCCGGTTGTGCCGACGGTCACGGCGGCGAGGGCTTCTATCACAACATCGCCGACAACGATCCGGCAGAGTTTGAGCGCGCCTGCATCGACCGTCCTAAGGACGAGACCCTGCCCGACCAGTGGACGAGCCAGATCTTTGCCCGCATCCTGGCGCATCACCCCGTGATCATGGTCACCGACCTGTGCGATCACCAGATGATTAAGGATATGCACATGACGCCGGTCAACACCCTCGAGGAGGCGCTCAAGCTCGCCTTTGAGATGAAGGGTGCCGATGCCAAGGTGGCCGTCATTCCCGATGGCCTGGGCGTTGTTGTCGCTCAGCACTAGCGCGCGGCCTAAACGAATCGTTTATAACCGACAAGAAAGATAAGGTTTTATGCTTACCAAACTCCTCTGCGAATTCGGCGCAACGGCCCTCATGATCATCTTTGGCGTGGGCGTGCACTGCGATACCGTGCTTAAGGGCACCAAGTATCAGGGCTCCGGCCACATGTTTGCCATCACCACTTGGTCTTTTGGCATCTCGGTCTGCCTGTTTGTCTTTGGCGGCGCCGTGTGCATGAACCCCGCCATGGTGCTTGCCCAGTGCATCGTAGGCCTGGTGCCGTGGAGCAGCTGCATTCCCTTCATGATTGCCGATATGCTCGGCGGCTTTGCGGGCGCCGTGATCGCGTGGTTGATGTATGCCGATGAGTTCAAGGCTTCCGATGGCGTCGTCGACCCCATTGCCCAGCGCAACATCTTCTCGACCAACCCCACCACCGAGGGTACGAACTACGCCCGTAACTTCTTCTGCGAGGCTATCTGCACCTTTGTGTTCATCAGCGCCATCCTCGCTGCCGCTAGCCGCGCCGGCGAGAACGTTCTGATGCTCGCCATCTGCGTCGGCCTGATCGTTTGGGCCGTTGGCATGGGCATGGGCGGCATCACCGGCTTCGCCATGAACCAGGCTCGTGACCTTGGTCCTCGCATGGCCTATCAGGTGCTGCCGATCAAGAACAAGGCTGACAACAACTGGAAGTACGGCCTGCTCGTTCCTGGCATCGCTCCGTTTGTCGGTGCCGCTCTGGCTGCACTGTTTGTGCATGGTTTCTTGGGCATGTTCTAGTTCAAGGCTACATAGTTGTCCGCTGGCCGCATGGGGTAACTTCCCAGCGCGTCCTCGGACATGCAAAAAGGCTCGCTGCGCACTTTGTGCGGCGAGCCTTTTTGCGTCCTGCGGAATGCGCTGGGAAGTTACCCCATGCGGCCAGCTGCAGGGTCTTTGCTGCGCCCGAGCAAGCAACCCAACATTTATATCTGAATTTGGATGTGGTGGGCGCTTGGTTGTTGGGGCGTTGAGATGAGGGCGATACTTTGGGAAGGGATGACGCCTTGGGAGGAGGCGTCTATCTGAAGAGGGGTTTTATGGCTGAGAGGTAGTCTTTGGCTACGTCCTCTTTTGGGGCTTGGAAGTTGTGCCAGGCCCACCATTGGACCATTCCTACGAAGCTTGAGGCTATGTGGTGTAGTAGGAAGCTTCGGTCCATGGTGGCGGCGGGGCCGTTTGGGTCGGTAGGGACGGTTTCGGCTGCGCGCGACATGATGGTCTTGCGGAGGCAGTCGGCGAAGACGCGTGAGCCGGCGCCGGCTACGAGGGCTCGAACGCCCTGGCGGCGCTCCCAGAGGTTGTTGAGGATATGCTCGACTTGCACGAGTGGGTCGTCGAGCGGCGTACCATCGTCGTCGAGGGCGTGGGTGCAGATGTCGTTCACGAGCTCGGACAGTAGGTCGTCTTTGCTCTTGAAGAGGCCGTAGAACGTGGCCCGACCCACATGGGCGCGAGCAATGATGTCGCCGACGGTGATCTTGCCGTAGTCCTCCTCGCGAAGGAGCTCGGAAAACGCCGCAACGATGGCGGTACGGCTTTTTGCCTTGCGGGCATCCATGGTTATGCGTCCGCGTCAACGAGCAGGCAGCGGAGCGTACCGGAGCAACCCTCGTAGGGGCGCTTACCGGCGCCGTAGCCGACGGCCTCGATGCGGTAGCGGGCCGGCAGGTGCTCGGACGTGCGCAGCGCGGCGACGATGGCGGCGCCCGTGGGCGTCACGAGCTCGCCGGCGACCGGTGCAGGCGTGAGGGCGATATTGCCCGCCTGACACAGGTTGACGACAGCGGGGACGGGAATGGGCATGAGGCCGTGGGCGCAGCGGATGGTGCCGTGGCCCTCGGAGAGCGACTCGACTACGATGTCCTCAATACCCAGGTCGTCGAGGCAGATGGCGACAGAGCAGACGTCGACGATGGAGTCGACGGCGCCCACCTCGTGGAACATGACGGTGTCGGGCGTTTTGCCGTGAGCCTTTGCCTCGGCAGCGGCGAGTGCGGAAAAAATGGCGAGGGCGCGACGCTTGGCGCCATCGCTTAGCTGTGAACCGTCGATGATGGCGGTGACGTCCGCCAAAGAGCGGTGGTGATGGTGGTGGGCGTGATGATGGCCCTCGTGGCCATGGCCGTGGGCCTCATGCTCATGCGTGTGCTCGTGTTCGTGCTCGTCATGGTCATGATGATGGTGTTCGTGCTCATGTGCGTGCTCGGCAGCTGCTTCGTTGCCGTAGAGCCAGGCCATGTCGTGGTCGTGGTTCTCGAGCTCCTCTGCCAGCTGGACGTCGAAATCGCAGGCGTCGATGCCATGCTTGTTTACGCGCGTTACAGCGATCGAAAAGCCGTCGACCGGCAGCGTGGCGAGCTGTTCGCGCAGGTGCTCCTCGCTGGCGCCCAGGTCGAGCAGGGCCGCGACGGTCATATCGCCGCTGATGCCCGAAGTGCCGTCGATGATAAGCGTGTGCTGATGGTTGGACATGGAATGCTCCTTAACGGGCGCAGGATGTGCCGGCGCTCAGATGATTGATAAGATTTGCCTGGTAGGCGGCACCAAAGCCGTTATCGATATTGACGACCGATACGCCGCTGGCGCAGGAGTTGAGCATGGCGAGCAGCGCGGCTACGCCACCAAAGCTCGCGCCGTAACCCACGCTGGTGGGAACGGCTATGACCGGACAGCTTACCAGACCGCCGATAACGCTCGCCAGGGCGCCCTCCATGCCGGCGATGGCGATGACCACCTGCGCCTGGGCAAGTTCCTCGGCATGCGCGAGCAGGCGGTGCAGGCCTGCGACACCTACGTCGTAGAGGCGGTCGACCTCGTTGCCATAGAATTCGGCCGTCAACGCGGCTTCCTCGGCGACGGGCAGGTCGCTCGTACCGGCGCAGGCGACAACGATGCGTCCGTTGCCGGTAGGGGAGGGCTTGCCGCCCACGAGGGCGAGCTGTGCGTCTGGGACATATCCCAGGTCGATGCCGTTGCCGAGGAGCTTCGAGGCGCGGGCTGCCTTTTCGGCGTCCAGGCGCGTGACCAGGATGCGCACCTGGCCGGCATTGAGTAATGCTTTGATAATGGCGGCAATCTGCTCGGCGGTTTTACCGGCACCGTAGACAACCTCGCCGGCTCCCTGGCGCACCCCGCGCGAAAGATCGAGCTGCGCAAAACCCAAATCGGCGGTCGGAGCCGTCTGGATGCGCGTGAGGGCGTCGGCAGGGGTGACTGATCCGCCGGCAACATCGCTCAGCAGCTGCTCAAGATCTCGCTTATCCATATATGTTCCCTTCGACGGCGCAAAGTCTAGCACTCAAAGGGGATGTTTCCGAACACTAAGACAAAATTGTTCGGAAACTATAGGACAGACTGATTCAATTGTTAAACGGATCGGCTAGTCACGCAGGATGATGTCCATGGCGAGCATCAGGTTGCGCTCGTCGATGGCAAACGGGGCGGCTTCGCGCGTCTTGGGCTTGGCGCAAAACGCGATGCCCGTGCCCGCGGCCTGGATCATGGGGATGTCGTTGGCGCCGTCGCCGATCGCGACGGTGTGGGCCATGTCGACACCGCACTCAACTGCCCAATCCAGCAGCTGAATGAGCTTGGATTCCTTGGTCACAATGTCTGCCGCCAGCTTACCCGTGAGCTTGCCGTCCACGACTTCCAGACGGTTGGCCAGGCAAAAATCGATGCCCGCGGCGGCTGCGATCTTGTCAGCGACCTCGTGGAAGCCGCCGCTTACCACGCCGACCTTCCAGCCCTTGCTGTGTGCCGAGCGCACAAGCTCTAACGCGCCGGGGGT
>OKUL01000781.1_pt1 | contig 14027 bp, 10 predicted proteins | sample 1606631 | NCBI WGS metagenome assembly OKUL01 (sample SAMEA3882518, study PRJEB24775) | human gut metagenome | biome: human-associated habitat; feature: intestine environment; material: feces | place: Netherlands | collected 2009/2010 | reverse complement strand
GCTTTGGTCCGTGGCTCGCTTCTGCGCGACATGGCGCGTTCGCTGGACGAGCATCAGAACGTCACCATCGATTTCGATGCGGACAACCCGTCCCTGCTGGGCTTCGAGAACGCCGGCCGCGTGTCCACCTCCCAGCTCATCGACGGCGAATTCCCGGCCGTTGACCGCCTGTATGCCGATGAATACCCGATTCATGCCGTCATCAACAAGCAGGCCCTCATCGACGCCATCAAGCGCGTTTCGCTGGTCGCCGAACGCAACGCCCCGATCCGCATGGTCTTCTCCGGCCAGGAGCTGACGCTGTCGGCCGGCACCGCCGACGAAGCACAGGCGAAGGAGATTCTCGACATCGACATGGACGGCGAGGACATCACCGTGGCGTTCAACCCCTCCTATCTGGTCGACGGCCTGAGCGCCATCAGCGAGCCGTTCGTGCGCATGAAGATGACCACCGCGGTCAAGCCCGTGGAATTCAACGGCCAGCAGGAAGCGGATTCCGACGAATCCATGGACTACCGTTACCTGCTCGTTCCGATGCGCTTCAACAACTGATTTCGTTCCACCTGTGGCCCGGACGGCAAGTTCCCGTCCGGGCCACCATGCCATCACCTTCAAGGAATTCCGGTTTTCATGCATATCTCCCGTCTCGCGCTCGACCATTACCGGTCATGGGACCATTGCGTGCTTGATTTCGAACCGGGAATCAACATTCTCCAAGGCTCGAACGGCCTAGGGAAAACCAATATCGTGGAAGCCGTGGAAGTGCTGTCCACCGGCTCCAGCCACCGCACCTCGTCATCGCTGCCGCTGGTCGAAAAAGGCCACCCTTCCGCCACTGTCCGGGCCAACGTCGAAGATGCGGGCGAACAGCGCACATATGAGATCACCATCGCCGCGCGAGGCGCCAACAGGGCGCGCGTGGACGGCGGAAAATCGCAATATATGAGGGATATCGTGGGTTTGGTCCCCTCCGTGTCCTTTACCCCCGAAGACCAGCGGTTGGTGTCTGGCGATCCGGCCACCCGACGGAACTTCCTCAACCAGGCGGCTTCACTGCTGTTGCCCCGTTATGCGCAGTCGTTGCAACAGTTCACGCACGTTGCCAAACAGCGTGCCGCATTGCTCAAACAGCTGTCCGACGGCTCCGGCATCGACCCCGAATACGGGCGTCAGGCCGTGCTGAGCGGTCTGGAAGTGTGGACCGGCCAATTCATCGCCCTCGGCGTGCAATTGACCAAGGACCGGAACGATGTGATCGGACTGCTGCGCGAGCCGTTCACCCGCATCTATGCTTCGCTGGCGGGCGAAGAGGAACAGGCCGACCTGGTGTATGAGCCGTCCTTCGACGAGGTGCTTCTGTTCGACGAGCCGGCCGCGGAAATCAGCCGTCATTTCCAACGCATCTACCCCGGCGAAGTGGCCCGTGGGCAGAATCTGATCGGACCGCAGCGCGATGATCTGACATTGCGGCTCAACGACATGCCAGCCCGCGAATTCGCTTCGAACGGCGAGATGTGGACGATGGCGTTGGCCTTGAAAATGGCGCTGTACGAAGTGGTTTCGGCGCAGCGCGACGTCAAGCCGATCGTGATCCTCGACGATGTGTTCGCCCAGCTCGACGAGTCCCGTCGCGGGCAGATCCTCGACTTCGCGCGACGGCAGGACCAGGTGCTGATCACCGTCGCCGCGGCAAGCGATATTCCGCAAGGCGAGGCGCATGTCATCGACGTTGCCGCGCTGCGTGCGCAATCGCAGGAGACGGACGGCGATATCGCGGCGATGGCGGCCATGCTTGCCGCCGGACGTGGCGCGCAATCGCAAGGAATCGAGGCCGAATCCTAATGCCGAAACCACCAATCTGCGAACTGCTGAACCTCGACCAACGCAAACTGCCGGCCGAAGTGTTCGACCGCATCAGCGACCGTGCCGGGCGGCTCAAGGAACGCGAGGAACGCGCGCGCAAGGCGTGGGAAAGCTTCGGCAAACCCGGACGCGATCCGGAAACCGTCGGCAGCCTGTTCAATCTGCTGGCATCGAACGGCGCATGGATACCCCACCTCAAAATGGCGCAGATGCGCGACCATTGGGACCAGGTGGTGGGCGTGGAGAACGCGAAGCACTCCTACCCCGCCAGCCTGCGAGACGGCGTGCTGACGATACGTTGCGACAGCCCGGCCTGGACCACCACCCTGTCGTATATGACGCCGTTGCTGACGGACACCATCCGCAGGAAACTCGAAGGTCTGACCATCAATGAGGTGAGGGTCACCGGCCCGCAGAGCCAAGGGTTCAGCCGTGGGCGTATCTCAAGGAAGATTCGCTACTGAGGGCTATTGCGAAGTCGACTTACAATCGACCTCTCTGACAGGAGAGATCGATTGTGGCGCGCGTGAAACAGGCCGTTGCGACGGGGTTTACGGAGGTTTTCCGGCTCGTCGGACGCGTTCGGAACCATGCCGAAGCCGTTGAAAACCGTTGAATTCCAAGGACAAATGTCTATGGCGCGCTGTCCCCCTCCATGAGTAGAATATCCAGCAGTGTATGTAAACGCCTAGAAGGGGCCTTTATTTGCGTTCTAGGTGGTATCACCTGCGGAAATGACCCTTGATGGCGGGAAAAATGCAGGAAGGAATCTCTGTGGCAGACCTTGATGCGGATTCGCTGAACGAATCAGCTGAAAACACGCAGGAAGATCAGATTCAGGATCAGATCCAGAACGACCAGCTCGAAGATGCGCAACTTGACGATTCGCTGTCTCCGGAACACTACGACGCGTCCGATCTGAGGGTGCTGGAAGGCCTTGAGGCGGTGCGTATCCGCCCGGGCATGTATATCGGCTCCACCGGCCCCCGCGGCCTGCACCATCTGGTGTATGAGATCGTCGACAACTCCGTCGACGAGGCGCTTGCCGGCTACGCGTCGCACATCGAAGTGACGATTCTGCCGGACGGCGGCGTGCGCGTGGTGGACGACGGCCGAGGCATCCCGGTCGACGAAGTGCCGGGCGAAGGCATCTCCGCCGTGATGACCAAGCTGCACGCGGGCGGCAAGTTCGGTGGCGGCGGCTACGCGGTCTCCGGCGGCCTGCACGGCGTGGGCATCTCCGTGGTGAACGCGCTGTCCACCCGCGTGGACATCGAAGTGCGCCGTCAGGGCTTCCACTGGACCCAGACCTACATCGACCAGAAGCCGACCGCGCGTCTGCTCAAGGGCAAGCCGATGGAGGAAGGCGAGTCCACCGGCACTTCCGTGACCTTCTGGGCCGACGGCAAGATCTTCGAAACCACCACCTACGATTTCGAGATCCTGCGCAACCGCTTCCAGCAGATGGCGTTCCTGAACAAGGGCCTGAAGATCTCCCTGACCGACCTGCGCGAGCCCGACCAGGCCGGCGACGAGGTTTCCGGCGAGGAATCCGAAACCGAAGACAAGTTCCAGACCGTCACCTACCAGTACAACGACGGCATCAAGGACTACGTCGACTACCTGGTGAAGTCCCGCAAGGCCACCCCGGTCGAACCGGACGTCATCGACTTCGAGGCCGAGGACCTGAAGATCGGCATCTCCGCGGAAATCGCCATGCAGTGGACCACCGCGTATTCCGAAGCCGTGCACACCTTCGCCAACACCATCTCCACCACCGAAGGCGGCACCCATGAGGAAGGCTTCCGCGCCGCGCTGACCTCGCTGGTCAACCGTTACGCCCGCGAGAAGAACATCCTCAAGGACAAGGACGAGAACCTGTCCGGCGACGACGTGCGCGAAGGCCTGACCGCCGTCGTGTCCGTCAAACTCACCAACCCGCAGTTCGAAGGCCAGACCAAGACCAAGCTCGGCAACTCCGAAGCGAAGACCTTCGTGCAGCGCGTCATGACCGACAAGCTCGGCGACTGGTTCGACGCCCACCCGAACGAGGCCAAGAACATCATCCAGAAGGCCATCGAGGCCTCCCGTGCGCGCCTGGCCGCCAAGAAGGCACGTGAGAACACCCGCCGCAAGTCGATCTTCGAATCGGCCGGCATGCCGGACAAGCTCAAGGACTGCCAGTCCAACAACCCCGAAGAATGCGAGCTGTTCATCGTGGAGGGTGATTCCGCAGGCGGCTCCGCCATCCAGGGACGCAACCCGATCACGCAGGCCATCCTGCCTCTGCGAGGCAAGATCCTCAACACCGAGCGCGCAAGCCTGGACCGCATGATGAAGTCGGACACCATCGAATCGCTGATCACCGCCGTCGGCGGCGGCTACGGCGAGGACTTCGACCTCAACAAGGTGCGCTACCACAAGGTCATCATCATGGCCGATGCCGATGTGGACGGCGCGCATATCGCAACCCTGAACCTGACGCTGTTCTTCCGCTACATGCGCCCGATGATCACCGCCGGCTACGTGTACGTGGCCATGCCGCCGCTGTACCGCCTCAAGTGGACCAAGGGCCCGCACGACTTCGTGTACACCGACGCCGAACGCGACCGCGTGCTCGCCGAAGGCAAGGCCGCCGGCCGCCAGCTGCCGAAGGGCGAAGGCATCCAGCGCTACAAGGGTCTGGGCGAGATGAGCTACCAGGAACTGTGGGAGACCACCATGGATCCTGACCATCGCATTCTGAAGCAGGTGCAGATCGAAGACGCGGCCGCGGCCGACGAGACCTTCTCCATGCTCATGGGCGACGAAGTCGAACCACGTCGTCTGTTCATCCAGCGCAACGCACGCAACGTCAGCTGGATCGACGCGTAAACGCGTAGGGTTTCGCAGGACTTCAAAGCAAGGATTAGAAATTGGCAGACGAAAACAACAGCAACGAAGACGGCCAGTTCGTGCCTGACGGCTCCATGGAACCGTTGAGCCCGCAGGAGGCCGACAACACCGATTATGGCCTGATGGTCGGCGAACGCGTCCAGAAGAAGGATCTGCAGCAGGAAATGCGCGAATCCTATCTGGCGTACGCCATGTCCGTCATCGTCGATCGTGCCCTTCCGGACGTGCGAGACGGCATGAAGCCGGTGCACCGCCGCGTGATCTACGCGATGTACGACGGCGGCTACCGCCCCGACCGCGGCTACTCCAAGTGCGCACGCGTCGTCGGCGAAGTCATGGGCAAGTACCATCCGCACGGCGATTCCGCCATCTACGACACGTTGGTGCGTATGGCGCAGTCGTGGTCGATGCGATACACGCTCGTCGACGGCCAGGGCAACTTCGGCTCCCCCGGCGACGACCCGGCAGCCGCAATGCGTTACACGGAATGCCGTATGGCGCCGCTCGCCATGGAAATGGTGCGTGATATCGACAAGGACACCGTCGATTTCCTGCCGAACTACGATGGCAAGACGCAGGAGCCGACCGTGCTGCCGGCCCGCTTCCCGAACCTGCTGTGCAACGGCTCGTCCGGCATCGCCGTCGGCATGGCGACCAACATTCCTCCGCACAACATGCGCGAGGTGGCAGAAGGCGTGCATTGGGCGCTCGACCATCCGGACGCGAGCCGTGAGGAACTGCTCGACAACCTGATCCGCATCATCAAGGGACCGGACTTCCCTACCGGCGCCACGATTCTCGGCCATAAGGGCATCGAACAGGCGTACCGTACCGGCCGTGGCCTCATCACCATGCGAGCCGTGGTGAACACCGAGGAGATCAAGGGCCGCATGTGCCTCGTGATCACCGAACTGCCGTACCAGGTCAACCCGGATCGTCTGGTCGTGTCCATCCGCGAAGCGGTGCGCGACGGCAAGATCCAAGGCATCGCCGATATGCGCGACGAAACCTCCGGCCGTACTGGCCAGCGCCTCGTGCTCGTGCTCAAGCGCGACGCCGTGCCGAAGGTCGTGCTCAACAACCTGTACAAGCATTCCCAGCTGCAGCAGACCTTCGGCGCGAACATGCTGGCACTGGTCGACGGTGTGCCGCGCACGCTGTCCCTGGATGCGTTCATCCGTCATTGGGTAAACCACCAGCTCGAAGTCATCGCACGCCGTACCGCCTACCTCAAACGCGAGGCCGAGGAACGCGACCACATCCTGCAGGGCTATCTGAAGGCCCTTGACATGATCGATGAGGTCATCGCCCTCATCCGTGCCTCCGAGTCCGCGGAGACCGCCCGCACGGGCCTTATGGACCTGCTTGACGTGGACGAGGTGCAGGCCGACGCCATCCTCGCCATGCAGCTGCGCCGACTGGCCGCCCTGGAACGTCAGAAGATCCTCGACGAGCACAACGAGCTCATGCGCAAGATCGCCGACTACAACGACATCCTCGCCAAGCCGGAACGCCAGCGCAAGATCGTCGGCGACGAGCTGGACGAAATCGTCGCCAAGTATGGCGACGAACGCCGTACCAAGATTCTGCCGTACTCCGGCGAGATGAACGTCGAAGACCTGATCGCCGAAGAAAACGTGGTCGTCACCGTGACCCACTCCGGTTTCATCAAGCGCACCAAGGCCGACGAATACCGCGCGCAGCACCGCGGCGGCAAGGGCATCAAGGGCGCCAAGCTGCGCGAGGACGACGTGGTGGACCACTTCTTCCTGACCAGCACGCACAACTGGCTGCTGTTCTTCACCAACAAGGGCCGCGTGTACCGTCTGAAGGCATACGAGCTGCCGGAAGGCTCCCGCGATTCCAAGGGACAGCACGTGGCGAACCTGCTGCAGTTCGGCCCGGACGAGACGATCCAGACCGTGCTGTCGATTCCGAACTACGACGTGGCCAAGTACCTGGTGCTCGCCACCCGTTCCGGCAAGGTCAAGAAGACCGCGCTCGCCGAATACGACTCCCCGCGTCAGGGTGGTCTGATCGCGGTACGACTCATGACCGACGAGAACGGCGAGAACGCCGACGAGCTGATCGGTGCCGCGCTGTGCAACGCCGACGACGACATCATCCTCGTCTCCAAGCAGGGCATGAGCCTGAAGTTCGAAGCCAACGACGAGCAGCTGCGCCCGATGGGCCGCCAGACTGCCGGCGTGCAGGGCATGAAGTTCCGCGACGGCGACGAACTGCTGGCCATGGACGTGGTGTGGGGCGACTCCGACAAGGACCTGCTCGTGGTCACCAACGAGGGCTTCGCCAAGCGCACCGCCATCAGCGAATACCGTCTGCAGGGCCGTAACGGCTACGGCGTCAAGGCCGTGCAGCTCGCCGAAGGCCGTGGCTCCCTGGTGGGCGCCGTGATCGTGGAGGAATCCGACCAGATCATGGCCATCATGAAGTCCGGCAAGGTCATCCGCTCCAACGTCGCCGAAGTCAAGCGCACCGGACGTACCACCCAGGGTGTGACGCTCGCCAAGCCTGACAAGAACGACGAAATCATCTCCATAGCACGTAACGAGGAGACCGACGAGGATGACGCCGAGCAGGCCGCCGCGGAAAACGGAGCGGCCCAGAACGACGCAGCCGCGCAATCGCAAGCCGAAACCACTACTGAAAACTCCGCTGAAACCGGTACGGAAGCCACTTCCGATGCCGGCGATGGCGAGAATGTAGAGGCCTGAGACACAGGCGGGGAATCGTCTGCGAAAACTGGTAGCCTCGGCTAGAAGTAGGCAAGATTCTGCAAGGAGCAACGATGAGCGAGAACAATGAAAGCCATCAGGCGCAGGCAGGGGCGCAGGCCCCACGCGTGGCCCGTTCCGCATCCAGCCAGCCGTTGAGCGGTACGGAACAGTCTCAGGCGCATGAGAACATGGCCGCCGCGTCCGGCGGTGTGAAGGTTCGTGAAAAAGCGCGTCGTGGCGCGCCTCGCGCCCGCCGCATGAGCCTGTCCCTGACCCGCATCGACGCATGGTCCGCGGCCAAGGTGGCGTTCATGCTTTCCATCGCGGGAGGCATCATCCAGATCGTCGCGGTGACGCTGCTGTGGCTGCTGCTGAACGTGGTCGGCGTGTTCGATCAGGTGACGCAGATCGTGTCCTCCACCGGTCTTGACGCCGGCGGATTCGACCTTGCCAACGTGCTTTCGCTGAGCACCGTGCTGAGCGCGGTCACCATCTTCTCCATCATCGAAGTGGTGCTGTTCACCGTGCTGGTGGTGATTCTCACGCTGCTGTACAACGTGGTGAGCACGCTGGTCGGCGGCATCCACGTGACGCTCGGCGACGACTGATCGATTCGTCATACGGCGTTCGTACGGCGCTTGCGCAACGTAAGCCGTTCGTGCAACATAAGAAGACGGCGCTTCCCTACTTCGGGAGGCGCCGTCTTTTCTTATGTAATCGCGATTATGCGGTCGCTTTTATGCAATCGTCATACTGCGTTGCGCGTTATGCCGTAACGCATATGAAAACGGTCCGTGCGAACGAATCGCACGGACCGTTGAAACGGATTGTGAAAGACGATCAGAGCACGCCCTGGGCGACCATGGCGTTGGCGACCTTGACGAAGCCGGCGGCGTTGGCGCCGAGCATCAGATCGCCCTCATGGCCGTACTCCTTGGCGGCGGCCAGGGAATTGGCGACGATGTTCTCCATGATGGACTTGAGCTTGTTGTCCACCTCTTCGAACGTCCAGGAAAGGCGGTAGGAGTTCTGGCTCATCTCAAGGCCGGACACCGCCACACCACCCGCGTTGGCGGCCTTAGCTGGGCCGTACAGCAGGCCGTTGTCCTGATAGACGGCGATTGCCTCCGGGGTGGACGGCATGTTGGCGCCTTCGCACACGACCTTGCAGCCGTTGGCGACGAGGGCCTTGGCGGACTCCTCATCGATTTCGTTCTGGGTGGCGCACGGCAGCGCGATGTCGCACGGCACGGTCCACACGCCCTTGCAGCCCTCGTGGTATTCGGCACCCGGAACACGCTCGGCGTATTCCTTGATGCGGCCGCGGTGGCCGAGCTTGATGTCCTTGACGATGTCGAGCTTGATGCCGTCCGGATCATAGACGTAGCCGTTGGAATCGGAGGCGGTGACGACCTTCGCGCCGAGGGCCTGGGCCTTCTCGGTGGCGAAGATGGCCACGTTGCCGGAGCCGGAGATGACCACGGTCTTGCCTTCGAAGGAATCGTTCTTCAGGACGCGCAGGGCTTCCTGGGTGTAGTAGCACAGGCCGTAGCCGGTAGCCTCGGTGCGAGCCAGGGAGCCGCCGAATTCGAGGCCCTTGCCAGTGAGCACGCCGGAGTATTCGTCGCGGATGCGCTTGTACTGGCCGAACAGGTAGCCGATCTCACGGGCGCCGACGTTGATATCGCCGGCCGGAACTTCGGTGAACTGGCCGATGTGCTTGCACAGCTCGGTCATGAAGGACTGGCAGAAACGCATGATCTCAGCGTCGGACTTGCCCTTCGGGTCGAAGTCGGAGCCGCCCTTGCCGCCGCCCATCGGCAGGCTGGTCAGGGAGTTCTTGAGAATCTGCTCGAAGCCAAGGAACTTGATGACGCCCTCGTTCACGCTCGGGTGGAAACGCAGACCGCCCTTGTACGGGCCGATCGCGGAGTTGAACTGGATGCGGTAACCGCGGTTGACCTGCACCTTGCCCTCATCGTCCGTCCAGGCGACGCGGAACTTCACCACGCGCTCCGGCTCGACGAGGCGCTCGAGCACGCCCGCCTTCTCATATTCCGGGTGCTTCTCAACAACCGGCTCGAGGCTTTCGAAGACCTCGCGAACGGCCTGCAGGAACTCCGGCTGGTCGCCATCGCGCTTCTCGACCTGCGCGTACACGCGCTTGACGTACTCATCAGTGAGCATATTTTTCCCCTTCGGGATAGTTGGGTTATCAATACGGCGATTTCATTCTATGTGCTTGATTGTGAGACGCACAAGATATTGCTCAAGATTTGGCTGGAGCGTGCGGATATAGGATGGATTCGGGCATGCAAGAGAGACACGTCCAAAGAGAGACTTGTCCATTGACGCGATTCACGGAATCGCGAATGCAGAACAGGAGCAAAAATGTTCGAAGGATTCAAGAAATTCATCGCACGCGGCAACATGATCGACATGGCCGTCGGTGTCGTCATGGGCGGTGCCGTCACCACCGTGGTCAACGCGATCGTCAACAGCGTCATCAATCCGTTCATCGCCATGATCTTCGGCAAGCCGAACATGGATGGTCTGCTGGCGATCACATTCAACGGCGCGACCGTTTCGTTCGGCGCAGTGCTGGGCGCTATTCTGAATTTCCTCATCATCGCCGTCGCCGTCTATTTCTGCATTCTGGTGCCGATCAACAAATTCCGCGACATGACCGAGGCGCTGCTTGCCAAGACCAAGCTTGCCGAGCAGAAGGAAGCCGAGGAAAAGGCCGCTGAAGAGCCGTCTGCCGAAGAGCAGACCGTCCAGCTGCTGCAGCAGATTCGTGACGAGCTGTCCAAGCAGAACGCGGCCCGCAACTAGTTGCGATTCGTGGTGCCACTCCCCTATTGATTTGATGATTCCGGCCGCTTGCGGGTATGCAGGCGGCCGTTTTATTTGGTTTGCGGGCGATCGCGTCCGTTGGATGGTCGACAAGAGGCTGAATACGAAAAAGGCTTCCGATTACTCGGAAGCCTTCAATTCTGTGGAGCTAAGGGGATTCGAACCCCTGACCCTCTCCATGCCATGGAGATGCGCTACCAGCTGCGCCATAGCCCCGTGGAGCTAGCCGGGTTCGAACCGGCGACCCTCTGCTTGCAAAGCAGATGCGCTACCAGCTGCGCTATAGCCCCATAGGTGAAAAAAGCGGCTATGCCGCTTCCTTACCATCTACGTGGGCCCGGGAGGACTTGAACCTCCGACCTCATCCTTATCAGGGATGCGCTCTAACCACCTGAGCTACGGGCCCAACTTGCTGTGTCTTGAACACAACGAATTGAAATAATACTTGAATCACAGGGAAAGTCAAGTGCCGCCGTGTCATCGGCGTGTCGTGGCATAATGCAGGCATGACATACGGGCAGCGCAACGGCGGTAACGGCCGCAACGGCAGGGGAGTGGGGCATCGCAACCGCAATCGCGTGATTTCCGAAACGACGGCGAGCATCGCCGGCATGCGGGTGGCCATCGTGCGCAAACCCATCAAAAACATGTACCTGCGCATCAAACCGCCGAACGCGGATATCGTCATCTCCGCGCCGCAACGAATGTCGCAAAGCGCTATCGAACGGTTTGTAACGGAACGCAAGCCGTGGATCGAACGGGCGCAACGCAGCATGCGGCAGGCCAGAGACGCGCAACTCAACGCGCAGCGTGCGCAAAACGGCAATATTGGCGATACTGGCGCTTCCGCCAACCCGCCCGCTTTCGTATGGACGGACGAGGCCAAGGCGCGGGCGCAACGCAACATCGAATCGCAATTGCCTGTGTTGCTTGCCAAATGGGGCCCGATCGTTGGCCGTACGCCGACGCATATCACGTTGCGTCTGATGAGTTCGCGTTGGGGATCGTGCACGCCGAAGACCGGACGTATCCGACTTAACCTGCAGCTTGGTTTAATGGCCCCTAGATTCCTCGAATACGTGCTGGTGCATGAGATTACCCACCTGTGGGAGAACGGCCACGGAGAGGGCTTTCAAAGGCGTATGAGCGCCTATCTGCCGCAATGGAGGCAGTTGCGCCGCGACATCAACCGGCAGGTGGTGCTGTAAGAGGCTGCTCGGGTTACTTGCCGTCCGCCGCGGAATCGCCAGCCGCGGAACCGTCCTCATCGGCGGTGTGCCGGCGCACTTCCAGCGTTTCGATACGACGGCCGTCCACTTCGGTGACGACCATGTCATAACCGTCATCGGACGACAGCACGTCGCCCACTTCGCCCATTTTGCCGGTGTGCGCCAGGAAATAGCCGGCAACCGTCTCGTACGGGCCGTCTTCCAGCTCGATGCCGGTCAAATCCGCGAAATCCTCGATCGTCATGCCACCTTCGATGGTGGCCACGCCATTGACGAAAGCGGCGCGTTCTGTGCGTTCGCCGCCCTTTTCCTCCGGCAGGTCGTATTCGTCGCGGATGTCGCCGACCAATTCCTCGGTCATGTCTTCCAACGTGACGATGCCGTCGGTGCCGCCGTATTCGTCGATTACCACGGCCAGGTGAATGCCTCGTTTGCGCAGCAGCTCAAGGCTTGGCAGCAGCTTCGACGTGCCCGGCAGGGAAATGCCCTCACGCGTCACGTCGGCAACGGTTCTCGCCTTCGGATCGCGGATGTCAAGCAGGTCGCGCACGTGCACGAAGCCGAGCACGTCATCGAAATCCTTGCCGGTGACGGGGTAACGCGAATACGGCATTTCACGCACGTACGCGGCGGCTTCCGCAATCGGCATGGAGCCGTCCAGGAACGCGACGTCGGCACGAGGACGCATGACCTCCGCCACAATGGTTTCGGATGCGTCGAACACGTCGTCGAGGATGGTGCGCTCGTCCTTGCTGAGGTTGGTGTTGGTGTTGACGAGCACGCGCAGCTCGTCGTCGGACACCTCGCTGTCGGTTTCGTTCGGATCGAAGCCGAGCAGCCGCACGATGCCGTTCGTGTTCTTGCCGATCAGCCAGATGATCGGCTTGCACACTTTGGCGAACACATGGATGGCCGGCACCACGGCACGCGCGATCTGCTCGTTGCGTTGCATGGCGATACGCTTCGGCACCAGTTCGGAAATGACGATCGAGCAATACGAGATGATCAGCGTCAACGTGATGGTGGTCAGGGGAGCGGCGACGTTATGCGGCACACCCCAGTCTTCGATGACCGGCACGATATACGGGGCGATTGAGGATTCGCCGAACGACGCGGACAGGAAGCCGCACAGCGTCACGCCGATCTGCACGGTGGACAGGAACGTGTTCGGGTCGCGTGCGATCTGCGCCACACGCTTGCCGCGCGCATCCTCCTGTTCCATCTGGTCGATCTGCGATCCGCGCAGGCTGACCAGCGCCAGTTCGGTGCCGGCGAACACGGAACCGAGCAGCAGGAAAATGAAAATCAGAAGGATGTTCAAACCAAGCGACATGATTCCAATCTAAAGCAACGGCATGTCAAAACAGCGCGACGCAACGGATCCGGAAGCCGTCTTTTTCCGGAAAATCGTCAGAAGCTCAGCACTTCCACCTTGCCGGTGTCGAGCTGGTAGCGTGCTCCGGTGATCATCAGCCGATCCTCGGCCAGCGCGCGCTGGATCACTTCGGAACGTTCCACCAGCTGTTCGATGGTGCGTGCGATGTGCACGCGCTCGAAATCCTCCGCCGATTCCAGTTCCGATTCGTGCGCCTGCCAAATCGAAAAACCGACCGTGCGCAGCATCAGCGATTCCGCGTTCATAATGCGTTCGTCGATGTCGGCGATGCTGTCGGCGGCCATCAGCGAATCCTCCGCGTCGGCGGTCAGCTCGTGCAGCAGCGCCTCGTATTCCTTGCTTGCCTGCTTGATCGCACCGCAATTCTGGTGGCCGAGTACCACCAAAAGGCGCACGCCGAGCACGTCCACCGCGTATTCCAAAGAGGCGATCACAGCATCGTCTATGACCTGCCCTGCCGTGCGCACGGTGAACAGATCGCCGATGCCTGCGTCGAAAATAATATCGGGGCTGACACGCGCATCAGAGCAGCTCAGTATGGCCGCTTCCGGCTCATGCGTGTCGATAGTCGCCTCGCGCGCTTCCACGCTGCGGTTCGGATGCTCCAGCTTGCCTTCCGCGAATCTACGGTTACCGGCCAGCATACGGCTCCACACGCCGCTTGCGGTGCCTTCCACGTCGTTCTGGTTCACAAATGGTTCGTCCGTCATTGATTCCACCTCTTTGTCATTTCATCACAGGCTATGGTTCATCATAAACGGTGTTTCTGAAGTTGTTTCGATTGAATCGCCATCTAAGGCAGGGGCTGCGGACGTTTTCTTGGAGATAATCACGCAGCTATTCCTTGGCTCTGACGGTATCGTGCCGGACTCATCCAACCGAGCGACTGCCCCGGGTTCTAAATAGACGTGCAACGCCTTGTCTAGGTTTGGAAGTGTTCAGTTTCTAATTTAAGAAGGCGTTGCGCTTACAAGTTGAATCCGGGAACGCGAGCGGGGAGGCCCGCGCCGTTTATCGGCACGGAACCTCCCCGCTCGTATCATCCAGGCG
>OKUL01000780.1_pt1 | contig 14038 bp, 18 predicted proteins | sample 1606631 | NCBI WGS metagenome assembly OKUL01 (sample SAMEA3882518, study PRJEB24775) | human gut metagenome | biome: human-associated habitat; feature: intestine environment; material: feces | place: Netherlands | collected 2009/2010 | reverse complement strand
AGATGGCCCGAAGGTCTACTCGTACGGTGGAGACGACCAGAACCTTGCGAAGGAGACGGCTGCGGTCTTTTGGAACGGGAGGGCAAGCGATGAGGGCGACGACCGATTACGTGCTCAATAGGAAGGCCATCCAACACTATCTGATTGACCGTGATCTCACGTAAGGCGATTTTGCCAAGACGCTCGGCATCTCGACTTCGTATTTCAGCGAGCTGCTGAACGGTCGTAAGAGTATTTCGTTGAAAATCCTATTCTCCATTGCCGAAGAGACAGGCATAGACATACACGAGCTCGTGATAGAGGTGTACGAATGATTACCGATGATGAGCGCCGCAATGTAGCGGCGAATATACGAAGCGCAGCCAACAGGCGCAAAAACGACCTGCAAGACGATCCCGACTACTCTCCGTTCGCCGCGCTCTATGCCGTGTTCTGCGGAGTCCGCGGTTGGCCTCATTACGAGGACTTGCTGCATCTTGCCGACCTCATCGACCGCCCGAGCGAGAATATCGAGCGTCCTCGGTGAGTTGGTCTCCGGCGCTTGATAAGGTTCTGCCGTGGCGGGCGAGCTTTAGGGGGTATGCGAATGGCGTGTAGGCCACCTGTAGGAGATGGGCCAAAAGGCCCATCTACAAAGTCAACACATCCGTTGAGGGACGAGTGGGTGCTCCGGAAGGGGCGCTCCTCTTACGTCCTTTGGACCGACGAGATGATAGGGCGGATGCAGGCGCACCCGGAGCGGACGGCGGCGGAGATCGCGGCGGACCTCAGGGTGACGCCGAGCGCCGTGAGGCACGCGCGGCAGCGGTACGGGCGCTTCTCGACCGGAACGGATGGGCTGTGCATCGTGTGCGACGCGCGGCCCGTGTTCGACACGTCGGCGCAGGCGAAGAAGTGGAGGCTGTGCAAGGGGTGCTATCTGGCGGAGCGGAAGAGGCGGCTCGAGGAAGAGGCGGAGAGCAACCGCATACGTCAGGCCGCGCACAGACGGCAGAAGCTGGACGGAGACGTTTGAGAGGCTGGCCGAGGTGATCAGAATCAAGTCGACAAAGGTCGAGTAGCCGAAAGGCCCCGGGAAACCGGGGCCTTTTCTTTAAACGTTACCCACTTTTTACGCTCGTGGGCAAACGCACGCGCTTGTTCACGTGCGTAAAAAGGTGGGAACGTTCGCGTTTCCATATGGCTATCTACCAGCGGAAATGTGATTTTGTGGCGGGAAAAGGGCGTGAAAAACTGACCAAGGAGGGCATCGAGGATGCCGTCCGCCTGTGCCGTGCCGGAATGACCGACAGGGACATCGCCGCGTATCTCGGGGTCGCACGCGAGACATACAGCCGCTGGATCAACCACCCCAGAACAGACAATCAGCGTCAACTGTGTCACGTTCTAAAAAAGGCCGAGGTCGAGCGCAAGGCGACGCTCGTGGGCCGCATCATGGACGCGAGCGGCGACAGCTGGCAGGCGGCGGCGTGGCTTTTGGAGCGCAAGTACCCGCAGGAGTACGCCAAGGCGCAGCGCATCATGGATACCACCGACACGGCGGTGCTCAAGGCCGCCAAGGAGCTGGTGCTGTCCGTGCCGTCCTCAATCGGCGGGGACGAGTAGCCGATGCCGCTCACGAGGATGCAGCGCGAGTACCTCGCCAACTGCACGCACCGCTACAACGTGAAGTGCGGGGCGACGGGCTCGGGCAAGAGCTACGTCGACATAGCCGTGACCATACCGCAGAGGCTTCTCGCCATGAGGGGCGAGGGGCTGGCGGTTATGATCGGGAACACCCGCTCGACGCTCGAGCGCAACATCCTCGAGCCGATGCGCTCACTCTACAGCGAAGACGTCGTCAGCCAGATCGGGCGGGACAACACGGCCCAGATATTCGGGCGCAAGGTCTACTGCCTCGGGGCGGATAAGAAGACAAGCGTATCCAAGATTCAGGGCGCCACGTTCGAGTGGGTCTACGGCGACGAGGTCGCCACGTGGAGCGAAGACGTGTTCCAGATGCTCAAGAGCCGCCTGCGCTGCGAGCACAGCCACTTCGACGGCACCTGCAACCCCGACAGCCCGAACCACTGGTTCAAGCGGTTCCTCGACGGCGACAGCGACATCTACAGGCAGGACTACACGATCTGGGACGGTGCGCTGGCACCGGATGTCATCGAAGCCCTCATCAAGGACTACGGCAGCGGCGTGTACTACGACCGCTACATCTTGGGCAAGTGGACGCTGGCCGAGGGCCTGGTCTACCCCGAGTGGGAGGGCGCACTCGAGAGCCGATATACGGGCGGCGCCGTCAAGTACGCGGTGTCCTGCGACTACGGAACGCAGAACGCCTTCGCGGCGCTGCTGTGGGCGTTTGACGGCAAGGTGTGGCACGCGGTTGACGAGTACCGCTACTCGGGCCGCGACACGGGGCACCAGAAGACGGACGCCGACTATGTGGCCGACATGGCCGACTTCGTGCGCGGGCTGGGCAAGCCGCCCACGTTCATCATCGACCCGAGCGCCACGAGCTTCATCGCCGCGATGCGGCAGGCCGGGTTCAAGACCAAGAAGGGGCGCAACGACGTCGCGGACGGCATACGAGAGACGGGGGTGTGCCTGGGCAACGGCACGGTGCGCATCTCCGACGCCTGCGCAGGGCTGATAGGCGAGCTCGGCGGCTACTGCTGGGATGCCAAGGCGGACGGCGACAGGCCTGTCAAGGTCGAGGACCACAGCTGCGACGCGCTCCGTTACGGCGTGGCAACACTGCGCATGTACAAGCCTGCGAAAGAGCAGGTAAACCCATTCTTTGGAAGGAGGTAGCGGCTTGTCTAAGGGGCCTTTGGTGACCGATGGCGACCTCAAGGAGGCGGCGTCGGCGACGGCGTTCGCGGCCGATGCCATCGAGCGGCACATGTCGAGCGAGATGTACCGCAACGCCGTCACCGCGAACGAGTACTACCGCCAGCACAACGTCACGATCAACCGGTTCGTGCAGAAGATCTACTCGTGCTCCGGTGCCGAGGCCGAGGACTTCACGGCCTCGAAGCTGAGACTGGCGAGTAACCTGTTCAAGCGCCTAAACGTCCAGCGCTGCACGTACTCGCTCGGTAAGGGCGTGAGTTTCGTGGACGTCTCGGCGGGCGGCAAGGACACGACCAAGGAGGGGCTTGGCGACCGCTTCGACGACGACGTCATGGAGATGGGGCTCAAGGCGCTCATCCACGGTGTGTCATTCCCGTTTTGGAACCTTGACCACATCGACGTGTTCACCGCCGACGAGTTCTGCCCGGTGTGGGACGAGTACTCGGGGGCGCTATACGCCGGCGTGAGGTTCTGGCGGCTCGACTCCGATCACCCGTGGCACGCGACCCTCTACGAGCAGGACGGCTACACGGAGATGGTGTCGGGCGGCAGCGGCTTCGACTTCGAGGTGGCCGAGGCCAAGCGCGCCTACAAGGTCACGTATCAGGAGATACCGGCGGACGGGATGAAGCTGGCCGTCGATGCGGAGAACTACTCCCGCCTGCCCATCGTGGCGGTCTGGGGCAGCGACGCGCACCAGAGCACGCTCGTCGGCATGCGCGAGAGCATCGACGCCTACGACCTCATCAAGAGCGGTCTGGTGAACGACACGCGCGACTGCGCACAGATCTACTGGCTCATCAACGGAGCTGGCGGCATGGACGACAGGGACCTCGACCTGTGGCGGGCGAAACTCAAGCTGACGCACGTGGCCGAGGTCGACGCCGAGCAGGGGCAGTCCGTGACGCCGTACGCGCAGGAGGTGCCCGTCGAGGGCCGCAAGGAGACGCTGGCGCAGATCAAGGCCGACATCTACGAGGACTTCGGCGCGCTGGACGTCCATACCATCGCGGCGGGGGCGACCAATGACCATATCGACGCGGCATACCAGCCGATGGACGAGGAGGCCGCCGAGTTTGAGCGCCACATCCGCGAGGGTATCATGGACATCCTTGCGTTGCAGGGCATCGAGGACACGCCCGTGTTCACGCACACTCGCATCAGCAACACCAAGGAGCAGGTCGAGACCGTATGCCTGGAGGCCGAGTATCTGGACGACGAGACGATCCTGCGAAAGCTGCCGAACATCACGCCCGACGAGAGGGCGAAGATTTTGGAGCGCAAGCAGCGGGAGCAGGAGGAGCGCATGGCGGCGCTGCCGCCCGCCCTGGCGGCGAACGCGAAGGGTGCCCAGGAGGGCGACGAGGATGAGGAAGGTGATGAGTGATGGCGGCATTGCAGGTGCTTGACGGCGAGCTGTGGCAGTGGGACACCGGGCGCGAGGTCGAGGTTGTCGGCTGTGAGCAGGTGCATTTCGCCAAGTCGACCACAGGGACGTGCTACACGGTTGCGGTGGCCGACAGCAAGGCGAAGATTCCCGACGAGCTGCTCCAGGCGGCTGGGCGCGTGTACGCATGGGCCTACATCACGGACGAGGCATACGGCGGACGCACGCGCATCGAGGCGCTCTGGGACGTAAAGAGGCGAGCCAAGCCCGCCGAGTACATCTACGAGCCGAGCGACCAACGCACCATCAAGGACGCAGAGACGGCGCGAGACGAGGCCAAGGCCGCGCAGAAGGCGGCGGAAGCCGCACGCGACAAGGCTGTCGCCGCCGAGGTCAAGGGGGCACGAGCCACGACGCTCACCTCGGGCTCGGAGGCAACGGCGACGATGGAGGGCAACGTGCTGGTCGTCGGCGTGCCGAAGGGCGACGCGCTGAGATACAGTGATCTCACCGCCGAGCAGATTGCGGAGCTCAAGAAGCCCGCGACGGACGCGGCGGCTGGCGTGAACAAGGTCAACAACGAGTTCAAGCAGCTCAAGGCTTCTGTCGAGACGGCTGAGAAGGGCCGCGCCGACGCCGAGGCGGGGCGCAAGGAGAAAGAGACCGAGCGCGGGCAGAACGAGACGGAGCGCAAGGAGGATGAGGCCAAACGCAAGACCGCCGAGCAGAAGCGCGAGCAGGATTCGACCAAGGCCCTCGCCGACGCGCAGGCGGCGCTCAAGGACGCCAAGACGGCAGCCCTGAACTACCAGTCGATTATCGACTCGGCGGCTGCCGTGACGGCGCTGGGACTCAAGAAGGTAAACGGCAAGATTTGCCAGATGCGAAAGGTAGGTGCCTAAATGGCCGATACGCAGGCAACCGAGCAGGCAACCGAGGGGTTCGAGTACGCGGACCCGCTGGCATCGGACAAGGCGGTGTGGGCGCTTGTCGGCGCGGTGAAGAATCTGGGCGACCAGAAGTCGCTCGAGCGCGACGCCTCGACGGGCCGCTACTCCAACGAGAGCGTCGCCGCGATGGTGGACAAGCACAAGACGGGGCTGGTGTACACGTTCCTCATCCCGGCGGGCAGCCCCACCGACATCAAGCCGATGAGCGCCGCAGCGAAGCGCGTGGCCTCCACCGAGTTCGTGCCGGCGACGGCGACGAGCGCGGCTGTCGACCCGTTCGACACCGAGGGCGGCCCGTGGTTCCACGTGTCCGCCAACGCCGGTGCCGACGCCGACGGCGTGCCGTGGGTCGAGGCCATCGACGGCGTCGACTACGGCTTCTCGCGCGTGGACAACGGACACGGCAACAACGTCTACGAGATCGCGCCGGTCGTTTGGCAGGCGGTCGAGGTGCTGGAGAACGGCAACCTGCTCGTCTCGTGGTCCGACAGCCGATTCAGCGGCTCGCAGCCGAACCCCAAGGCGTTGCTGCCGGACGGCACGCTGCGACCGTACATGCTGACGCCGACGTATCCCATGAGTATCGACGCCGACGGGTGCCCGCGCTCCGTCTCGGGCGCGAAGGTCGCCAACCGCACGACGTCGCACGACTCGCTCGTCGACCTTTGCAAGACCGCGACCACGGGCTACTCGGGCATGAGCGCCTACGACCAGTGGTATATCAACTTCCACCAGTTGACCAAGACACTCTGCAAGTCCTCCCAGGTGGACTTCCCGGGCTGCACGGACTTCAACATCCAGATCCACCCCGCGCTCGCCGAGACGGGCGTCACGCGCGTGGTCGTCACCGCCGAGCAGGCGGCGAAGATTCCCGTGGGTGCGTCGATGATGTACGGCACCGACACGGGCACCACGTGCCCCGACCGAGGCGCCGCGGCCGCATACGACGTGTTCGACGGCGCCGTTGTCGGCGGCAAGGAGACGCTCGCGGACGGCAACGTGGCGCTACTCATGGACGTCGCCAAGGCGTTCGACACGACCGTGAACACATGGCTCCAGAGTGCGCCGTGGAGCACGGGCAACACCGATGCCCTCGTGGGCGACGGCCAGGTGGCGAAGGACGGCAAGCACCCGTTCAAGATCGGCGGCGTCGAGACGGGACTGGGCCTGTGGGAGTTCATGGGCGATACGCTCTTCGTCTCCGACGGCACGGGCTTCGGCATTGCGGTCAACCCCGACACTCGCAATGAGAAGAAGAACGCTGTGGCGGACGGGGTGACCCCGACGGCGGCGTGCATGCCGACGGCAGATGGCTACATGCTCGATATCCAGTTTGTCAACGGCCTCATCTTGGGCAAGGGGCTCGGCGGCTCGGCGACGACCGGTGTCGGCGACTACTTCTACTTCGACACCTCCGGAGGTAAGGTCAAGGGCACAATCCGTCTGGTTCGGTTCCTCGGCTACCTGGAGAGCGGCTCGGTTGCCGGTCTTCGTTGCGCGAGCTCGTGGAACTGGTCCGGTGGGGCCTCTTGGAGCTTCGTCTCCCGGCTTTCTGCTACGGGCCGTAGCCGGGGGTGAATCAGGGCGTAGCCCTGAGAGGGGGCTGGCCCCCTCCTAACCCCAAACAGGGATTCACGGTGAGGGCGGCGCTGGTTTCTGGTTCAGTTCCTCGGCAACCTGAAGAACGGCTCGAATGCCGGTCTTCGTTACGCGAACTCGAGGAACAGGTCCGGTAGGGCCGCTTGGAACTTCGTCTCCCGGCAATCTGTCTATAAATCTCTACTCGCACCGTGTCTACCGCGCCAGCCGCTTTCTGGCGGGACGCGGCTCAGCCTGACTCCTTTGAGTGAAATTTGTCCGCAAGGCTCACGGGCTGGTAGCCGCAAGGCGAACGCTCGTATGACAGACAGAAAGAGCTTTGATCTATGAAAACCTACTGCAAGGGCTTCGAGTTCACGCGCAGAAGCGTCGTCGAGGCCCTGCACCGATGGAAGAAAAGCGACTCCGGCAAGGAGAACGGCTGGCGCGTCGCCGACGAATACGGCACCGAGACGGCGTTCGTCGACCGCATCTGGCTAGAGCTCTCGACCGAGACGCTTACGTTCGAGCCGATTCGAACCTACCTGAAGCACGACCCGAACAGCGGCAAGCTGCGCGAGATAAGCGTCGAGAGTATCAGGCGGCAGGTGTGCAACTACCTGTGCGTTGGGGCACTCGAGCCGCTCCTTGCCGCCAAGGTCGGCTTCTGGCAGGTGTCGAGCGGCGTCAAGGGCAAGGGTGCGGCGCTGGGGATGCGCAAGCTCAGGCGCGCGGTTCACCGCTTCGCCTACCACCTACACGTCGACATCCGCAACTGCTACGGCTCGATGCAAACGGCGATAGTGGAGGGTCTGATGGCGCGCTACGTCAAGAACAGCCAAGTCCTCTACCTGCTCCATTCGCTGCTGTCGACGATGAACGGCGTCCTTATCCTCGGCAGCTACCTGTCGCTTCGGTTGGCGGCGTTCGTGATCTCGTTCGCGTACCACGCGGTCGAGGAGGCGGCGAAGGAGCGGCGCGGCAAGCGCGTGAGGCTCGCGGGATGTCAGGTGTGGTACGCCGACGACGGCTATTTTCTCGGCAACTCAAAGCGCTCGCTCAGGAAGGCCGCGGCCATCGCCGCACGCGTTTTGGGGCGGCTAGGATTGTCGCTGAAGCCGTGGAAGGTGAGGCGCAACGGCGCCGAGCCCATCGACTTCGCGGGCTATCGCATCTGGTGCGCTCGCGGGCGCCGGGTCGACTTGCGAAAGAGGCTCTGGAAACGACTGCGACGCGCGTTCGCGCACTACATGCGCAGGCGCACCGAGCGCTTGGCGAGGCGCGTGTGCTCTTACTGGGGCTGGCTGAAAACGGCCGTCATGGAGCACCAGATGAACGCTAAGCGGTGCATATTCAACGCGGCGAGGGCCGTGGGTTAGGAGGAAAAATATGGTTGTGAAGTCGGAGCGAACGGGCGAGAGGCCCGAGACGGTCGAGATTGCGGGGACCGACGTCTGGCTGCGCCGCGGCATCGCCGAGGGCGAGCGCGAGGAGCAGGGCGGCGAGGGCGGTTCCGTCAAGGTGAAGGTGTTCACCTACGAGGAGCTGCACTTCACCGACCCGACTGGCGAACTGACGGTCGAGGGCGCAAAGGCTGACTTTGACACCGTCTGGGCGGCTCACGAGGCGGACGGCATGAGCATGGAGGAGCAGATCGCATCGCTCCAGCAGCAGGTCGCCGACTCGCAAGCGGCCCTTCTCGAGCTCGGCGACATCGTTGGAGGTGAGTAACTTGGCGAAGATCTACTACCGCGCCGTGAAGAGCGGCAAGCGCACGCTCGAGAGCGTTCCCGAGCGCTGGCGCGACGAGGTACGCCAGATGCTAGAGGCAGACGGCGAGTAGGGAAGGGTCCCGGCTTCGGTCGGGGCCCTTTTCCGTTATGCGCGGGCGACCATTCGTGCCGACGATTGGAGGCGGCGCATGGCGAAGGATAGCGCTCATGAGTTCTCAGACGCCGAGATTCGGGCGTTCGAGCGCGAGGTGGCGGGAGTGTACGGCGAGGCGAGCAAGACGGCCTACGCCGACCTCAAGCGCTATCTGGCGCAGTTCGAGGCCGACGACGAGAAGATGCTCGAGCGGCTCGAGGCCGGAGAGATCACCAAGGCGCAATACAGGTCTTGGCGAAGCGGGAAGATAGCGGCTGGCAGGCGCTACCGAATCGTCCTCAAGCAGTGCGCCGAGGCTATGACGCACGCGAACGTCGTCGCAGCCGCCGCCATCGAGGGCAGGCTGCCCGAGGTCTACGCCGAGAACTACAACTACGGCACGTGGCAGGTCGAGAGCGCCGTGGGCGTTGACACGACCTACGCACTGCAGGACGCGTCGACCGTACAGAGGCTGCTCACCGACCACGACAGCTACCTGCCCAAGCCGTCCGTCAACGTCGCCAAGGACGTGGCGTGGAACCGCCGGCTCATCGCCAACCAGATCACACAGGGCCTGCTGCTCGGCGAGTCGATACCAAAGATAGCCAAGCGCATGCAGGACGTGACAGGGGCGAACCGCGCGGCGGCGGTGCGTCTGGCGCGCACCTCGACGACTGCGGCGGAGAACGCCGGGCGCGTCGACAGCTACAAGAGGGCCAAGGGGCTCGGCATCAATGTGCAGCAGGAATGGGTGGCGACGCTCGACCTGCTCACGCGCTCGAGCCACAGGAAGATTGACCGCGAGAAAGTCGAGGTCGGCGAGAAGTTCAGCAACGGATGCCGCTATCCCGGCGACCCCGAGGCGCCGTATGCCGAGACGTGCAACTGCCGCTGCACGCTGGTGGCGTGCTGTGACGGGCTCGACGTGCTCGACGGCGAGCGTTTCAGCCGACTGCCCGAGGGCATGACCTACGAGGAATGGAAGGCGGGCAAGCCCGCCGTCAACGGCGCCAAACCCGCGAACCGCACGATCTCGGAGTTCATGGACATGCCCGGCACGGCCCGCAAGCTCGATGCCGCTGGGGTGTCCGCGACCGAGGCGAGGAAGAGGCTCACCGAGCAGCTGAGGGAGTATGGCATACCGTCCGGCTCGTTCCGCAAGATGAGCGCCGGCGACCAGCAGAAGGTGTTGGACGCGGCGCTGGCCTGAATTCGGCGCATCGCGGGCAAGCCCGATATGTCTGCTTCCGTCTACTCGTGCCTTAATAGGGATCAAAGGGATGCGGTGAAAGGCATTCTCAAGCGTTCGGACAAGGCTGCCCGTAGCGTTTACCTGAAGCATGAGCGGGATTTCGTTTTGCTGAACGGCGGATGGGGCGGAACCGCCCACTACAGCCCAACGGATGGTGGCGTGAGGCTCAACCTTGAAATAGTGTTTTCGAAAGATGGATTGAGACCCCAAGGAACGACCTGGTTCCACGAGTTCGGGCATATGATCGACGGCCTGCACGCGGACATCTCGAGGACGTACGGCGGCGGCGTGTTCGCCAAGACCATAAAGAGCGAGGTTGAAGCCTACATTGACGCAAGGCACAAGGAGATGCGCGATGGGCTCAAACGGGCAGTCAGGTCAAAGGACATCGGATGGCTCGAGTCGAATGGCTACCTCATGGAATGGCATGCTGACTACCTAAGGAGGCATCCTGACAAGGTGGCCGAGGCGCTCTCGGGCCTCAAGCACACGAAGGCTGCCACATATAGTTCCGTCGCCTCCGAGATAGGGGAGATGAGCAATGCCGAAAAGGCCGACCTTTCCGACCTTTTCGGCGGGGCAACGCTGAACAAGTGTAACGATGGATGGGGCCACAGCAAGAGTTATTGGCGGCCAAAGGGAGCGTCCGAGGACTACCAGCTGGCAAGGCTTGCGCAAGAGGGCTTCGCTGAGTTCTTCAGCGCAAGCACCGCGAACCCGGAATCTCTCGCCGTCCTGCGCAAATACCTACCGGAATCGAGTAAAATATTTGACGAGATGATGAAGGAGGGGCTGTGATGGTTGCCGAATTGCATACATGGGAGCAGGTCGACAAGCTCGCGGCCAACTTCGAGGAGCGTTTCGGCTATGAGCCGATATGGTACGGCAATGTCGATGAGGTCTATGCAGCCCTCAAGGAGTCGCTCGACTCTGGCGTTCCAAAACTCGAGAGGCAGGACCCCGAAATCTGTCTCTAGCGTATAACGGCGTATCATCAAGATCGACGAGTGCCTGACGACAAGAGGTTGACATGCTCACATTGGAAGAGGCCATAAAGCCGATTCTGGAAGAGGAGGCCGTAGACGGATACGGCCCGGTGTGCGCATACGAGGGCAAATACCATTGGTTCGTCGGTTTCGGTTTCGATGGAAAGATGGCCCCGGGCGACACTCCGTATGCCATCGACAAGGAAACGGGGAAGATTGACTTCTTCCCGATTCCATTTTTCCTCAGAGGCGAGAGCCCGTCTGCTATCGAGCTTGAGATGGACAAGGCCAACGAGATAAAAGTCAAATAGACCACAGCCAGCCCCGCCACGGCGGGGCTTTTTTCATGCCGCGTGACCGTACCGTGACACTGCCCGCAGAGAGATTGGGGCAGGCATGAAAGAGCTATTCACTTGCGCGAACTGCGGCGACTGCGCCGTAAAGCTGGGCTTCGGCTTCACGTTCCCGGATACCTACATCTGCACGCAGCGCGGCGACGAGGTTGAGCCCGACGACGGCTGCACGCTCGGGTGCGAGGGCGTGCCGGTGCAGGCCATCGAGGCCATCGAGGCGGACGTCAACGGCCGCGTGGGCTACGGGTGCGAGGTGCTCGACTGATGGCTTACGGGCTCGTCGGCGGCGTCGGCGACCACGGCCGGCACGGCACCATCATCACCGAGGAGATCGTAAACGCCGCGAAGCTGGATACCGCCGAGTGCATCGAGATACGGCAGAACAACATCGAGCAGGTCGAGAAGGCCCTCCTGCGCGCCTACAAGACGGGCCTAGAGGAGATAGGCCTCGTCGCGGAGGGCTACGCCAAGGCGACGTGCCCGGTCGATACGGGCAGGTTGCGCAACTCCGTCACGCACCTACTCAAAGGCTACGACTGCTTCATCGGGACCAACGTCGAGTACGCGCCGTACGTCGAGGAGGGGACTTCCCGCATGAAGGGCAAGCACTTCCTGCGCAAGGCGGCAACGGGTCACGGCGATACGTACCGGGCGATTCTCGAGAAGCACCTGAGGGGTGGCGCGTAGGGCCGCGTTACTCCGCTTGGATACTCACCCTTGCCGCGAGGTATTGCGGCGCGGGCCCTGCCGAGGCAACAGGCTGGGACCCGCTCATTCCGAAGCAAGGGAGATTCTGTTGGCACTCACGCGAAAGATGCTCAAGGCAATGGGCATCGAGGACGAGAAGATCGACCAGATCATCGAGGAGCACGCCGAGAGCGTGGACGCGCTCAAGGCGCAGCGCGACGAGCTCAAGGAGGCCGCGGGCAAGGCGGACGGCTACAAGAAGGAGCTGGACGCACTCAAGGCCAAGGGCGAGGGCGCGGGCGAGTACGAGGAAAAGTACAAGGCCGCCGTCAAGAACCTAGAGGACTACAAGGCCAAGGTCGAGGGCGAGAAAGCCGCAGCCGAGAAGCGCAGCCTGTACCGAAAGCTGCTCAAGTCGGCGGGCGTCGACCCCAAGCGCATCGAGACCGTTCTCAAGGTCTCCGACCTCGAGAACGTGACCGTCAAGGACGGCGCTATCGAGGGTGCGGACAAGCTCACCGAGGGCATCAAGGCCGACTGGGCCGACTTCATCGCCACCACGACCGTCGAGGGCGCCGACGTGGCCCACGCCCCCAAGGGCGAGGGCGGCAAGGACATCAACGAAATGAGCACCGCCGAGTACATGAAGTACAAGGCGAAGCAGAGAGGCTAAGGGGTTTCTATGTCGAACACCACTCTTACACCCAACATCATCGCCAACGAGGCGCTGGACGTTCTGCGCACCAACGCCGTCATGGCCAACCTCGTCCACCGCGACTACTCCTCCGAGTTCGTCGCCGGCGTGGGCGACACCATCACCGTCCGCAAGCCCGCCACCTTCGAGGCCAAGGAGTTCACCACCGAGGTCGAGGTGCAGGACGCCACGGAGGGCAAGGTTCCCGTCAAGATGGACAAGCTGCTCGACGTGACGTTCGCCGTCACGTCCAAGGAGCTGACGATGGGCATCGTCGACTTCTCCGCACAGTTCATCGTCCCGGCCATGCAGGCCTTCGCCGACAAGATCGACGGCTACCTGCTCTCGCTCGAGAAGGACGTCACGAACCGCGTCGACCACACCAAGGGCGCCATCGCCGTCTCCGACATCATCGCCGCCCGCAAGTTCCTCGTGGACGCCAAGGCGCCCTCCACGGAGCGCCGCTTCGTCTACGGCTCCCAGGCCGAGGCCGACCTGCTCAACACCGAGGCGTTCACTAATGCCTCCGCCGTCGGCGACAACGGAACCGCCCTCAAGGAGGCATCGCTGGGTCGCAAGTACGGCCTCGACTTCTACTGCGACCAGAACGTTCAGAAGACGACCGCCGAGACGGCCAACTACACGCCCTCAATCGCGTTCCACAAGAACGCCTTCGCGCTCGTGACCCGCCAGCTCGAGATGCCGCTTGGCGCACCCAAGGCGTACTCCACCTCCTATGACGGCTTCGGCCTTCGCGTCGTGCAGGACTACGACCATAAGACCAAGACCGACGTCGTCTCTATCGACATGCTCTGCGGCGTCAAGACCCTCAGCCCCGAGCTCGCCGCCGTCATCACCGATAAGCGATAGGCGCAGAGATGCTCGAGCAGGTGCTTCTGTCGCTGCGCAACTGGTTCGTCGCCGACAAGCGCACGGGGCGCGTCCGTATCGAGGACGGCCGCCTCGTGCCGCCCGCGGCCCTCGGCCTCAAGGAGGGCCAGTACGTCCGCATCACGGGCTCGACCTTCAACGACGGGCTGCACGCGTGGCCCTACAACGGACTCACGGACGAGGAGTTCGTCGGCACCGTCTGGGCGCTCGCCATCCCGCAGGCCGTGGTCGACCTCGCTGACGAGATCGCAGCGTGGCAGACCGAGCACGCCAAGGAGCTGGACAGCCCCTACGCATCCGAGAGCTTCGGCGGCTACAGCTACACGCGCGTCGGCGGCGACGGCTCGCCCATCACGTGGCGGCAGCAGTTCAAGGCGCGTCTCGACCCTTGGAGAAAGCTGTGAGCCGCCTGTACGAGCGCGTGGCGGTAGCGTGCACGAGGCTCGTCGCAAAGACCGAGCTCGATGGTGAGGGCGGCTTCAAGACCGTCCTCGCCGTCGGCGACGGCTTCACGGCGGCGATCGTGCGCGACAGCTCCACGGCCTCG